>Ga0137409_10001303_pt1 | contig 27118 bp, 22 predicted proteins | sample CZODoug1_16funga_FD_122059 | JGI IMG/M metagenome (GOLD analysis project Ga0137409, IMG submission 122059) | Vadose zone soil fungal communities from Angelo Coast Range Reserve, California, USA - CZODoug1_16fungal (Hybrid Assembly) | ecosystem: Environmental > Terrestrial > Soil > Vadose zone...
GGATTCGAACCGAGACGCCTTGCGGCACTGCCCCCTCAAGACAGCGTGTCTACCAGTTTCACCACCAGGGCGGGCGAGGAAAAATAGAGACGTTTCGTGATCAAGTACAGACTACCGTGACGGGGGTCGCAACACCCGGGTGACGCCCGACTGCTCGCGCAAATCCGCACGGCGCATAGCTTTTCCGCATGGAGCTCTGGGTTGCGTTCGGGTTTGGCGCGGCTGTCGGCGCGTTGATCGGCTACCTGCTCGGTCGACAGAAGCAGGTACCGCCCGTCGCACGCGCGCGTCCCGCGCCTGCGTCGCCGCCGCCATCGCCCAAACCCTCCAACCCGGCCTCGCCTGATTTCAAGCATGTCGTGCTCGATGAAGGTTCGGCCAACGTCTTAAACGCACTGAACAACCGTCTCGCCGCCATCGGCGCTCTCGCCGATTTGCTCCACGGAACTCCCCTCGATCCTGAGCGTGCCCGCGCCCTCGTGCTGCTGCACGGCGAAGTGCGGCGCGCAGCGGAGATCTCGAGCCACTTCCTGGAGCTGGCCGCACACCCGGCGGGCGCCGCTGAACCCTGCGATCCCGCGGTCGTGATCAACGGCGTCCTGGCCGAGCGCGAGTCCACCTTCCGTGAGCTGGGCATCAAGGTGATTCGCTCGGTCCCCGGTGACTTGCCGATGGTGGCCTGCCCCATGGCTCAGCTGACGGAAATGCTGACCAAGCTGCTCGACTTCTCGCTGCGCCGTTTGCGCGCCGCTCAGCCGCCGCGCGAGCTGCGGCTCGACGCGATCGCGACGGGGCCCTCGATCGTCGCCTCGCTGTGGGATTCCGGCACGCCCCTGGCCGTGGAAGCGGAGCAGCGGCTCACGTCGCCGTTCCGCTTCACGCAGTCAGGCGGCGGCGGTGAGGTGGAGTTCGCGTTGGCCCGCGCACTCGCGCAGTCGGCGGGGGGCAACCTGCGGCTGCGGCCGCGCGGCGGCAGCACCGGCGCCGAGGTGGTGGTGACGCTGCCGCGCAGCGTGCTCGGCGCGCATCCGGCGCTCGCCGCGCCGGCGGAAAACCTGCCGCGCATGCGCATCCTCGTCGTGGACGACGATGCCGTGAACCGGCAGGCGATGGAGTTGCTGCTCGAGCGCGAAGGCCATCAGGTGGTGGCGGTGGAAAACGGGCTCGAAGCAATGGAACGCCTGGGCGACCGCGATACCGCCTTCGACGCCGTCGTCACCGATCTGCAGATGCCGCGGCTCGGCGGGCGCGCGATGTACGAGCAGCTGGTCAACAGCCGGCCGCTGGTCGCGAAGCGCTTCGTGTTCGTCACCGGGGATCAGGCGCGCGGCGAGACGCGGGCATTCCTGGAGAGCTGCGGACAACCCTCGGTGACAAAACCCTACGACCTGGGCGATTTGATCAACGCGATCGGGACGGTGGCGCGGCGGAAATGATCCGCTGCCGCTCGGCAGACAATACCATGTCGCGATCGATGACATCACGCACGATCCGCGCCACGAACGAATAACCGCGCGCCTCGGCGGCGAGCCAGCGCTGCCACTCGAGCTCGTCGAGTGCGGCCGTGAGCGCGTCGCCCGTGATTCCCGACGCCTGCGCCAGCTGGGCGGGTGACACGCGACCCTTCAGCACCGCGGCCACGACGAGCACGCGCTGCGCGCCCGCCGAGAGGCGGTGAAAGTTCACGCGAATGGCCGCGGTGAGCGCGTCGGGCAGATCGCCGGGCAGGGTTTGCTCCAGCGTGCGCAGCGGTTCCGGCCAGGCTCCCGCCACCTGCTGCAAGTCCATGCCGAGCGTCACGGCGTGTAACAGCTCGATCGCCAGCAACGGAATGCCGGCGGAATCGGCGATGAGGCGGCGAGACAGGCGCTCGAGCTGCACGCGATCGTACGCGGGCAGGGCCCAGCGAGCCAGCCCGTGCAGGTCCTCACCGGCAAGGGCACTCAGCACGACGACGTCGCCCGATAATTCACGGCCGATGTGCGCCCGGATTTCATCCAGCTCGGCACGCTGCAGCTGCGGCGATGCCGTAAGCACGAATAGCACGGGCGCGCGGGCTACGTCCCGCACGGCCGCCCCCAACGCGAGCAGTGACTCCCGGTCGAGCCAATGAGCGTCGTCCACCACGACCAGCAGCGGCTGTTCGTCGGCCACCGCGATCAGCGCTTCCGACAACGCGCGCGCCGGCGCGGCAGGTGTGGCGCTTCGCAGCTCGGCCAGCGCCGCGGGCGTAGCCGACGCGATGCCGCGGGCGTCGAGCAGGCCACCACGCGCGATGCCCAGCACGCCGCTCCACGGATCCGTCTGATCCGCTTCGACCGCCCGCGCGGCGGTCACCACGCCGCCATCGAGGCGCGCACGCCCCGCCAACTCGTCCGCCAGCCGGCTTTTTCCCGTCCCACCGTGGCCTTCGATCAGCACGACACCACCGAATCCCTGGCGGCAGCGTTCCCACGTGCTGACGAGCCGGTCCAGCTCGGCACTCCGGCCCACCAGTGGCGCGCGACGCGATTCGACGCGCGGCGCTTGCACGCGCAACGTCCGGTCGTCGCGAATGCGGGCCGCCAGCGCCTCCGTCTCGGCGTGCGGCTGCTCACCGTCCTGCTTGAGCCGCTGGGCGAATGCGGTGAACGTCGCCAGCGCGCGCCCTCGATCGCCCACCAGGGCAAGCGCGCGCAGCATCGCCCGGGTCGCGACGTCGGAGGACGGATCGAGCTCCTGAGCGGCCCGCGCCGCCTTCTCCGCCGTCTCCGCGTCGCCGCTCGCCAGCGCCTTGACCGACTCGCGCACCAGCACCTCGACCGAGCGGCGCTTCCAGTAGGCGCGCTCCGTCGACATCCAGTCGTCGAACTCCGAGGCGCCGTCGATGCGGAGCCCATCCAAGAAGGGGCCGACCACCAGGCGCGCCGCGGCCTCGTAGTCGCCGCGCGCGGCCAGCGCTTCCATCTGCTCCACATCCAGCGTCACGCCTTCCGACAAGCGGACGTGCGTGCGCGTCGGCTTCACCGCGCCGGGCGCGAATTTCCGCAGCGTCGCCACCGCATGCGTGAGTGAATGCCGCGCTTTTGCTTCCTCTTTATCCCCCCACAGCAGTCCGACGAGATGATCCCGTGTACGGGTGCGCTTGGGCGAGCGGGCGAGGTACACGAGAAGGGCGAGGTTCTTTTGCCATTGTAGGTCGGTCGGCGTCGTCCCGTCCGCAAGCCGGACGAGTGGCGGGCCCAGCGTCTGACAAAAGATCATGCTCGCGGAGGGCATTGCAGCACGGCGATGCGAGCGGCGGCGCTGTCGGCGCGAGGGCGATACCGTGCGTCGCCGCCGGCCCAGCCGCGCACGACGTCACGGTAGAGATCGCAGGCGCGCCGGTCGTCCGAGCCGTCGAGCAGTCGGGCCAAGCGCCAGCGAGCGAAGCTGCCGAATCCCCAATCCACGTCGGCGACCTGCGGAGGCCCGCTGCGCCGGCCGAAGTCGTTGTTCTGATACCAGCGGAGCTCACGCTCCGCGCCGTCTTTGTCCTGCCGGCGCATGTACCAATCGGCGCGAAACAGATGCAACACCGTGCGAAAGAAGGGATCGACGACTTCGGGATCGCCCAGGCTGTCGGCTTGCAACGGCGTGAGCTCATCTGTCAGCTCCAGCGCAGCCCCTGGCCGGTCCTGGCGCGCCGCCGCATCAGCGGCCAGCAGCGTCGTCAGCGGTCGACGACCACGCTCGCCCTCCAGCAGCCGCAGGTAAGCGCTCGAATCGGGCACTCCGCCCCCGCGCCGCGCTAATAGCATCAGCATCCAGGCGGCGCGCCATCGCGTGGCTGCGGTGCTGACACTCGAGTGCGTATGCGCGACGAGCCCGCGAGTGATCTCCTCCATCTGCGAGCGTACGTCGCCCTGCGGCGGATCGAGCAGCAACAGCACCCCCGCAAGCTCCGCGGGCAGCACGGTCAGCTCAGGGCGCCCCAGTCCGTGCAGCGCCTGCGCCGCGAGCCGCGCGGAATCGGGCAGGCCGAGTGCCAGGTAGCCCGACAGCTCCGCCACCAATCCAGACTCGACGAGTGCCGGTGCGTCGGTCTGCGCAGCGAAGCGCCGCCCAAAATCGACCGCACCGTCCGGCGCGTCGAACGTCATCAGGTATCTCGGGCCCGCGGCCAAATCGGGGTATTGCCGCGCGCCCGCCCGTGCCAGCGCGACGTCGAGTGCGTCCCTGCAGCGGGAGCGCCCCTCGAAGCGACAGACCAGGCCGATCGACAGCAGGGCGCGCACTTCCTGCGCATAGGAATCCGCTGGCGGACCAGACTGTTCGAGATTGCGGAACGCTGCGCGGGCGCTGCTGTCCTGGCCATCGGCGGCGAAGGCCCACGTCAAATGTTCAGCGGCCGGAAGAAAATCGGGCCGCACTTGCGCGACGGCTTGCAGCGCCTGAATGGCGTCGCGTCGAGACCGGCCGATCAGCGGCCCGCGATGGTACGTCTCGTCGGCCAGCATGAACAGCGCCGGAAGAAAGGCGGGTCGCTGGCGGACGACCTCCTTGAGCGTGGCGAGCGATGTGACGAGCGGCTGGCGCGACGCACGGATCACCGCCTGATAGTGCGGCGGGAACGAATCGATGTGGCTCAGATAGCGCGTTGCCCGCGTCTCGTCGAACGGCCGGCCGATCCATTTCTCCACTTCGGCGTGGCGCCAGGCACACAGCCAGCACGTCGCGTCGACGGCTTCAGCGACGGCGTACGCACTGTCCGCCGAGCCCCACCGCGCCCGGGCAAAGTGTCGCTCGGCGACCAGCCACGCCGCCAACCCGCGTGCGCTGCGTGGCAGTGCCTTGGTCGGCAACGCGGGATCGAACGGATTCTCACGGTTCCAGATCTCGCGCACGATGGCATAGGAGAGCGTGTCGGCCAGCGCGTCCAGGCGCCCGCTGTCGGTGTGCGCGACGATCGTCGGATTGGAGCCACCCGACATGCTGACTGCGGCGCGCACGGCGCCGCCCTGCGCACACACCTGACCGCGCACCACCACCGTCGAGCGCGACCGAAACCAGGGCGCCTGGGTCGGACCGGAGACGGAAAAGTCGGCGTAGCCTTGCAGGTCACGCACCAGACTGCGGGCGACGCGCGTCCCCGCGTTTGCCGGCGCTCCACACTCCTGGTCGAATGCGGACACCACGAGACGCAGGCCGGCGGCGCGCTGAAACGGCCACGCCTCCATGCTCGCGCGACCGGTGACGGCGGTGCCCACAATCAGGCCGACGGCTACCAGCCCGACCGCACCCCATTGGTAACGGCGTCGCCGTGTCGCCCAAAACCTTCGCTTGAACGTCGCGACCTCCGGCCAGCGGTCGCGCGCTTTCCAGGCGAGACCACGCCGCAGCACGCCGCGCACCAGCCAGGGGACGCCGCGCCACACTCGCGCCTGGGCGCCCCGCCCCTGCGCCTCGAGCCAATGTCGCCCGGTATACGCTTCGTAGAGCACGAGGGCCGCTGCGTAAAGGTCGCTCGCCGGCGTCGCGTCCTCCCCCGCCAGCTGCTCGGGCGTCATGTAAGCTCGAGTGCCCGCGTGCGCCCCCGGCTCGGTGAGCGGCTCTTCCTTCTTATCGTGTGTTCCGAGGCGCCTCGCGACGCCGAAGTCGACCAGGACGGCGTTCTCACCGTCCCAGAACACGTTGGCCGGCTTCACATCCCGATGCACGATGCCGTGTGCGTGGGCGTGCTCGAGCGCATCGAGCAGGTCGCGGCCCAGTTTGAGGACTTCCCGCGGCGAGATCGTACTGGTGCGCAGGCGTTTCTCTACCGTCGTGCCGTCCAGGTACTGCATCACGTAGTACGGCAGGCCGTCGGCCTCATCGGCTTCGAAGACCTGCACGATATGGGGGTGGGGGACGCTGGCGAGGGCTTGCGCCTCTCGAACGAAACGGGCGGTCGCGAGCGCGGTGTGCAGCTCCGGCCGAATCACTTTTACGGCGACGAGGCGGTCGAGTCGCGTTTGCCGCGCCAGCACGACGATGCCCATGCCTCCACTGCCCAGCTCGCGTTCGACCTGGTAACCCTTCGGCGCGAGAGCGGCACGCACCCGCTCGAAGAAGGTGGGCATCGTATGGCCGCTGCAGAACTTCCCGGCCGGGCGGCCGGATGTCAAACGAGGCTAGTTGGGGGCGTGTACCCTGGGGCCGCCGTACTCGCGCTGGCCCCCGATGCCGGGACCCGCCAGTTCCAGCCCACCGCGATCATTGTTGATGCGCGCGATGAATTGGCGGATCGATCCGGGGAACGGATCGGTGCGGCCGTGTTTGCCGAACGGGTCGGTATACCAGGTCTCCGGGCCGCCGGGGTTGTCGACGAAGTTCGAGTTGATGTCGACGACACGGTCCGTGCCATCGAACGCCGATCGGGGATCGTCGAACTTCACGCCGAGCACCGTGCCGTTGCCGGTGGACGCCGCGCAGGCGCCGCCGCGCGCCTGATTGCCCGCCGGCGTGACTTCGTAGCACACATCGATCGGCCGTCCCACGATGCCGGTCAGCGCCGGGTCGTGGAACCGGCTGGGCAGGGACACCTGGAAGTACGGATTGAAGAACGCCAGCGTGTGGCCGTTCTCGGCGCGGATCGCATTCGACGTCTGCCAGCTCTCGTGCAGCGTCCCGAAGTTCGAGGACTGTCCCGCCGGCACGAGGATATCCCGGTCCACGCAGCTGCGATCGGGAATGATGCGTTGCCCGCCACCGTCTGGTGAATTGGGCGGCGTCGCGGGCCCCACCACGACCGTGGCGCCGTCACAGCTGCGGACGAACTCGCCGGGCGTGCCGATCGCCGCAAGCATCGTGATGTGCATCTCCGTCCCATCGCTGCAGCGGATGTGATAGACGAGCTCGTGCAGGTTGTTGGTGAACGCGTCCTTGGAGTGCGTGCCCTGATGCAGCTTGGTCAGCACGTCGCACCGCACCGCGAACAGCGCGTCGGCCGCGTCGCTGCCGAAATGCATCGGGACGTCATTCTGCCATTCGATCTTGTGTCCGAAATGATCTTCGTGGCGAGTCGTCAGCGGGTCGTACACGTCGAGCTGCTCGTTCGCGTACCCGAATGGGATCGCGCCCACCTCGCGGTACAGCGCCGAGCCCCTGGGGTCGCGGCCGTGGTCATGCCCGAAGGAGCAGCCGCTGACAGGATCGATCGGCGGGTGCCAGGTTGGATAGCGTTTGTGATCGGGGCCGACGACGGAGTACGCATCGTGTTGCGCCGCGGTGCAATCGTCGTTCGCGCCGGGCGCCCAGAGGCCGAAGGACGCGGCGTTGCCGGTGGCGGCACCATAATCGGGGGCCACCGGGCCGTCCTGGCATGCCAGGAGGATAATGAATAGCAGCGCACAGAGTCGTTGCATGCTCGGCAGTACCATGATCGATGTTCAATGATCATTGATCATTGTTCATTGATCATTCGTGACCGTCGTCACTCCCAAATGGGCCAGAGCGATTGAGTTATAGTGGCGATATGCGAAGCGCTGCGATGACTCTGCTCAGCCTCTTGATGCTGGGCGCCGGCGGTGCGTCCGCTCAACGTCGCTCGTCCCCTGGCATTTGGTACAGCGTGGGCGTGGCGCCGGGATGGGCACGCGTGACATGTCAGATCTGCGCCGGCAATCGCCGGACTGGGCTCTCAGCGTTCATCGGCGTTGGCGGGAGCACGAGTCGGGCGCTGCGCATCGGCGGTGAGCTGGCGGCATGGCGCCAACGCGAGGGGAACGTCACACAGACATTGATGTCGATCGGCGCGGCGGCGTACTGGTATCCCGATCTTGGGCGGAAGTTTTATCTCCGCGGCGGCGCGGCCCTCGTGATGCATCGCGCGAGCGACGGCACCGACGTCGTCACGTCATCGGGGATCGGGCCGCAGATGGGTGCCGGCTATGAATACCGCGTGGGCCGCGCCTGGCTGCTCGCGCCGTTTGTGCACTACTCCGTCGGCGTGTTTGGCGGCGATGTGAAATTCAACGGCGGCCAGGCGGCGGGGAGCGCGACCGTGAGCTTCCTTCAGGTCGGCGTCACCTTAACACGCCGTTAGTGTAACGGAATGTCGAATGATCAATGATCAACGATCAATGATCATTGGTCACTGGACATTGATTCATTGATGATTCCGGAGGGATGGGCCGACTCGGAATCGAACCGAGAACCTATGGAATAGGCCTGAGGGTTAGCCACAAGGTCGAGGATTTGGTGCAGATTTTTGAGAGGGTCATCGCTCTATCGGCCTCTCGCTTTTCCCTCCGTGCCACCCCCCCAGAATGAGCGAGACAAGTCTACTACCTCTGCTCGGGGTAAGCCTGTTGATCGTCGTCGGGCTCTACTTCCGCAGTCGCTCGAAGGGGCCAGCAGCACCACCACCGGCGAAGCCCGAAGAGTCACTTAGGTGGCACAGGCACTTTCACGATCCAGTTTGAGTCTCGTTATCCACCGAGATCGTAGTGCGTAATGAGGGGGTACTCCGTTGAGTTGCCGCGCTTGTGCTTCACGAGGTCACGAAACACTTCCAGCTTCGGCTTCTTCAGAGTGCCCTTCTCAAACAGGGCGACTGCTGTCCCGCTCAAGCGATAACCCCCGCATTTAGGGCAGATGAACAGGGTGTCGTCGTCCCGGTGGTAGCCGCCTTCAGACGCAGTACCACACACCGGACACAGTATTTCTGTTTTCATAAGAACGTGTCCTTCCCGAGGATTCGACGCCAGAAAACTGACGAAGATTTTCGTGGGGGTCATCGCTATCTGGCCCCCGCGCCTTTCCCCCGTGTACCCCTCCTCCCGAGCGCAGTTCGATCCCTCCCTCCCGCGCCGTCACGATCCCCTACCCCGCCCTAGTCGATCCCCTACCCCGCCCTCGTCGATCCGGCACACCTCCGGCACACCTCCCCGCAACAATGGCCTACCTAACCAAAGCGCAGCCAACGCTCGATCACGAGCCCAACCATGACGAACGCCCCAGTCCTTGCGTCAACCGAGTAGTCACCGAGGATTGTCACGCAGCAGACCGTAAGGACGGCGGCAGTGACACCAATGCGCGCCACCAACTTCATCCGCTGCGACCACTTGTCGCGCTTCACGGAGCTTCCCCATTTCTGATTGGTCCGACTCGCTGGCGGCCCGGCTGGCGTGGCGAGCATTCAGTTCGCGGTAGCCCCGTAGCTCTGCGTCACGGCCTTTCGGCGGATTTGCTCTGAGCAGCGACTGCCTTTTGTGCGGGGAGAGTAAGGGGGTCCTGCTGATGGGTCTTGCTGGTAGGGGGTCTTGCTACAACAAGAGGGTGTTGTTGCAACCAGCAGTCCGCTAAGTGCGCCGACTCGGAATCGAACCGAGAACCTACTGATTCATACCACTTCGGCTTGCGCCGCCGCTCCACCATCGAGCGTTCGTGGTCTGGACTTTGCCTTCGCCTTCGCCTCAACGCGGTCAGGCGGGTGCCGTCAAGTCTCTACACCTTCCCCATCAGCGGGGCTTGGCTCGGCGTTGGGACGACCGTGAGGGCGACCGTTCACCGACTTTGACACCATTCACTCGCGTCATTTCTGGCGCGGTGCTCATCGTTCAACAAGAGTCAGTTGCTCTACCAATTGAGCTATCGGCGCAGCTCACTACGAACCTTTCAACAACCTTTCAGCATTTCGCGAGAGAAGCTAGTAACGACGGGAAAGGTCTTCCAGTTAAGAGTCAGTTGCTCTGCCAGTTGAGCTATCGGCCCTCATTGGGAGCGGCGGAAAACTCATCAGGACCCGGTGGCGAAGCAAGGGAACGGGTCGGCAGCCCGATTTTCGTCCCCCACTCATCCGTCAGCTTGAACGTCTCGGCCATCGGGAAGCGCAGCACCCACAGCCGCCGCGCCAGATCCTTGAGCGACCAGATCACCGTGCGCTGCACCTCGACCGACGACCACTGCCCGAACTCGTTGTGGGCCAGATCGGTCCGCAATGCCTCCGCGATGCTCGCCGCTAACTCCTGATGTTCTGCCTGCTGTCCCTGATTGGGGACCTTTTTGGTTCCCTTTTTGGGACCTTGTCCCTCCCCCCACAGGACCCACTCGAGCGTAACGTCCGGAATGCCAAGCTCTTTCGCCTTCGTCACGATCAGCCGGGCGACATCCGCGGGGAATTTCTCGCGATGGGGCCATTTCTTTATGGCTGCTTCAGTTACGGCCCCATTCAGCGCCGCGGCGAACTGCCGATAGCTCAACGAGATGCCTTCCCAGGGAGAGAACACGTCCAGGAGAACGGCCAGCCGAGCGGCTACAGGGACGCGTTTCGGGCCGGTTTCGGGCTTGACAGGTGACAAAATGGACCTACTTTCGTGTCGTTCCAGAGGAGTCAGCAGGGACGAAACCGGCCCTAAGCTGACATCCTCTACTGCCCTAGTCAAGTCGCCCAGCCCTTGGAGCTTCACATGTTTGTTCGCCGCTCACTCCTGGTGTTCGCCCTCGCGCTTTCGGTAGCGCGCTGCGCGGACCAACCCACAGCGGTGAAACCTCCCGCAGCTCCCCAATTCCTGCGGTGGGCAGGCAGCAACTCTCCAGGCTTCTCTTCGATTGAATCTCGCGCGCGCCGCTCCGGAATGGCGGCCCTGACACCCCCCCTGAGTCTTGACCAGTACACGGTCTCATTCTGGGCGGTTCGCGGCGAGGCTCGGTCGGTACAAATCAACTACACCAGCAGCATCGATAGCGCAGTCCATCCGTTCCTGACGCTCACCATCACGGACCCGCAATTCGTTCCGGGCGTGGGCGAGCTGGCGATGGGTGATTCGGTCTTCATCACTGTCAACGTCGACACCACGAAGATTGGCGTATCGCTCCTGCCGACCGGGCTGCAATTCGGGACGCCCGCTGAGCTGAAGATCTGGTATGACGGAGCCGGCGGTGATCTGAACGGTGACGGCGTCGTCGATAGCACCGATGCCAAGATCGAGGCGCAGCTGCTCGGTCTGTGGTATCGCGAGCTGCCCGCCGACGCGTGGACCCAGCTCCCGGCGAGCCAGTCGCTCGACGAGAAGTCGTTCAACTGGGGCTTGGCCCATTTTAGCGAGTACGCGGTCGCGGAAGAGCTGCTCGACTGGATCATTAGCTACTAGGCGGCCCGAGCCCAACCATGTCCACCAACAATCCTCGCGACCAGCGCCTCCTGGAGGCGTCACCGGTCGTCGTGAAAGCCCGCGCACTCGCGGCCGCCGGGCATCATGCCGCGGTGGTCGAGTTCCTGGGCAGTCACGACCAGAGCGAGCTCCAAAACACCCCGACCCTCGCGTTGCTCTACGGCATCGCGCAGGCGCGGCTCGGCCGGCACGAACAAGGCCTGCAGTGGATCGACCTGGCCTTGGCGGGCGCGCGCCAGCGCAAAGAGCACGGCGTCGAGCGCCATGCGCTCAATGCGCGCGGCGCCATCGCCCTCTCCCGTGGGGACCTCAACGTCGCCGCCGACTTCTGCACGCAGGCCCTGATGGCCGCGAGCCGCGACGGCGACCATGGCACCACCGGCCGGGCGTCCAACAATCTCGGCATCATCAGCCATCTGCGCGGCCGTCACGCCGAAGCGATTGCCTCGTGGGAAATCGCCGCCGCCGCGTTCCACCGCGCCGGCTTGCAGTCGGGCGTCGCCGAGTGCCAGCACAACCTGGCCAACGCCTACCGCGAGCAGGCTGCCTACGACAAGGCGCTGGCGACCGCCGACCAGGCCGTCTCCGCCGCGGAAGCGGCGCACGACGAAACGCTGTTTGCGGCAACCGTGCGGGGCCGCGCCGAAATCCGGGCCGCGCGCTCCGAACCGGAGTTGGCGAGCCGCGACCTCGACCGGATACGCGTCATTCGCAGCCAGCTGCCCGACCCCGTCGCCGAGGCCGAGGATCTGCGCGTGTTGGCCCTGGTGCTCGTGGCCGAGAACAATCTGCAGCGTGCCGAAAAATCGCTGCGCGAGGTCATTGGCCGCGCCGAGCTCCACGAGCGGCCGTTGCTCCAGGCCGAGGCAGCGCGCGACTTGAGCGCGCTACTGCGCCGCGCCGGCCGTCAGGGCGAAGCCCAGGCCGCCGCGCAGTCCGCCAAAGGCCTCTTCGCCCGCATCGGCGCCGAAGGCGAAATCCGCAAGCTCGCCGATCAGGGCTGGGACGAGGCGTTCGCCGCCCAGCTGCGTGGTACGCTCGCGCCGTTGCACGTGGCGCAGCAGTACGCCGACGCCGGCCGCTACGCCGAGCTGCTCACCTATCTCGAGCAGCGCTCCAAGGACGAGTTGGAAGAGTCGGCCATCCTCACGCTGCTGTTGGGCATCGCCCACAGCCGGCTGGGCCGCCTCGAGGTGGGCCAGCAGTGGGCCATGGTCGCCCAGCTGCGCGCCCGATCGCTCAAGGACCGGATGATGGAAGTGCGCGCGCTCAACGTGTGCGGCGCCATCGCGCTGGAGCGTGGCGGCATCGACGAAGCCACGTACTTCTTCACCCGCGCGCAGGAAGAGGCGTCGGACGACAACGACCAGGCGACCGTCGGGCGTTGCTCCAACAACCTCGGCATCATCGCGAACATGCAGGGCGACTACCGCCGTGCGGTCACCGCCTACACGCGCGCGATCGCGGCGTACGAGCAGGCGAACTTCCGCCGCGGCGTCGCCGAAGCGCGCCACAATCTCGGTATCGTGTGCCGCGCGCAGGGCCAGCTGGACCGCGCGCTCGAGATCGCCCAGATCGCCATTCGCGAAGCCGAACGTCTGGGCGACCAGCAGCTCACCGCCCAGGCGATCTCCGGCCTCGCCGAAATTCACGTCACGCGCGGTGAAGCCGACCTTGCGATGACCGCGATTGAACAGGCCGTTGCGACGCACCGCGAGCTCAAGGATCCCGTGCGGGAAGCCGAAGACCTTCGCATCAAAGCGGGGGCGCTCGCGCTGGCGGGACGCCACGGCGACGCGGAGACGCTGCTGCGCGACGTCATCGATCGCGCTACCCAGCACGGCCGTCCCCTGCTGCTCGCGATGGCGGAGCGCGATCTCGCGCACCTGTTGATCCAGAAGGGCGACGCGACGGCCGGGAAAGCCGCCGCCCAGCGCGCCCGCTCTTCATTCCAACGCTTGTCGGCGCGCGCGGAAATCGACAAGCTCGACACGTTGCTGGAGACAGCATGAGTTTCCAGCGCCACACGCTCTCGAACTATGCCATCGGCTGGTAAGGCCCCCCCCCTCCCCCCGCCAGTGGACGAGCGCCGCAGCGGGCTCGAGCGCCGCGCCCGGTCCGACCGCCGCGGCGGCCCCGCGGTCACCGCGGACGTCGCGTCGCTCCCCCTGCAGCGCGTATTCCCGCACGCCCGGCTGAGCGAGCGCGAGGCCGCGGAGCGTGCCGCGGCGATCGAGGTGCACCGCCGCGAGCTGGGCTCACGGCTCGGACGCAACGTCGGTGCGGTCGTCGCGGCCGTGGACTACATGCTGAACATCAGCGGCGACCTCGTCTCCCCGACCATCGTGGAGCACGAGGCGCTCGAGCTGCTGGAACACCGCTCGGTGACGGACCCACTCACCGGCCTGTTCAACCGCTACCACTTCGATGCGACGATGAACCGCGAGATCGCGCGCTGCCGCCGCTACAACGCCCCGCTGTCCCTCCTGCTCGTCGACGTCGACCGTCTCAAGCTGTTGAACGACCGCTGGGGCCATCACGCCGGCGACCAGGCGTTGAGCCGCGTCGCCGTGGCCATCCAGAAGAGCTTGCGTGGCACCGATATCGCGGCCCGCCTCGGCGGCGATGAATTCGCCATCATCCTGCCGGATACGGATGCCGTTGCGGGACTCATCGTGGCCACGCGCATTCGGCGCAATCTGGTCGAGAATGCCTCGACGATGGTCACTGTCAGCGGTGGGCTGGTGGAGCTGCCGCGTGATGCGGCCCAGCCCTCCAGCGCGCAGCTGATGCTGGTGGCCGATCACGCGTTGTATGCGGCAAAGAATTCCGGCGGGAACTGCGTCGTACAGCGAGAGTACCAGGCCGAGGAGTAGGGGCGCAGCATGCGGCGCCCGTCCAATGCCCCCAAGGGGAATCGAACCCCTGTTCCCACCTTGAAAGAGTGGTGTCCTAGCCGTTAGACGATGGGGGCGGCGAGTAGCGGTAACGGGATTCGAACCCGTGTTTGAGCCTTGAGAGGGCTCCGTCCTAGTCCCCTAGACGATACCGCCAAGGCGGGCGGGTGAATATCGCCAGTCCGCGCGCGGGTGGTCAACCCGTTCGATTGCGACACGCCAGTTGACCTTCCAGTTCGGATACGTACCGTTACTGGCCCGATGAAACGCTTCCTTTCCAAATTCGTGCCCGAAGTGCCGATTCTCGTCGCGATGGCATTGCTCGTGACGATGCCGTCATTGCGGGGCGCCGCCAAGGGTCTGGCGACGGTGTTCCCCTTCACCGTCGTCGCCGCCGCGGTGCTGCTGGGGTGGCGCTTCAACCGCTCGCGCCTGGTCTTCGCGATCGCCCTGCTGGCGCTCGCGGAATACGTCCTGCTGAACGGCCTCGACACGCCGCGCGACCGACTCTACTTCCACGCCGTCACATTCCTGCTCCCGATCAACCTCGCGCTCGTCGCCTTGCTGCCCGAGCGCGGCACCCTGACCCCGGCCGGCTTGTTGCGCTGGGTTCTCCTCGGCGTGCAGGTGATGGCCGTCGTGTTTCTGGCGCAGTCGTTTCCGATCCAAAGTCTCAAGTTGCTCACCACGCATTTGCTTCCCGCCCGCTTCACCGCCTGGACCCCCCTGCAGCAGCCGGCGATCATCGCGTTCCTCGCGATCGGCGTGCTGCTGGCCATGGCGTGGTTTCGCGAGCCCCAATCGCCGGTGCGCGGCTACCTCTACAGCCTCTTCGCGGTGTTCGCGGCGCTGTCGTGGCCGGCGGCTGGGCTGGGTCAGGAGCTGTGGCTTGCGACCGCGGGCCTGATCCTCGTCGTCCTGGTGATCGAAGCCTCCTACATGATGGCGTATCGCGACGGCCTCACCGAGCTCCCGGGGAGGCGCGCCTTGAACGAGGCACTGCCGCGGCTGAGCGGCCAGTTCACCGTGGCCATGGTGGACGTGGACCACTTCAAGCGCTTCAACGACACCTACGGCCACGACGCGGGCGACCACGTGCTGCGACTGGTCGCGGCGCGGCTCGCTCAGGCGCCGGGCGGCGGCACCGCGTACCGGTACGGCGGCGAAGAGTTCGCGCTCGTCTATCCCGGAAAGGGCCAGGACGAGTGTTTGCCGCATCTCGAGGAGCTGCGCGAGACGGTGGAAACCAGCCGCTTTACGATGCGGCGGCGGTTCCGGCCGCGCGTGAAGCCCAAGACTGATAAAGGAAAGAAGACCCGCCAGGCGATTACGATCACCGTCAGCATCGGGGTGGCCGAGCGGAACCACCGGAATTCATCTCCAGATCAGGTCGTGCAGGCTGCGGATAAGGCCCTCTACCGAGCGAAGGAGGCTGGCCGAAACCGGGTATCGACGTAGTTTCGCCCCATGCAGCTTGTTCTGATCGCCTTACTCGTTGCTCAGGCTCCTTCCTCCTCCGGTTCGTCGCTGTTCCTCGACCATGCTCCTCTGACACTGCGATTGGCAACAGATCTCCGCGCGTTATTCCACGATCGCGGCGAACATAAGAAAGACCACCCCGCGACACTGCGGTATGGGACCGCGCCGGACACCGGCAGCATCAAGGTCAAGCTGCGCACCCGGGGCATCTTCCGGCTGGCGCGTTGCGCCTTCCCGCCGATTCGCGTCGACCTGCCGAGTCACAAGGTCGAGGACACCCCCTTCGGGGGTCGGGACAGAATCAAGCTGGTCACGCATTGTCAAAGCGCTCAGTCGTACGAGCGCAATCTGCTGCGCGAGTACGCGCTGTATCGGGTGTTCAATGCGCTCACCGATACCAGTTTTCGCGTGCGGCTCGCGCACATGACGTACCTCGATTCGGCGCACACCGACACCGTCGCGCGCTACGGGTTTCTGATCGAGCCGGACCTCGAGCTGGCCGGTCGCCTCGGCGCCGAGGTGCTGGAGACCGCGAATGTGCACGACCTCATCACAGACCCATCGTACATGACGCTGGTCGCGGTCTTTCAGTACCTCATTGGAAACACCGACTGGTCGGTGTGGGGACGCCACAACATCGCGATCTTCAGCGTGAAAGCGGAGCCGCACACGTTGTTCGCAGTGCCGTATGATTTCGATTACTCCGGCGCCGTCGGAGCGCCCTACGCCATCCCGCCGCAAACACTCCCGATCCACTCCGTGCGTGAGCGGCTGTACCGCGGGTACTGTCAGCCCGACAGCATCCTGTTCACGGTGCTCGCCCGCTTCCGAGCGGCGAAGGACTCGATCTACGCCGCCGTTCGCGCCGTCCCCGATCTCAGCGAGAAGGATGTGCGCGGCCTGTTGGACTACTTCGACGACTTCTATCGCGCCATCGATAACCGGGCGGTCGTGCAGCGCGACTTTATGCGCGCCTGCCGGACGCTGCCCCAATGAGCGAGCGCCGCGCGCTTGGGTTGTTCGTCCGGCTGCTGGGTTACTACGCCGTGCTCGCGGCGGCGGCCTGGCTGGTGGCGCGCTGGATTCCGCAGGGGGGAGCGCTGTTCGCGGACCGGTCGCCGGGAAGCGCTGCGATGGCGATGCTTGGCGCCCTGGCCCTGGTGGCCCCGGTGGCGACGCTATACATGCGGACCAAGCCCAAGCTGCGCTACGACCCGTCTCTCGTGCAGACGGTGATCGTCCTGCCCATCGTGATCGCCGGCGTGGTGATGATCGTGCGCGATAGCGTGGCGGTCGCGTTCAGTCTCGCCGGCATCGTCGCCGCCGTGCGCTTCCGCAACACGCTGAAGGATACCAAAGACGCGGTCTACATCTTTCTGGCCATCGCCGTCGGTCTCGCGGCCGGCATGCAGGCATTCGCGGTTGGCTTTGTCGTCTCGGTCATTTACGTCGCGGTCGTGCTCGTGCTGTGGCGCTTCGATATCGGAACGGCGCCGACGCCGGAGCGCGTGCGCGGACGGTTGATCGCGGAGACGCCCATTCCGACGGCCGCGCACCCCACGATTGCCGGCGTTCTCGAGCAGCATGCGCGGAAATGGAAGCTGATCGGATCCGAGACCGCGTCACCGGGAAACACCGCACTCACTTTTCTGGTGCAGCTCCGCCCCCAGACGAATGCCGAGCTGCTGCTGACGGCGCTGCGGCGCGAGGCGGCCGCGCAAATCACCGCCGTGCGGTTCGAGCCGGATCTGCAGTAGCAATGACCGCGCGGTGGGAAGTGCCCGACGCGGCGACGCTGGGGCAACTCCTCGACCACCCTCCCACTGGCTTGCGCGTCTCGGCCCCCCAAGCGACGTACTTCCGCGACGTCTACTGCGACACAGCTGACGGTGAGCTGCGACAGCGCGGCGGCCGCTACCGCATGCGCTTCACCGCCGACGGCGCGCAACGCATCACCGCGTGGCTCCCGGACGGGACTCGGCTGGAGGCGCCCGAGTTGGCGCGCCTGCGCGCCGTCATCGACCCCGCGCGTCTCGCCCCCTGGGTCGAATGGGACGTATCGCGCCGCCGGCGCACCCTCGCTGTGCCGGTCGTGCTGCTGCGGCTGTGTGACATCGTGACCGATGCGATCACCGTGCGGCGGGGCGAGCTGCGCGCATCACTGTGGGAGCTGTCGCTGCGGCCCCGCGCGTGGGGCGGTATCGCCGCCCGCATCGTGGCGCGACGCTATGAAGCCACCAGCCGCCTGCGGGCGGTGGGCGATGATCCGCTGCAACGCGCGCAGGCCGCGCTGAGTGCCGCGGAAGCGCAGGTGCTCGCGCGGGAGCTCCGCGGCGAACGCGAGCTGGCCTTCCTCGCCGTCGAGCATGGTCGTCTGGGACTGTGCCGCCTCGGCGCCGAGCTGCGCGTGCCGCTCGACCACGGCAGCGGCGAAGCGGCGTGCCGGGCGGCGCTGCGGCGCATCGTGGGAAGTGGTGAGGGTCAGCTGCGACTGCTGGGCATCGTGCCGCCGACGGGGGACCGGGTGGCACTCGAAGTCTGGACGGCGCGGCGTCTGGGCGGGGGAGGTCATTCGACGCTGCAATGGTTCGCCCCGGCCGAGCTGCTGGACCGGGTCGGGTCACCGGTGCTGCGCGATCCCGCGACCCTGGCGGCACTCACCGTCGCGGCGCGCTCTCCGCTGATTCCCGAATGGTCGGGCGCGGCGTTTGGGACGAGCGACACCGCCGGCGATCCCGCGCCGCCGGACGTCGCGCGGGCGAGCCGCGTGACGCTGAGCGAGCTGCGCACCCCGGTCCTGGCAGCGGACCAGATCGATCCCGCGCGGTCAGCGCCGGAGCAGTTCCTCAGTCCGGAGCTGTCGTGGATCGAGTTCAACGCCCGCGTGCTGGCCATGGCCGAGGATCCCCGCACACCGCCGGCCGCGCGGCTTCGCTTCCTGGGAATCTTCTCGACCAATCTGGACGACTTCGTGGCGACGAAGGTCGGCGCCCTGAAACAGCTCGTGGCGCTCGAGCGGGGTGGGCCCTCCGCTGACGGGCTCCGCCCCCAGGAAACGCTCGACGCGATCGCGATTCGGCTCCGCCCGCTCATTGCGCGGCAATACCGGTTGTTCGAGGCGCTCGTCCGGGAAGGATCGAATGGCACGGGAGGCGTGACTGTCGTGTACTGGCCCGAGCTCTCCGACGACGAGCGGGGTGCGCTGCGCACGCAGTTCGCTGACGAGCTGCTGCCGTTCCTGAGTCCCAAGGCGCTGACGCGAGCGCCCGGTCACCCGTTTCCCGTCGTGACCGATCGCCGCATCGTGCTGCTCGTCGTACTGCGCGATCGCGCCGATTCCCCGCCCCACTATGCGCTGGTCGAGATTCCGGAGAGCCTGCCGCGATTCGACATCCTGGCGGACGGCCGTCGACTGCTGCCGGTCGAAGAGACCGTGCGCGCCAATCTCCAGCTGCTCTATCCGGGCCGGATCGTCGTCGGCGCGCACGCGTTCCGCCTCACCCGCAGCGGCGACCTGCAGCTCGACGAATCGTCCGCCGGGAATTTCGTCCAGGCGATCGAAGAGGAGCTGGCACGCCGCCAGCTCGGGCCCGTCGTGCGAATGGAGATCGAGGCGGGCACGCCGGCACCGCTGCAGGATTTGCTGCAGCGCGAGCTCCATTTCGAGGAGAGCGAGCGAGACGGTGGAGTTACCGCCGCCGACCTGTACGTCGCCGGCGGCCCGGTCCATCTCGGCAGGCTGCGGGACGTCACGACGCCCTTGGCAGACTATCCGCCGCATCCCGTCAACGCGCCGTTTCTCCCTTACCGGGCGATTGCCGACCAGATCGACGCGCAGGATGTGCTCGTGCACCACCCCTACGACTCCTTCACCGCGAGCTTCGAGCGCTTCATCGCCGAGGCCGCGGACGATCCGGACGTTCAGTCGATCAAGCTCACGCTGTACCGCCCCGGCGGACCCTCCGCGATCGCCCAGGCGCTGAGCCGCGCGGCGGCGGCGGGTAAAGACGTGTCGGTGATCGTCGAGCTGAAGGCGCGCTTCGATGAGGCTCGCAACATCACCTGGGCGCGCAGCCTGGAACGAGAAGGGATTCACGTCGTGACGGGCCTGGTGAGTCTCAAGACGCACGCCAAGCTCGCGCTCGTGGTCCGTCGCGCGCGCGGCAAGGGCGCGCAACGTTACGCGCACATCGGCAGCGGCAACTACAATCCCGATACCGCGCTGGTGTATGCCGACGTCGGCCTCTTCACGGCCGACCCGCGGATCACCGCCGACGTCCATGCGTTGTTCAACGAGCTGACCGGCTCGAGCAGACCTCCACGCGGCGGGCTGCCGCATCTGCTCGTCGCGCCGGCGGACCTGCTCGAGCGCTTGCTGGCCATGATCGAACGGGAAACGGTGCACGCGCGCGCCGGCCGGCCGGCGCGGATCCGCGCCAAACTCAACGGACTCGCGGACTCGACCGTGGTGCAGGCGCTGTACATCGCGTCGCAAGCCGGCGTGGACGTCGACCTCGTGGTCCGCGGCATTTGCACGCTGCGCCCCGGCGTACCGGGACTGTCCGAACGGATCCGCGTGGTGAGCATTCTGGGCCGCTTCCTCGAGCACGCCCGGGTCTATCACTTCACCAACGGCGGAGCAGGTGCAGAGGAGTACTTCATCGGCTCGGCCGACTGGCGACCGCGCAACCTGCGGCGCCGTGTGGAAGTCATGGCTCCGGTGTTCGATCCTGCCGCACGCTCGAAGCTCGACACCCTGCTGACCAGGGAGCTCGCGGATCCAGGGGCTTGGGTGCTCCAGTCTGACGGCGGCTACGATCGTTTGTAGGAGGGGCCTCGAGTCGGCCCCTCCGATAGCAAATGCTTAGGGCAGGAAACCGCGCGCGAAACCACCCGGGCAATTGTCCGAGTGGAAGTTCACGTAAAAATCGCCTGGATGGGCAAGTAGCTCATCGAGGCCTGCCTGCGCCGAGGCGAAATGCGGGTTCGTTACGAATATGCCGACCTGCCGGATGTCGATGTGTCGATCCGTGAGGTGCAGGTTCGCGCCCACCGGGCTCGACAGCCACCAGATGACGGGACCGGAGCTCGCCCCCGCGGGCAAATGGTGGATATGACCGAAGCGGACGCTTTCATCCCCCTTGTTGTCGAGGATGACCGTCGACTCGATCGTGCCGTCCTGCAGGATCTTGATCTGCGCGTGCCCCTGCGATTCGGACGCGCACGCCGGCACCTCGATATCGGATCGCATCTGCGTATTGAAGACGACCGGCGGGGCCGCTTCGCTTGCCTGGCTGGCGAACAGCGGTGTGTTTTGCCCTGTGATACGATCTGCGTTTGGGGTTGAGCTGCTGCTGCAACCGGCGATGGCGAGAGCGGCGATGACGCTACTCCAGTAACGCATACGGCCTCCTCGGTTGGATGTGAGACGACTGCGGAACAGGCCCGGCAGGAATCGAACCTGCAACCCCCGGTTTTGGGACCCGCCAGCAAAAACCTGGCGGGAAAGACAAAGGCGAAAGATAGGGGTCTCTGCCCTTCTGTCGCCTGGGACCGCCACACAAACCGCCACAGCCCTGTGACCGCAACTTCGAAGGAGGCCAGCGGTCATGCGAGTCCACATTCACCGTCGCAAAGGCGAGAGTCCCTACTGGCACGCTCAAGCGTATGTCGGCGGCAAGCGATATCGGTTTAGCTGCCAGACGGAGGATAAAGAGACAGCACGGGAGTTCGCTCGTCAACGAGTCGTTGAACTCAAAGGCAGGCATGATCGCGGACTCGTCGGCTTGCCCGAGCCCGTCAGAATGTCAGAGCTCTTTGAGCGATACGAGCGTGAGTATGCGCCGCGACTACGTCCATCGTCGCGCGAGCGCTTGATGATTGTAATTGCAGAGGCACGATGCTGGCTCACACAGGGTCTGCACGATCCGCACGTTGCCAGAGTTACGGCGGGCGACGTTCAAGCATTTCTTGAACCAAGACGGGCGCAAGGAGTATCGCCGCGCACAGTCAACCTGTATCGCCCCAACTTGCACCGAGTCTTCAGCCTTTGTGTGCGCCCGTGGCTGTTAATCCCTAGCAACCCAGTGGCTGCGGTCGAGCCTCTGCGGTGTGACACTCACGAGCCGCGCCTACCTACTATAAAAGAATACGAATCCCTTCTTAACACCCTAGCAGATGAGCCAATACTCTATCTGTTCGTGACCCTAGCGTGGGAGACTGGCGCACGCTCTGGCGAGATTCTTCAGCTTGAGTGGTCCATGGAGTTCGACCGCCACTTGGTTAGCCTGGTGAACGATCCATCGCGAGGGAAGCAAACGAAGGGACGCCGTTCCCGAACGATTCCTCTGTCGAGGGACGCTCTTGAAGCATTGCGAGATCACGCTGCACGGTTCCGCTTGTTAGCGCCGTTGTCACCGCACGTATTCAAGCACTTGAGGAGAAGCCGGGATGCCGAGCCCGGCCAGCGAATCGAGAGGGTCTACCGTGGCTTCAAGAGCGCTGCTAAGAGAATTGGCCTTCCGACGCTCCGACCGCACGACCTCCGCCATGCGTTCGTGACGCGCAAGCTCGCGGATGGCGTTCCAGCTCAGCTAGTCATGCGGTATATCGGACACGCTGATTTGTCGACTACTCTTCGTTATACACACTTTGTCCCGGAGCATTTGCGATCCGTTGTCGACTCTTGTGAATTGACCATTGCCGATAAGCCGTTGAGCAGGTGAAATCTGCGCGAGCACGTTGCTAAGGTTGGGAGTCGTATGCTCGATGAGCCTTAAGGATGGCGTCACAGTCGATTCTTGCGCAAAGAGACTGATACCTTGTGGCGGCAGTGACCGTTGTCTGTGGCAGAGGCTTTCTTCGAACGGCCGGCGTAAAATTACGCACAACGACAGCAATGCTAGCGTAGCGATACATTCGTACCGAATCGATGCCCATTACTTGGCTAAGGCCGGGATGATCCTGTACCAACGTTTCTGCCATTACCGAATCAATGACTGCAGTGGCCCGCTGTGCTCGCCTATCACCAATCGATTGATCCGAATCGGGATGGTATTCGATATAGTTGACGTCTCCACTGGGAGCGTACTCCACAGAAACGTGTCGTGCAGAGAACAACTCGTGCTTTGACAGATCGGCGCCAAAGGTCGTACTGTCTGGTCGCCCAAAAGCCTCGCGCACGCGTGTCGGTGTATAGCCGGAGACCACAAACACGCGGGCCCACTCCACAATTGAGTCTTCTGGCGAGAAGTAATAAGTGTAAATGGGCCGCTCGCCGCCGAATGACACATAATGCCAGCCATCGACATTGTTCCCAGCCTGTACTGGTGTTCCTCGCACCTCAATAAGGTCACTAACCCTTGTTACTCCTAGCGTCGTGCCTTCCACTACTTGCTGGGCGTGGACCCGTGGTGGAAGAAAGAGCAGACTGATCGACCATAGGCCGATCAAGTGCGCGTCGATGCTGATTTTCATCGATCTCGTTTGAGAACGGCTATCACTTGCGACGGTTCTTCCAAGATGATCTCGGGCTTGCCTCGATACAATCGCACTTGACCCGTCACACGGACTTCCTTGCCGCTCCATTGCTGGGGATCGGGGAAACGACTCGCCGCTGAGCGGAAGATTACAGCAGTGAACGTCTGATTCGGGTAGGCTGCGCCGAAGTTCAGGAACGTCGTGCCGGTACGCGTCGTGTGCACGCTCGCGACGGTACCTTCCACCGTGACCATCTGGCCGACATGAGAAGCAGCTTGGGAGTCAAGAACCACCCGATGCTGGGCGGCCAGCGGCGCTGCTATCAACAGCGTCGCCATGACAAAGTTGAGGACTGATCTGCGAATTGTCATGGTGCAGTTCTCTCTCAGCTCAGACCACTTTGAACAAGGAATTCCCGGCCTTTGTGATCGATCTTGTAGCGGGGCGGACTCCCCATCGCGTAAAGAGCATGCAGGTAATCGTTCTTGTCCAATTCGTCCAAATGAAACCTCGCCTGCTGTTCCTTTATGTCCAGCGCCCTTGCAACCTGACTCACTTCGAGAGCTACGTCAGGATCGTCTAGCTTGGCCCAAATCCCCAGGATTCGCTGCTGAATCTCCGGTAGCGTTGCGCGTTGGTCGGATGCTGGTTGCAGTAACGTTGACACGCTAGTCGCAAGAGTCGAGGGCACTCGGGCAACGTCACTCGCCAGCTTGGACCATGAATGCTCGAACGCCTTCTTGAGGTGCGGATCGGACAATCTGGCAGACCCAAGTAGTTCATTGATCGATTGGAGGGTCTTCAGCATCTCGTCCTTCTCAAACAAAGCCGCCTGAAACTGGCCAAGGGGGTGCCCAATCAGGGCTGACGGTTCGACACCAAAGAGCAATGGAACGACCCGAGAGTCTTCAACGATTTTGGAAAGCGCACCGGCTTCGAAATTGAGCCATGGTTCGTCGATGTTATCCGGTACGATGCACAAGACTCCAAATCCGGTTTGCTCAAGTTCCCGCGCGAGGCTGATTGGCCACCTAGTTCCCTTGTTGATATTCTCAGACGACACAAATGGCTGCACCGCCTGTATGACCAAGGGCAGCCAGTCGTGGAGTAAGAGTGCGAGCTTGTGACTGGGCTCGCCGGACCAACTGATGAAGACTCTCATGTGTTCTTGGTCGGAGTCGTTGGGGGGCTCAGGGAATCCCTCCGTCGTTGCGTCAGTCCACCGTCGATGGCGATAGCTGGCGGTCGCAACTGCATCGTTCGCTAGCCGCTTGCTGATTTCGAAAAACTCTTGAAGCGTTGTCACTTCTTCAAAGAAGATAGCCTCTTCATTCGGATTAACGCTGAACGATGATCCGTCGGGGCTCCAGCTTCCACCCGATGACGGCAAGGAGTTGTATCTAAGAATTGCGCCCAGTCGCCGAAGAGCTTTGTGGCTCAGGTTGAGATTCTCGGCGAAGGCTTGTGACGTCACTGGAGTCAACCCTTGCTCGACAGCGTGCTTCGCCACAAAGCGAACCGCCGCTACGAACGTCTTTATGTCGCTTTCAGCACGAGGGCATCTAGCCAATCCCTCAAGGCGAAGAAAGCAAACTCCATCCGCCATCTCCTCGCAGACAACAGCATCAGTTCCGATTTGGGCCGCTAATAGTCTGACATTTAGCGGACGCATCAGGAGCTGGAGATGGCGAACGCGGGGCCAAGCACTCCCGGCGTGGAAGCGGTCGTAGACGATACTAAGGAAGTGGTCGTGATCCATCTTACCCGGCTTCACGGTTCGATCATTCTCAAGTGTCGCTTCCAACGCTTTTGAGTTCCCAAACTTGATCCGAGGCTCATTTGTAAGCCTTCCGCCAAGCCGTGAGCGCGCGCGTGTCATCGCCATATTCTTCGCGGTAAGCTGCAAGGAACTTCTCGTCGTCCTCAAACAATCGTCGCCAAATTTCCATTAGGTGCCCGTAGGCGTCGTCCCACTCCTTGGCCGTCAGCTGTTTCAATAATGGCGCGTCGGCCGTCTCGACTGGCTCTAGCACCGGCCGGCAGTACGCGCAACCCATGCAAACCAGCTCGGAGGGAACGAACGGCCGTCCTCGAACGTCGAAACTCGACGCGAGTGAGTGCGTGCGCAGCTCGGTGCCGCACTTGGGGCACAGCTCGGGGTCGGCGCCTTGCTCCTGAACAGGGGCACCGCCAACCGCGATGCGGTAACCGACATCGCTTTTCTCTGCACGATCCTCATCCCACCCCGCCTCCACCACCAGGCCTCCGAGTCGTGCGCACCGCACCCACTCCTCGGCCTTCTGCTTCAACTCCGCAATCGTTTGCGCTTCGATAAGGTCTTCCTGGGGGTCTAGCCATCCTCCGTGTCGCCCAGCCGTCCGAAGGCTCGACAGACGGTCTGACCACGGATCGCGCACGAGGGTCACCACCAATGCGCATGACAGTGCCTTCACGGGAACGTCACCCGGGTACCAGCCTTCGACGTACGGGATGAACATCTCCCCTCGGCGATTGACCTCTCGGTTGTTGGCGTCCGTCCAAGGTCTGACCTTCGCGTATTCCGACGGGTCGAGGAAGAGAAACACGCGAGGATTTGGGAGCGAGAACTTCTTGAAGTTGCTCCAGAATCGGTCTTCGTCTCCGACGTCGCGAAGGTCGAATAAGCACACGAGACCACGGCGCCGGCCGTAGCTAATACTCGATTGGGGGAAGCTGGCCGCGAGCTTTCCATCCTGATTGTGGCGGATCGTGCCCGAGGTCGTGATTCCCTCGAAGCCCTTGGACGACGTCACATGAAACACGGTCCCAACGAGACGTGGACGCACGACCGCTTCTTCAAAGTCACCGCTCTTGACCGTGATGCGCTCTACAGGTAGTTCACGCGCCACTCTAGCTTTCCACGATGGACCGTGCGGTCATTCTCGATACCAACGTCTACCGCTCGATGCCAAAGGATTCCTTCGACATGTTATTGGAGCTGGAGCGGCGTCGGAGGGTCTCTCCATATGCCGACCCGTGGGTGATGATGGAGCTTCTAGCCCACCTCGCGGACCCGCAAGACCCAGCGTTCGCATCTTGTCGACGCGCCCTTCAGCGGGTTTATCAGCGCTGCGCCCTCGGGAACGAGCGGCCCGGTGGACTGATCAACGATTCCGAATCACAGATAACTCGAATGATAACGGAGCAGACCCTTCCGGGGCACGAGGAGACCACCAAATGGCTGGGTAACCTCTGTCATGCGGTGGCTGTGACCCCGGCCGATCAGCCGTTGGCGCTGGACGAGACTGAAATCCGATTCATCACAGACCACGTGGCGAAGATGGAGGCGTGGTTCGCGAATCATTGCCACGAGCAGCGGGAGCGTGTAGAAGGGCTCCTAGTTCAAGTCGATGCCAAGGAGCGCAAACTCACTCGTGCGGCTGCCATGCGTGAGCTGGAAGAGGCAGGAGCGCTGCGGACAGCACTGGCCGAGATGATCGTGCGTGGCGCGTTTACGGATGTCGGCCTTAGGGTCCCGGAACCACTCGACCCCGCGCTCGTGGAACAGGTGCGAAAGTCAGTGGCGGTAGGCATCGAGTTCCATGCGCGGCTCCTGCTAACAGTCATATACAGTGGCGCCAACCTGCAAGCGCCTCGCATCCGGAATCTCATGTGGGACCAGCGTATCTCGTACTGCATCGGCCAGAAACTCGACGGGGGATCAATCTGGTTCATCTCGAATGACCGGGCCTTTGCGCAGGCCGCTAGGGCCGCTGGGTACGGACACCGGGTCCGGTCACTCCCTGACTATGACCGCTGGTTGACCGCGAAGAGGCATGGTCTCCCTCGGCCACGGAGGTAGACGCAAACCCGGACGCGGTCGCCGGATCGCGCCCCGTGTCGCAAATCCGCCCCTCCGCAAAAACGCCCTAGCGACGCCGACTTGCTTTGTTGAACTTCCAACGCCTGATGATGGACACGACAGGAATGACGCATGCTCCCTGTAGCAATGTGCGTTCCAGGACCAGTGGGTCAACGCACGGTGGCACTGGGGGGAAAAGAGAAAAGGTCAAGTCACGTTTCGACTTAACCCTAAACAGGCCCGGCAGGAATCGAACCTGCAACCCCCGGTTTTGGAGACCGGTGCTCTACCAATTGAGCTACGGACCT
>Ga0137409_10001304_pt1 | contig 27111 bp, 26 predicted proteins | sample CZODoug1_16funga_FD_122059 | JGI IMG/M metagenome (GOLD analysis project Ga0137409, IMG submission 122059) | Vadose zone soil fungal communities from Angelo Coast Range Reserve, California, USA - CZODoug1_16fungal (Hybrid Assembly) | ecosystem: Environmental > Terrestrial > Soil > Vadose zone...
TTTGCCGCCTTTGGCGCGCTCGTGGCGCTGTTCATTTTCAGGATGCCGCTCGACGTGTACGGATTCGTCGGCTTGATATTGCTTGTCGGCATCGTGAAGAAAAACGCGATCATGATGATCGACTTCGCGCTGGAAGCAGAGCGAACGCAGCACATTTCGCCGGAGAAGGCAATCGTTCATGCGGCGAGCGTGCGCTTCCGACCGATCATGATGACGACGTTCGCGGCGCTGATGGCCACGCTCCCGATCGCGCTCGGGCGAGGCGCCGGCGCGGAGGCGCGTCGTCCGCTCGGAGTCGCGGTGGTTGGAGGGTTGGCTTTCTCGCAACTCGTGACGCTGTACGTGACGCCGGTGTTCTACACCTACTTCGACGAACTGCCGGACAGAGTGCGCGGATTCACGAAGAGAACATACGCAAGAATTCGCGGGCGCCGAGCTGCGTCGCTGGCGCCGAGCAAGCCCTAGTTCAGCCGAAAAGTAAAATCATGATGCTCTCTCTGAGCGCCCTATGAAGGGGGCCGAAGCATCATCACGAGGTCCTCGGCCGTGTCCTTCGCCTGGAAATAGTTGTCTTTGCTTCCGACGAAATGAACTGCGCGGTACGTCTGAAAGTCCTGAACGTAAGCGACATTCTGAGCGTTAATCCACACGACGCGACCGGTTGTGTCCGTGACTCCGACCCATCTCATCTGGCCTCCAGAGTTCCAAAAGCAAAATACCCGGGACGAGACTCGAACTCGTAAGGCCAAAGGCCGCGGGATTTTGAGTCCCGTGCGTCTACCGATTCCGCCACCCGGGCGTGATTCCAATTTAGCCGATTGACGGCTCTGTCACGAGAGATCAGGGCGGGTTTTCGATCGTCGTCGGAGGCTCGCCGCCCAGTGAGCGGTCCGCTCTGGATTTTCTTCGCTGAACGATCAGGAAAACCGTGATTCCCACAGCTCCAAGTATGAGGACTCCCAAGCTTGCCCGTGAAATGTATTTCTCGAGCAGCGGCAGGTCGCGTCCAAAATTGAAGCCAAGGAAACCGAACACTATCGCCCAGACGATGCTGCCAATGCTGGTGTAGATCACGAACTTCGTGAATGACATTGACGCCGCACCCGCGACCACTGCCGCCCACGTGCGCAAGATCGCGATGAATCGCCCAAAGAGAATCGTTTTCGAGCCGTTCCGCTCGAAAAAGGCGTGGGTCCGTTCGATGTGGGATCTCCTCACGCCGACGTAACCGCCGTACCGCACGACGAGTGGCAGTCCACCCCTGATTCCGATCCAGTAGCCCAGAATTCCGCCGACGATTGCGGCAGCGGCGGCAAGAATGATGACGATGTAGATGGAGATGTGGCCCCGCGACGCGTATGCGGCCGCCGTCACCAGCGCGATCTCGCCCGGCAGCGGGATACCGACGCTCTCGAGCAGCACCAGCGCCACGAGCACTGGATAGGTATACGACTGGAGCAGTCGTGAGAGGTGGTGTGCGAGATCAGGCATCTTTAGATCGAAGGCAATAAAAGAGCCCTCGATGCTTTGGATCAAGGGCTCAGAATATCAAGGCTCCACGAAACCTGGCGAAAGGCTAGGGCCTTTTCTTCAAGCCGGGTCGGACCCGCTGGAGACCCATGCCGTTCTTTTGCCCACCCTGTTGCGCGCCGTTTTCTCCGGCAAGCTCCTGCGCCCGTCTCCGGAATTGCTGCTGGAGACCGATGTAGCGCGCGCGCTGCACCGGCGTCATGAACCGCGCGAGCTCTTTCTGCTCCGCCTCGACGATCGCAATGCGCTGCTTCTGGAGTTGCAACGAAGCGTCGATGAGGTCACTGACGTGCTGCTGATTCGGCTGGCCCCCCGATGTCATCTCGAGCCTGAGCTGGCGGCGGGTTTCCCGCTCCTGCGCGGCCACCTGACTCAGCTGCGGGGCGAAGCGGGCGTTGGACTGCACCAGCTGCGCCATCTGCGCATCGGTAAGCCCAACCCGGTCCTGAGTCAGCCTGGCGACGCGCTCGCGAAACTGCTGCTCGAGCGCCGGCCGGTTTGCCTTGGCAACGGGCGCCGTCACAGGCTGGGCATAGGCAGCCCCTCCGCTCAGCCCGACCATCAACGTCGTCAATCGGAGCGATCGCTTCATCGACTTAATGATGTTCAAAGACTGTCACCACTGTCCACGGAGATCACCGGATCCGGCTCGGAACCCGGGAGTGCGTCGAAGCCGTCCATGTCGTTCATCAGCCGCACCAGACTGCCATCGCTAAGGCCGTCGGCGTCGGCGGCGAGAGCAAGCGCGTGGGGATGTGGCAGGACAACTGGCGCATCCGGTCCTGAAACGACGATCGATTCGGATGGACTCAATTTCGTCGCATCGGGATTCTTCGCGATTGTGTTCGGAACCCGGGTGTATGCGGCCGGATTTGCCGCTCGAGAACCCTTTGATTGAATCATCAGAACCGATCCGCCCCCCAGCACGACGAGCACGAGACTCGCTGCGACCAGCCACGACACCACACGCGTGCTCGCTGGCCGTTCGATGCCGGGCACAATCGTCCGATAGGGCGGAATCTGTCGCACCACCCCATCGACATCGATCGATGGCGCGAAGATCGCCGCGCTCTTGACCGCGCGAAGGACGTCCAGATCCTCCTGGCAGCTCTCGCAGGTCGCAACGTGCGCTTCGACGCGCTTCCTCGCGTCATCCGCGAGCGCGCCATGCAACAGATCCGGAAGCATTTCCTGGATGTCGCTGTTAATGCACTTATTCATTTTTCAAAAACTCCTTTACCGTCTTGAGCGCATTGTGGTAGTGAACCCGTGCCGCCCCTTCAGTGCTTCCCACCACTTCCGCGATCTCCTTGTATGACAGGCCCTGTTGCACCCTCAACGTGAAAACCTCTCGCTGCGTCGGAGAAAGCGCTTCAAGCGACTTCCTCACTCTCTCCTGCGCCTCTTCGGCGATCAGCCCATCGAGGGCGCCATATTCACTCACGTGATCCGATTCTTCCACGGGCACTGTTTCCCGACTCCTTCGCTCCGCCCTTCTTCGGTCCAGCATCAGCCGCCGCTCAATCGTGAAAAGCCATGTCCTAAGCGTGCTTGCCCCCCGAAACGAATCGAGCGATGCGAAAGCCCGAACGAACGTGTCCTGCACCAGCTCTTCTATCCCTTCCCGCTCCCCGGCACTCGCGGCGAAGCGCGCCAAAGCCTCAGAATGACGACCCACCAACCGCGTTGCAGCCCGGCTGTCTCCGGCCTTCCAGCGGTTGATTAGCTCCATATCGGTCTCGTCGGGCCTGCCCTCGGGGCTAGGAATCATGGAGCCTCATCCGGTAGACGCTGCCAGGGCCCTGCCGTTAAGGCCGATTGACCGCGCCGAACGGCGCTCATATGCTTCGCGCTCATCGTGCCCAATACTACTACTCTGAGGAACCCCTGACTCAATCACGGCAGCGCCCCAAGCCCGAAAAGATCTCCCACCGCGGGGCGCACCAGACGCTGCCGGAGAATTCGATACCAGCTTTTCTCCGGGCGATCGAGCTCGGAGCTGACGCGATCGAGCTCGACGTGCACGCCACGAGCGACGGCGTCGTGATTGTGCACCACGATCCGATCGTGAACGCGCCGGCGGCGGCGAGAACTAGAATAGCCGATCTCTCCGCGTCGGAGATTAGCCGCTTCCCACTGGCGCACGGTGTTGAAATTCCCACGCTCGAAAAGGTTCTCGATGCTGTCGGTGATCGAGCGATGGTTTATGTCGAAATCAAGGCGGCTGACATCGAGCCACTGGTGGTCCGGTGCATTCGTGAGTCCGGCGCGAGGTGCGCTGTGCACGCTTTCGATCATCGCATTGTCAAAACCGTGAAGAGAATTTTCCCCGCCATTCGAACCGGCGTTCTCGAGGTTGCCCGTCACATCGATCCGGTGGCATCGCTCCTGGCTGCCGAAGCGCAAGATCTCTGGCAGGAGGTGTCGTTCATCGATGAGGAACTCGTTGTGCGCGCGCATTCCGTCAATGCGAGGGTTATTGCGTGGACCTCCGATGATCCGGACCAGTGGGAAACCTTCCGGGCGATCGGCGTCGACGGCATTTGCACCGACCGCATCGCCGAGCTCGCGACAACGAGTCTGTAACTGCGCTAGCTTATTGCGACCCACAGCCCTGCTTCGGAGGAAAATCTTGCACATGCGCGCTTTTCTTTGTCTGCTATTGATGGGGACGGCAGCCTGCACTGTTCGGACCCCGACGACCACGCCCTCGCCAGCTCGCGATTCAGCGCAGGCCGACGTCGGTCGCGGCGGTACATCGACGCCCAACGCCGATCCCTTTCCGAGCACGTACGTCCCATTCCCATCGCGAACGACCGTCGTCCGCAACGTCAACATTCTGACCGCGGCCGGGCCCCTCATCAGGAACGGCGCGATTCTCCTGCAGAACGGCAAGATCGCGGCGGTAGGCACGACGGTCGACGCGCCGGCCGATGCGCTCGTGATCGACGGCTCGGGCAAATACGTCACCCCCGGCATTGTGGATGACCATTCACATCTTGGTGTCTACGCAGCACCAGGCGGTAACGCGCTGAGCGATGGCAACGAAGCCACCAATCCCGCCACCCCGCAGGTGTGGGCGGAACACTCAGTGTGGCCCCAGGACCCGCAGTTCCCTCGCAATCTCGCCGGCGGCGTGACGACACTGCAGGTGCTTCCGGGCTCGGCGAATCTCATTGGTGGTCGCAGCGCCGTTCTGAAAGTCGTCCCGGGACGGACGGTGCAGGCAATGAAGTTCCCGGGCGCGAAATACGGACTCAAGATGGCGTGTGGCGAGAATCCCAAACGGGTCTATGGGGGACGCGGCGGACCGTCAACACGGATGGGCAACGTCGCCGGCTACCGCGCCGCCTGGATCAAGGCCGTAGACTATCGCCGCAAGTGGGACAAGTGGAACGCCGATCATAAGGGAGATCCACCGGCGCGCGATCTCGGTAACGAGACTCTCGCTGAGGTGCTGCGCGGCAACATTCTCGTCCACAATCACTGCTATCGCGCCGACGAGATGGCGCAGATGATCGACATCGCGCACGAGTTCGGATACCAGATCAGGTCGTTCCACCACGGAGTGGAGGCATACAAGATCGCAGACCTTCTCGCCAAGGAAGGAATCGCCGGCTCTCTCTGGGCCGACTGGGGCAGCTTCAAGATGGAAGCGATCGACGCGGTGAAGGCGAACATGGCGCTGGTGGATCACGCCGGCGCCCGAGTGATCGTCCATTCCGATGATCCATCGGGTTCGCAGCGATTGAATCAGGAAGCCGCAAAGGCGATGGAAGCGGGAGCGGAAATCGGGATCCCCGTGAGCGAGGAGCAGGCAATCAAGTGGCTCACCATCAATCCCGCATGGGCACTCGGCCTCGACGACAGGATCGGCTCAATCGAAAAGGGAAAGAACGCCGATGTCGTGCTGTGGACGGGCGATCCGTTCAGCGTCTACTCGAAACCGGAAAAGGTGTGGATCGACGGCGCCCTGCTGTACGATCGCCTCGACCCGTCCGAGCAGTGGCGCACTGACTTCGAGCTCGGCTTCGTGCCGTTCAACCGGAACTAATCGATGATCTCCTACAGCCTAAATTCGCGTATCGGCGCAGTCGTTTTCACGGCGATACTGGCAATGCCCGCAGCGGCGCAAACCATCGCCATAACCGGTGGCAAAGTGTACCCGGTGAGCGGCCCCCTGATTGAAAATGGAACGGTCATAATCACCAACGGCAAGATCGTCGCTGTCGGTGCGAATGTGCCGATCCCCGCCGGCGCGCAGCGCATCGACGCAACCGGCAAGATCGTGACGCCCGGCTTCGTGGACGCGTCGACGCAACTCGGAGTTCAGGAAATCGCGGCCGTGAACGACACGCGTGACATGAGCGCGCGTGGCAAGGACAACATTGCCGCCGCCTTCACCGTGTGGGAGGGCTTGAACCCCAATTCGGTGCTGATTGCACCCGCGCGCAAAGAAGGCATCACCAGCTTCGTCGTCGTTCCAACAGGAGGGCTCGTGTCGGGTCAGGCCGCGCTGGTAGACGTCGTCCCGGGAACGACTACCGACATGATCGTCAGATCTCCGGTCGCGATGGTCGCTGAGGTTGGTGATCCGCAGTCAGCGGGATTGGGCTCGCGCGGAGAGCTGATTGTGAAGCTGCGCGAGCTCCTCGAGGATACGAAATTCTTCCAGACCCACCGCGACGCGTTCGATCGTGCTCAGACGCGGCCATTCGTGGCGAGCCGCCTGGACCTGCAAGCGATGATTCCAGTCGTGGAGGGAAAGCTTCCACTCCTCATTACAGTAAACCGCGCTTCTGACATCGACGCTGCGATGCGGCTCGCCCGCGATTACAACGTCAAGCTGATGATCAGCAGCGGCGCGGAAGCGTGGATGATGGCCGACAAGCTTGCCGCCGCCAGGATTCCGGTTCTAACCGGAGCTATGAACAACATTCCGGAGGGATTCGCGTCGCTCGGCCAGCGCCAGGAAAACGCGGGCCTGTTGCGGAAGGCGGGAGTTCAGGTGGCTCTCATCGGCAACGCCGGAGGCGGGGATGAGGAAGCGTTCAACGTTCGCAACCTGAAGCAGGAAGCGGGCAACGCAGTCTCATACGGAATGACGTGGGACGAAGCGCTACGCGCAGTAACGCTCGCGCCCGCGGAATTCTTCGGAGCGGCGGATCGACTCGGCTCGTTGCAACCTGGCCGCGAAGCCAACGTCGTGGTCTGGAGCGGCGATCCGTTCGAGTTCACGACGCGGGCCGAGCATGTTTTTGTGCGCGGTCGCGAGTACAACGAGAAGACGAGGCAGGATCTCCTTATCGAACGCTACAGGAATCTGCCGGGCACGCACAACACTCCGCCCCCACGGTGAGAGAGAACCACCACGACAACAAAAGGGCTCCCGTCAACAACGGGAGCCCTTTTCGCAGCAGCGACTCTTAGCTCGGAGAGCCCGGGTAACTGTCGCTGGTGCCCGCGCTGTCAGACGCAGCGTTCGCCGATCCGCGTGCCGCGGATCCCTGCTGGCGTCTCAGCTCGATCTCGGCTTCGAGTCGGGCTGCATCGGTGTCGTGGGTCTCGAGCGTCGCCTTCAGGCGATCATAAGTGGCGGCATCGAGATCTGCGCCGCTCTTCTTCGATCGGTAAACTGCGTAGCCAAGCGCCTGCGCAGCCTTGTCCGCCAGCTGTCGGGTGCGGAAGGCCTCGAGTCTGGTTTTTCCGTCGTCGAACGCGTCTTGCGCCACTTTTCCGGCGCGGTCGAGTTCCTGTTTTAGTCTATCGAGGAGGGCCATTGTCGTCTTCTCTCGTAAAGGGATCCTACAGTTAATCTTACGCAAAACTGCAGCCCGTTGTTTCTTACGGATAACTGCAACTTAAGACTACCGGCCGGGGGTTGTCGGCGTGTCAGTTCGGGGCTGCGGGCTGTAGAATTCTGAGGCACGCGCCGAGTGACGGTCAATAAAAAAGCCCCGTGAGGGGCTTTCGAAACACTGCAGAACACTCGGGTTGAATGTAGGACGCCCTAGGCCGCGCTCGTCTCTACGTCGGGATACACGCTGACCTTGTAGCGGGTGCGGCTCTTGTGCTCGAATTTCACGACGCCATCGATCAGCGAGTAGATCGTGAAATCGGTTCCGAGGCCGACGTTGCGGCCGGGATGCCACTTCGTGCCGCACTGGCGGACGATGATGTTTCCCGCGACGACTTTCTCACCACCGAATTTCTTGACACCGCGGTACTGCGGATTACTGTCGCGTCCGTTGCGCGACGAGCCTACACCTTTCTTGTGAGCCATTACTTCTCTCCCCCGCTCTTCTTGCCGAAGGCGATATCCTTGATGCGGACCTCGGTGAATTTCTGCCGATGGCCCTGCTTTTTCGCGTAGTTCTTACGGCGCTTCTGCTTGAACACGACGATCTTGTCGTCGAGGCCGTGCTTGACGATCTCGCCCGTCACGTGCGCGCCCTTCAAGCCCGGCGCGCCGATGTGGGTCTTGTCACCGTCGGAGCCCAGGATGACGTCGTCGAAGGTGACCTTGGAGCCGGCGTCGCCAGGCAGGGTCGGAATTCTGATTGTCTTTCCAGCCTCGGCGCGGAACTGCTTGCCGCCGGTCCGGATGATTGCGTAAGTCATAGAGAGTGCTGCTGTTAGATGGTTCGGACAGCCTAGGAACTTAGCCAATCATTTGGTGGGGGTCAACTGGCAGCCGCAACTGAATAGGCGGGAGGTCCCAGTGGCAGAGATGCGAGGTTGTTAGTTCACTACGCCCCGACTTATCTCGATGGATACCGTGCACAAGCAAATGTCTGTGTCCTGAACGCCACAGAGGCAAGTCAGGGCGTCGTAAACTGAATCGCTGGCAACTTACCTACTGGGACCTCTCGCCTATTCTGTTGCCGTTATGGAATGATCCCGGATGCTTTAGGCGATAGCGTACTGCTGCGTGACATCCCGTCCCTGCGCTTTGACCACGAGCTTGAACTCGTCCGGCTTGAGCAACGGATCGTCCCGGAACTCGAGCGAAAAGTTGGCCGCCTTCTGAAGCTTCTGCGGAAGATCGCGCTCCTGCTCGAGCACGTACATCGCGACATCCGGGTGCAGCTTGACGAGCAGGTTATCGCGCCGGCCCTCCACCGCCATCCGCTTCACCGAACGCTCCATCCGCCGCACGATCGTTTCGGGCGTCAACACGCGTCCCGTTCCATTGCACGTCGGGCAGGCTTCGGTCGAGGATTGATAGTGGCTCTGACGTACCCGCTGCCGCGTCATCTCGATCAGTCCGAGGTCGCTCACGGCGAACGCCTTGGTTCGGGCGCGGTCGCGCGAGAGGTGCTGCCTCAGCTCCTGGAGCACGCGGTCCCGGTTCGCCTTGGTCTCCATGTCGATGAAATCGCAGACGATGATCCCACCAACATCGCGCAGGCGGAGCTGCCGCGCGACTTCCTGCGCCGCTTCCATGTTGGTTCTGAGAACGGTTTTCTCCGGATCCTTCTTGCCGGTGTAGCGCCCCGAGTTGACGTCGATCGAGACCAGAGCCTCTGTCGGCTCGATGATCAGGTAACCGCCTGAAGGAAGATCGCAGCGGCGCTTGAAGATGTCTCTGATCTCCGACTCGATGCCGGCGGTGTCGAACAGAGGAACCTGGGATTCGTGGAGCTTTACTCGCTCGATCAGGTCGGGCGCGATGTCCTTGAGGTATCCAACGATCTCGTTGTAGACCTGCTTCGAATCGACGGCGAGGCTGTCGACCTTGTCGCTGAAGATGTCGCGCACCAGTCCACGAGTGAGTCCACTCTCACGGTTCACCAGCGAGGGCGCCTTCTGGAAGTGCATCTTGCGCTTGATCTTCTTCCACTGCGACATGAGGCTGTTGAGCTCGCGCCGCAGCATCTCGGGCGTCACGTCTTCGCTGACTGTCCGGACGATCACGCCACCCGATTTGTCGGGAAGAATGCTCTGGACCTGTTCCTTGAGCCGCGCACGCTCGGTCGACGATCCGATTTTCCGGCTGACGCCGACCTTCGACGAGTCGGGGATGTAGACGAGGAATCGGCCGGCGAGTGAGATCTGGGCTGTGACTCTCGGACCCTTGGTCGAGATCGGCTCCTTGGAGATCTGGACCAGAATGTCCTGGCCTCGCTTCAGAGCCTCCTGAATAAGCGGAGCTTTCGCGCGGCGGCCGTTGCTGCCGTTTCCGCCGTTGCCATTCTTTTTCTCGATCGGCTCGTCGCTATCATCGTCGTCGTCTTCATCTTCGTCTTCCGCTTCATCGGCGGTTTGCCTGACGAGATCGGAGGCGTGGAGGAAGGCGCTTTTCTCGGTGCCGATGTCGACGAAGGCGGCCTGGATTCCGGGGAGCACAGCGTCAACCCGGCCAAGATAGATGTCACCGACCATACGTCGGTTGTCTGGACGATCGGCTAGAAGCTCAACGAGCTTCCCGTCCTCCAGAATCGCGATCCGCGTTTCGCGCGGAGCCGCGTTTATGAGGATTTCTCTTTTCATCGTTGCCCGTCTCACCCATCGCGCGGCGACTCGGCGAGCGAAGTAGAGGACGGTTCAAAAAAGTCCGCGCGGTCGTGCTACAGGGCCGCGTTATGAGTTCCTTTGGTTTTCACCATCAGCGCCACTCGATCCATGTGTGTGGGACCCGCGAGTCGCGCGGGTGCCCCATGCATTGAGGAGCAACAGTCAGTGAGTACAATCTACCGCTGAAGGGCTTGTTTCCGCAACGGCGACAACAACTTACGGGCAGCGGCTTGATGTCGTACCGAGACCCGCGGCGCACCAAGTATGTGACGCGCGGCCTCGCAGCCCGTCACCTAGCGCCAGAGGCTTGAGGCAACCTCGATAATGGCTCGATGCCAGATGAGCCAGATCATCACGAGCATGTACGTCAGTCCGGCCTTCCATTCTCCGTGCTTCATGTAGAGATCGAGGCTGAAACCGCCGACTTCTTCCGGATGTGTCGCCTTCCACGGCGTCGGCCTGGGGACGAACGCGGGGACGTTGGCCGCATAGAGCTCGTACTCCGCCGGAAATCGCCCGGATATATTGGCCCGTTCCCGTTGCATCGTCGGTGCATATATGAGCACGAAGAACGCGACCACCACCAGCAGCAGAGCCCAGTGAGCGGCGACGGCAAACCCCGCCGCGATCAAAAAGCTTCCGAAGTAAAGAGGATTCCTGGTGTGCGCATACGGGCCCGACGTTGCGAGTCGCTCGTTCTTTGAAATGTGTCCCGAGGCCCAGCCACGCACGATGACTCCGACCAGTGCGATCATCCCACCGACAGCCAGCGTCAGCGGCGTGGGCCGGGCGAAGATGAGATAGCTGATGCCGAGTATGAAGCCGAGTGGGAGTCTGAGATGCTTGGCGACCTCGGAATAAGTCAATCCGCCAGCTCCTTGAGGAGGTTTCGCGCGATGACGAGTCGCTGGATTTCAGAGGTACCCTCGCCTATCTCGCAAATCTTTGCGTCCCGAAACATGCGCTCGACCGGATACTCCTTGGTGTATCCATAACCGCCGTGTATCTGGATCGCCTTGATCGTAGTCCGCATCGCGAGTTCCGAACAGTATAGCTTGGCGATCGCTGCCTGCTTCGAGAATGGCTGCTTGTGCTGTGCCATCCAGGCTGCATGGAACATCAAGTGCTTCCCCGCCTCGATCTCCGTCGCGATGTCAGCGAGCTGAAACTGGATGCCCTGGAAACTGGAGATTGGCTGGCCGAACTGCTTCCGCAGCGTCGAGTACCGCAGCGACTGCTCGAACGCGCCCTCAGCGATGCCGAGTGAGAGCGCGGCGATTCCCACGCGACCGGAGTCGAGCGTCCGCATGAAGTTGTTGAAGCCCTCGCCCTGTTCACCGAGGAGGTTTTCAGCCGGCACTTCGACGTCTTCAAAGATTAGCGACCGCGTGTCGGACGCTCGCCAGCCCAGCTTATCCTCCTTTTTCCCCGACCGGAAACCGGACATCGCAGGAAGAGAATCGTCGTGGCCGATCCCGAGGCCGCTGGTCTTGTCGAGATCGGTCGTTTCCTTCGTCACGATGAACGAGCTAATGCCCTTCGTGCCCGCGCCGGGCTCGGTCACGGCGGTCACGACGAAGATCTCGCCGACGCCTCCGTGGGTGATGAAGATCTTGCTGCCGTTGAGTACGTAGTGCGACCCTTTGCGGACCGCGGTTGATCGCGTGCTCGCGGCATCGCTTCCGGCGCCTGGCTCAGTCAGGCCGAATCCGCCCAACACTTTTCCGGTCGCGAGCAGAGGCACATAACGTTTTTTCTGGGCCGCCGTTCCGAAGTTGACGATCGGCGACGTACCCAGAGTTGTGTGGGCGGAGATGGTGATCGCATGGGACGCATCAACTTTCGCCATCTCGTTGATCACGATCATGTAGCTGAGTAGATCGAGACCCGCACCGCCCAGCTCCTCCGGCCACGGAATGCCGAGCAGGCCCAGCTCGCCCATCTTCTTGACATTCGCCCAGGGGAACTCGGCCTTCGCGTCGAGCTCCGCGGCGACGGGCGCTACTTCTCCGCGCGCGAATTCGCGGACCATGTTGCGAACCGCGAGATGCTGCTCCGAGAAATAGAGCGAGTCTTCCATTCCGGAACCTCTACCGATTCTCCGCCGCGGAAAAGTTCTCCGGATACAGGGAGACGCGAACATAGTTGTCGATCCGCAGATACTTCACTGCGGCCCGCTGCAGGTCGGCGACGGTGAGCGCCGAGATGAGCTTGTCACCATTCGGAATCTCTTCCAACGGCCAACCGCTTTGGTCGAAAGTCGCTATCTGCGAGAGCCAGTAACCGTTCTGCTTGATCGCGGTCTCACGAGCGCGGAGTGCGGCCTCCTTCACCTTGTTCAGATACTCGGGAGTCGTGCCGAATCGCTTCACGCTGTCTATTTGGGCCAGCGCAGCGGTGGTGAGGTCTTCCAGCCGTTCCGGCGCCGAGCCGAAGCCGATTGTGAACCGGTATGACGGCTGCGGATCCCTGGTTGCGCCCGGGCTCACGCTCACGCCATAGGTGCCGCCCAGGTTCTCGCGCAGTGCTTCGCGCAGCTTGATGTTGAGGAGCTCCGCAAGGGCGCTAAGGTAGTACCGATTTTGCCTGTTGTACTCGAGTGGGCCTGTGAAAATGAGAGCGGTGCGCGCCTTTGGCTCAGCGCCCCTCTTGACCACCCTTTGGACCACGCCCGTTGGCGGACGAATACCGGTATCTCGCCACGTTTCCTTGCGTCCGGTCGACGGGAGCGCGCCGAGCCATTTCGCGATTAGAGGCTTGATCGAATCGGGCTTGAAGTTCCCGACGAAAACGAATGTGAAGCCGCTCGCATCCGCGAATCGCTCCTTGTAGAAGTCGAACGATTTCAACGGATCGATTCTGTCGAGAATCGCCGCCGAGACGGGCAGCTCGCGCACGGAATGCTGAGCCATGGTTACTTGCAGCGTGTCGCTGAACGCCGCCTCCGGGCTCGCGCTGCGATTCGCGAGCACTCCCTTGAAGCGTCCGATGAAGGTGTTGACCAGTGACGTGTCGAGTCTCGGCTGGGTGAAGTAGAGATAGACCAGCTGGAGCATGGTGTCGACATCGCGCTGTGACGCGCTGCCGGAGACTCCCTCGCTCAGGTCATCGATCGACGGATAGACGCTGACCTGCTTTCCGGCAAGGAATTTCTGAAGATCGATGACGGTGAACTTGCCTACGCCGCTCGTGGCGGGGATGAGATCACCTGCGCTCGCGGCGAGGTATGAAGCGTCGGGCAAAAGCGACGCGCCGCCGGGACTATAGGAGGTGAACGTGATCTGATCGGCGTTGAAATCGGTGGGCTTGAGCAACACGCGAACGCCATTGGAAAGCTTCCACTCAGTTACTCCAATTGCCTTGATCTCCCGCTCCGAGACAACCTTTCCGCCTGCCGGCTCTTTGTCGACGAGCAGCTGAGAGGGCGCGATTTCCGTGTATGCAGAAATGTTGGCGCCCTTTACCGCGTCGAATGCGAGAAGAAGCTCTCCGCGAGCCGGAGTAATGATTCCCGGTTTGTCGGGTGATGTCGTCGCCAGAACCCGGTTCCGGTCGGTCATCCATTCCCCCGCCAGCCTGTTCACTTCAGCGAGGGTGATTCCCGGGAGCAGTCGCGTGACGGCGTCGAGGTCGTACTGGATGCTGGTCGATGGCTCGGACTGCAGAAACGCGGAGACATACGCATCGGCGTAGACATTCGAGTTCGTCTTGTCACGCTCAGCGTACGCTTGCTCGGTTCCGCGTTGTAAATCCTTCCTGGCGCGATCCAGCTCGGATTGGAGGAATCCGAATTTCTTTACGCGCTCGCCCTCGGTGAGCACTGCATTGAGCCCGCGTTGAATTCCGTTATCCGCGACGATTGCGGTCAGCGAGAACGACTCCGCCGTTCGAACGAGATCGCCTTGCGACGCGTACGCGTTTATGAAAGGCGGATTCGGCTTCTGCGTTATTTCCCCGAAGCGATCGTTGAACATCGAGCCAAAAAGTTCTTCGACCAAATGTTGTCGGTAAGTCGCCGCAGTCGTGTTGAAGCGCTTTGGCTGTTTGTATAGAAGCCGGATGATCGACCGCGTGGCTTCCTTGTCGCTGTTGATCGAGACGAGTGTGCTGTCGTGAGGTGGAACTGGAAAGAGCGGCCGTGCCCTGGGTATGGTCGCCCGGGGAATCGCCCCGAGATAGCGATTGATTAAGGTCTCTATCTGGCGCTTGTCGAAATCACCGACAGCGACCACCGCCATGAGATCCGGTCGATACCAGGTGTCATAGAAGCGACGGAGAGTAGCTGGCTTGTATGTCTCCAACACCGACTTGAGTCCTATCGGGATGCGCTCACCATACTTCGACCCGGAGAAAAGAACGGGGAACCACTTGTTCTGCATCCGGTTCTCGGCGCCCTGTCCCAACCGCCACTCCTCGATCACGACGGGTCGTTCCTTCGCGATCTGTTCCGGCTCGAACGCGACGTTATGCGCCCACTCCGACAGTATCTGAAATCCTTTGTCGACGATCGCCGCAGTATCAGTGGGGACCGTGATCATGTACACGGTCTCGTCGAAGCTCGTGAAGGCGTTGATGTCCGGGCCGTATCGCATTCCGACCGATTCGAGATAGCTCGAGATCTGGTTGCGGGCGAACTGTTTCGTGCCCCGGAACGCCATGTGCTCGACCATGTGCGCGAGGCCGCGCTGGTCTTCATCCTCCAGTACGGACCCGGCGTTGACGACCAATCGCAGCTCGGCGCGCTTTTCCGGTTTGTGATTTTCGCGGATGTAGTAGCGCATCCCGTTGGAGAGCGTCCCGACTGTAACCGCGGAGTCGAACGGCAATGGCGCGGCGGCTGACATCTGCTGCGCCGTTGCGACGCAAGCCGCTCCAGTGAAGAGAGTCGCAAGCGCGACCCCGAAACGAACCGAGGATGGGAATCTTATTTCTGATCTCATTTGCTTCATCATCAATGGTTGGCGCCCGGATGGCTCAGGCCGCTTCAATGTCATCAGCTTTCGAAATTGCGTCGAGAAAGCGTGCACCGTACCGCTCCAGCTTCATCGGACCGACGCCACGGACATCCTGAAGTGCCGTCAGTGATCGGGGTCGCCTCAGCGCGAGCTCGGCCAGAGTACGATCGGAGAATACAATATATGCGGGCACATGTTCCTCGCGGGCGATCGTGCTCCTGACGGTTTTGAGCACACCGAGAAGACGCTCTTCGGCAGCCCCGAGTGACATATCGTCCGCAACGTCAGCGATCGCAGAGCTCGCCCGCCTGGTCTTTTTGTCGCGCCGAACACGGTGTGGCGCTTCTTCTTGCACTGTTGCGACCGCCGCAACGCCGAGGCAATTGTCACAGCCAGCGCATCGCGCTTTGGCCGCCGGATCTCCGAAGTAGCGCAGCACGAATCCGCGCCGGCACTCCCGGGTGTACGCGTATTTCTGAACAGCCTGGAGCTTGGACAGCTCAGCACTCCGACGCCGATCGAGAATCGCCCAGTCAATTTTGAATTTCGAGAGCGGCGCGTTTCGGTCACCCAGATAGAGCCCGCTCCCCAAGCGCTCCCACACCAGGAACTGCCGGTCCTGCAACGCGTCGAGCAACGGCGCCGATGCGGCAGACCCACCCAATCCCGGTGGCAAGCCGTCAAGATCGACCACGGCGCCGGTCCTCAGAGATGGTCCGACACCGCGCCATAGCGCGCGCAGTAGTCCGAGCTCACTGTTCGCCTCGCCGATCAGTTCCCGTTTGATGCGCTCCGGCGTGGCGAGCAGCCGCACGTGGACGCGCGCCTGATCCCCGCCGCTGAGCGTAACAGCCCCGGGGCGCGTCAGAATTCTGATCGCGCCCTCGACCTCCCGAACGTTTGGCTTGGGCTTGATGGCGCGAGTCAGGTCTGCCGGCTCCGCGCTCACGAAGCCCTGGTCATCCGAGAGTTTCCTGAGTGCTTCGTAGGTCTTCTCTACGACCGCGCGTTCGGGGTACGAGCCCTTGATGAAGAACTCGTGCGTGAAGCGATCGGGAAAGGCGTGCAGAAGAAAGACATCGGAGTGGAGTCCATCGCGCCCCGCACGACCCGCTTCCTGATAATAAGCCTCGAGCGTTCCCGGCATGGCGTAGTGAATCACGAGGCGAACATTAGGCTTGTCGATCCCCATTCCAAAAGCGTTGGTCGCCACAATGGCGCGAATCTTTTCGCCCATGAAGGCTTCCTGCACCTCGTGCCTTCTGCTGTCATCCAGACCGGCGTGATATCCGGCCGCCCGGATCTTCGCCCGCTCGAGAACGGTCGTGAGGTGGTCCACCGCCTTACGGGTGGACGCGTAAATCACGGCGAGTCCATCGTGCTTGCGCAGAATCTCGACGATTCGCTTTTCTTTTTCGGCGTCGTTCCTGGTCGGAACGACGTAGTACGTGAGATTAGGCCGATCAAACCCGGTGATGATCGTCTCGGGGTTTTTCAGGGCCAACTCGCGTCCAATGTCGCGGCGAACCTCGGGGGTTGCGGTCGCCGTCAGGGCGATTGTCGTCGGCGAGCCGAGCGCCTCGTGCACCTTCTTCACGCGCAGGTAGCTTGGCCGGAAATCGTGCCCCCACTGACTGATGCAGTGGGCTTCGTCGATCGCGAGGAGCGAGACGCCAGCCCTGCGCAGTCTCTCGGCCGTGCGGCCGAAGTCGAAACGCTCCGGCGCCACGTAGAGCAGCTTGATCTCGCCCCGATCGGCACGGGCGAGGCGGTCCGACACCTGGCCGGAAGTCAGAGTGCTGTTGATGAACGCGGCCGGCAATCCCTTGGCAGTGAGCGCATCGACCTGGTCCTTCATCAATGAGATGAGCGGCGAGACGACAACGGTGAGACCTGGCAGGAGGAGCGCCGGCACCTGAAAGCAGAGCGATTTGCCGCCACCGGTGGGAAGAACCACCACGGTGTCGCGGCCAGCGAGGATCGCGGCCACGGCGGCTTCCTGCCCGGGCCTGAACTCGTCGTAGCCAAACGCGCTTTTGAGAATCGCGCGTGCGTCCTGGATTGTCGGCGTGGCCATCGTATAAAAGGTAAGCGACCCAGGAACCGACAGGGCGTCGCCTGATCGCGTCCGTAACTATTGCGCCGCAACGCACCTTGAGAGCGCTGGCGTCCGCTCAGATGCTCTCGATGAGCCTGGCGTAGAAAGCCGGATCGGCGTTTCCCCCACTGATTACGCAACAGACTCGCTTGCCCTTGAATCGATCCGGCTCCGCCAGCACCGCGCCGAGCGCCAGCGCACCTGTCGGCTCGGCTTTCAGATTCGCGAGAGCGAAGAGGAGACGGACTCCTTCCATGATCTGCTCCTCGGTGACTTCGATCACGCCGGCAAGCCCGTGACTAAGGATTTCCCAGTTGCGATCGCCCAACCGAAGCACGCGCGCGCCGTCCGCAATCGTGGTCGATTCATCGGGCAGCGAGACAATGTGACCGGCGCGAAACGACTCGGCGGCGTCGTTCGAGAGCAGCGGCTCTGCGGCTAACACTTTGGTCTTTTTCCCGCTTCGCTCGACCGCCTTGACCAGGCCGGATGTGAGGCCGCCACCTCCGATCGGGGCGATGATGAAATCGAGCTCGAGGCCGAGCGCGAACAGCTCGTCGGCGAGTCCGGCATTGCCTTCGATCACGAGGGGGTCATCGTAGGGACTAGCGACGTAAGCCTTCGGATATTGCTTGGCAAGCTCACCGAGCCGCTCTAGCCTGCTCTTCTTCTTCAGGTCGACGAGATCGACTTCGGCGCCGTATTCACGAACCGCATCGACTTTTATGCGAGGCGCCGTCAGCGGCATGACGACGGTGCATCTTTTCTTGAACAGCGAGCAGGCGTAGGCAATGGCTTGACCAAAATTGCCTGACGAGGCTGTAATGATGTGGGCCTGCTTTACGTTGGACGCGACGTTGTAGGCAGCGCGAAACTTGAAGCTGCCTGTGTACTGGAGCGTCTCGCTCGCCAGCACCAGATCGACACCGAGTTTTTTTGATAGGCGCGGCGCGTCGACGATCGTGGTTGGACGCGGGCCAGTCATTGAAGTCCGCGCGGCCTCTTGATGAATCGAAGGATCAGAGCGATGAACAGGAACCCGATCCCGGCCCAACGGAGTGCCGTGTCGTCGGTTCTGATCCCCCAACCGAGGAGGATCGCCGCGACCAGCATCAGTGCGAGCTTCGCAACTGTGAACGGGGTCATTGGTTACCCTTCTTGCGATTGGTGAACCGTTTCACACCCTCGCGGAAGGCGGCGGTCGCACGGGAGTCGGCATTGGCGACGATTCCGGCCGAGATTCCATCCAGGAAGCCGAGCGTGTCGAGCTTGTAGAAGAGGGTTTTGGTCGCCGCCATAGAGCTGGGAGCCGCGTCGGCCAGTTGATCGAGAACTGACTGAGACAGCTGATCGAATTCCCTGGCCGCAAACACACGCGATACGAGACCGATTGACCGTGCTTCCTCCGCTTTGAGAATGCGGCCGGTGCTGACGAGATCGAAGGCGTGTTTTTCCCCCACCGAGCGCCGCAGCATTGTCATCACCATTGCCGGAACGAATCCGATCGTAATTTCCGGATAGGCGAAGCGGGCTTCCTCGTGTGCGAGAACGATGTCACAGGCCGACGCGAGGCCCGCGCCACCGCCATACGCCCTGCCCTTAACCAACGCGACGACCGGCTTTTCCATGCGCCGAATGGTATGGAACACGTGTCCGAGGGCTTTCGCGTCGTCGATCTGCTCCTGGCGGGGAGCATCGAGCATTTCTTCGAGCGCGGAGAGATCTGCACCAGCGCAAAAATCCGGACCGTCACCGTCGATTGCTACCACTCTTACGGGCGATTCGCTCAGCGCGAACAGCGCCTCGGCGAGCTCGTCGGCGGTTACCCGATCGAGGGCGTTCTTTTTCTCCGGACGGGCAAGAGTGATCCGGCCGATCGGCCCGTCAGCGGTCATACGGACATTCTTCATCGCGACCACTCTACTGCCGGGCGAGGCTTCACTTTGCCGCCGGCAGTGAGAGACGCCTTGCCTCGGCGTCAGGAACGTCTATCACCATTCGAAGCAGTGCCGTTGAATAGACCTTGCCTTGAGCATCGGTCTTGAGGGAGAGCGTACCACCGCCGTCGAGCGCGCCGTGCAGCAGGAAGTTGAGCGCATTGAGATTGGGGAGCTCGTAACGGTCGACTTCGCCTTCGATCATGCCGCGAAAGTGTTCGGCAACCCTGTTGCGCGTCACGAATTGCTCCAGTACCTCGTACCATCGCGGCTCTAGCGCGATCACACCGACGTTGGCGGTGTCACCTTTGTCGCCCGAGCGTGCGTGCGCAATGTCGACGAGGCGCACTTTCATTGGATGAGGTCCACTTTGGTTTTCACAACGGACTTGTCGACCAGCGCGGGCCAGTATGCCACGATTTCTTCGACCTTGGGCCGCCCGCCGGCGAATCCGGTGACACTTGGCGGCCCGTTCAAAACGAGTGGCGCAATCTCCCGCGTGAACCGTTCGACTGCTGCGCGATCAGGACCGCGCACTCCAAAGCGCAGCTGTACTTCTGGCGCGCCGCTCTGGTCGCCGGCCAGGCGCCCGTGAGTAGCGTTGGCGCCGACGAATTCGGAAAGGATGCGCTCGAATCCGAGACCGAGCCTGTCCAGCCTCTCGCGTAGCACCCGGTCGGCCAGTTGGGCTTTTTCGAGCGCATCGGGCCACGCGTAAACGAGAGTCCCCACCGCCTTGAATCCGGCGCGGTACGCCACGGAGACCTTGAGCTTGTCGGTCGGAGGCTTTCCCTTGATTCCCGATACCAGCACACGATCATCGCCATCCCGCGCCAGCCTGATCGTCGTGAAGTCGGCGATGACGTCGGGCGTGATGTATGAGTGTGGATCACCCATCTCGTAGACCAGTTGTTCCGTGATGGTTTGAACCGAGACTCTCCCTCCCGTGTTCGGATGCTTCGTCACCACGAACGTGCCGTCAGGTTTGGCCTCAACCAGAGGATATCCGACGTTCGCCAGGTCGGGAATCGAGCGCCAATCGTATAGGCAGTTGCCACCCGAGCATTGCGCCCCGCACTCGATGATGTGTCCCGCCACGATTCCCGCTGCAAGTTGATCCCAGCTCGTCGCTCCCCAGCCAAACTCGTGACGAAGCGGCGCCATGGTCAGCGCGGTATCCGTCGAGCGTCCGGTGATGACGACATTTGCTCCCTTCCCAAGCGCCTCTACGATCGGCTCGGATCCGAGGTAGGCGTTGGCGGAAAGTACGCGGTCTCTCACGGTCGACAGCGGCTCGCCGGTCTCCATGTTGGCGAGAGGATGTCCGGCCCCGATTAGCTGATCGATACGATCCAGCAGATCGTCGCCAGTGACAACTCCAATCCTCAGCCCGCCCTTAACTCCGGTTTTTCCCGCCATCGCTTTTACCGCAACGGCGCACGCGGCCGGGTTCACGCCTCCAGCGTTCGCAACGACCTTCACGCCGCGGTCGAGCACGGCAGGAAGAACGCTCTCCATTGCACCTATGAAGTCACGCGCGTAGCCGAGTGCAGGGTCACGCTCCTTCTGCTTCTGGAGAATCGACATCGTGACTTCCGCGAGGTAGTCGAGCATCAGATAGTCAATCGGCCCGCCTTCCACCTGGCGGCGGGGTGCGTCGAGATCATCGCCCCAGAATCCCTGACCGGCGGCGACGCGAACTACTTTCTTCAACTGCTCTCCTCCGAGAGATGCGGCGGAAGCACGAAGGGACCGAGGTGCGGTCCGGGATTGTGGAGAGATGCCCGCAGCGCGAGGCTCAGCATTTCGCGCGTGTTCTCCGGATAAACGATCGCGTCGACAAATCCACGTGCCGCGGCATAACGAGCATCGAGCTGGTGCTCGTAGTCGGCGCGCATCTCGTCCACAGACTTCGCGACTTCGGGATCGAGGACGCCGCCATTCTTCTTGGCAGCTTCCAGGGCTGGCCCGTGCACCGCCTGGATCGCCGATTCGCCTTCCATGACGGCCATGCGGCCTGTCGGCCAGCTGAGGATGAAATCGGGATCGAACCCCTGACCGGCCATCGCGTAGTATCCGGCGCCGGAAGCGTGATTGATGGTGAGAACTATTTTGGGCACACGTGCGGTTGCCATGGCTTCCACGAAACGTGCACCCGCGCGGATGATCCCTTCCTGCTCCGCTTCCGTCCCTACCATAAAGCCTGATACGTCCTGCACAAAAAGCAGCGGAATACCCAGCCGGTCGCAGCGATCGATGAAATACGCGACCTTCTCAGCGCTCTCGGTATATATGATCCCGCCGAAGCGCGGCTTCTCACCCTCGCGGCCTTTGATGAGACCCCGCTGATTCGCGATGACGCCAAGATTGATTCCATCGATTCGGGCGTCGCCGCAGATCATCTCTTTCGCGAGGCCTTCCTGAAACTCGTCGATCTCACCGTGATCGAGAATTGCTCTCAGCACAGCGTGCATGTCGTACGACATGCGATGATCAGCGGGAAGCAGGTCGTATAAGTCTTCTTCCTTGCTGCCTGATTTTCCGGTTCTCGCCCTGGTCCTGGACGTAGTTCCTGACCCGCGCGTTCGCCCCGTCGCCCGCGTCTCGTCTTCCCCGTTTTCCCGCGGCAAGAGCGCGACGGCGCGCGTTGACGTCGGCAAACGCTCTATCAAATCCCGTATCTTGGCGATGCACGCTTCGTCGTCGTCGACAGCGTAGTGCGCCACGCCGCTGATCTCGGTGTGCGTCGAGGCGCCGCCCAGAGTCTCCGAGTCGACCACCTGTCCAGTCGCGCCCTTCACCAGATTCGGACCACCGAGGCCCATGAACGATGTGCCCTTCACCATGAGGATCACATCCGAAAGCGCCGGCAGGTATGCGCCGCCCGCGATGCATTGTCCCATGACCGCCGCGATCTGTGGGATGTGCAGGTATCGCCGCATGATCGAGTTGTAATAGAAGATGCGCGCGGCTCCGTACTGTCCAGGGAAGACGCCCTCCTGATATGGGAGATTGACGCCGGCCGAGTCGACCAGATAAACGATCGGGATGCGACACCGCATCGCGATCTCCTGGGCGCGCAAGATCTTTTTGATCGTCTCAGGCCACCACGAGCCAGCTTTCACGGTAGCATCGTTGGCGACGACCACGGTCTCCCTACCATGTACTCGTACGATCGACGTCACCACTCCCGCCGCGGGAGCCTGACCGTCGTACTGGTCGTAAGCGACAAGAAGCCCGATCTCGAGTGTGCTCGAGCCAGGATCCCGAAGAAGCTCAACGCGCTCGCGCGCCGAGAGCTTTCCCTGTTGATGGAGCCTATCCAGCCGGTTCGCTCCGCCCGCCTCGCGGAGCTTTGTCTCGAGCGCTTTCACCTCATCGCTCAGCTCGCGGAGGCGGTTGCTCACTAGGCTTCCTGCTTTTCGCGCGTGGCGAACCACTCCTTGATGTACGCGATCAGCTCACTGGTGGGAGTGCCCGGCCCGAAGAGGCGTCCGATTCCCCGGGCTTCGAGCGCTTCGACGTCTTCTTTCGGGATGATGCCACCCCCGGTGATCAGGATGTCGTCCCGCCCCTGAGCGTGAACCAGCTCCTGAACGCGGGGAATGAGGGTCATGTGAGCGCCGCTCAGGATCGAGAGGCCGATCACATCTACGTCTTCCTGCACCGCGGCGGTCGCGATCATCTCGGGCGTCTGATGCAGGCCCGTGTAGATGACTTCCATTCCGGCGTCGCGCAGCGCCGCTGCGACGACCTTGGCGCCCCGATCATGTCCATCAAGGCCGGGCTTGGCGACGAGAACTCGAATTGGTCTCATGGAGAGTCAAAGTTAGCGGTTGCGCGGCGGGAGCGGCAATCGGGCCTCACTCTTTGCGAGCGACGAGCAGCATCTCTGAAGACGTCCTTCTGAGCGGCCGATCGTCGAATCCTTCAAAGGCTTGTTCGACGACAAGGCCCGCATCGGCAAAGAGCTCTGACAATCGTGTGGCCGTGTACAGCCTGATCTTGTGCTCGCGGCCGCCGCTCCGGGAGCCGCGCCTCCACGTTGAACGAACCGTCAGCAAGCCGGACAGCGGATCGAACTCCCGCTGCTGCGCGAACAGCGTCTTGCCCGAGGTCCACCAGTCGCGTCCGAGAAACCGCGCCATGACGCCATCTCTGCTGGCGCCGTGCCAGATAAGCACCCCTCCAGGCTTGAGCACGCGTACGAACTCCCGGATAGTGCGCACATCCTCGGCGGGATGCGCGAAGAAACCAAACGATGTAAAGAGATTCAGCACGGCATCGAACCGCCTCGTCCATCGTCCCGGCATTTTTCGCATGTCGCCGCGCGTGTAGCGAAGGTTTGGCCCACTCCCGCGCTTGCGGGCGACCTGCAACAGTTTGCGCGAATAGTCGAGACCGTCCACATCGTAGCCCGCTTCCGCGAGCAAGTGCGTGTGTCGTCCCTGTCCACACGGGACGTCCAGGATCCGCGAGGCGACGGGAAGGCCGAGCAGATCCATGAGACGCGCTGCTTCCTGGCGATCGCGCTCGGGGGTGAAGAGGAGACCGTATTCCAGGAGATAGTGGGCGTCGAAGGCAGACTCCCACCACTCGCTCGATTTCTTCAGAAGAAAACTGGCTCGCGGTAGGCGCCGAACACCGTTTCCATCGCGGCGCGGATCTCGTACAGAGTGCAATAGGCGCGGGCACAATCGAGAATGAAAGGCATGAGATTCCGAGACGTTGCCGCCGCATCGCGCAGCGCGCCCAGCTTTTTCTCGACGAGTGCGTTGTTCCTCTCGGCTCGCATCGTCGCCATCCGCTGCCGTTGCTCTCGTTCCGTCTGCTCGGCGATTTTGAGAAGCTCGATCTCGACCGCGGGCCCGTCAGTTACGAATTCGTTCACGCCGACGATTACGCGCCGATGCTGCTCGATCTCCCATTGCTGGCGGGCCGCGGACTCATTGATCTTGCGCTGAAGCCATCCAGTCTCGAGGCCGCGAACTACTCCGCCAACTTCCTCGATCTGCCTGAACAGCATCTCCGCTTCCCGTTCCAGTTCCGTGGTAAGAGTTTCGACGTAATACGAGCCGCCAAGCGGATCGATGACATTGGGGATTCCGGTCTCGAACGCGAGAACCTGCTGGGTGCGTAGCGCGACCTGTACCGATTCCTCGGTTGGGAGCGCGAGCGTCTCGTCCATGGAATTCGTGTGCAGCGACTGAGTTCCACCGAGCACGGCGGCCATCGCCTGGTAGGCGACGCGCACAACGTTGTTCATGGGCTGCTGCGCGGTGAGCGTCACGCCCGCGGTCTGGGAATGGAAGCGCATCATGAGTGAGCGCGGATCCTTCGCTCCGTAACGATCCTTCATGTGGCGAGCCCAGATGCGGCGCGCAGCGCGAAGCTTCGCAATTTCCTCGAAGAAATCGTTGTGGATGTCCCAGAAGAAAGAGAGCCGCGGTGCAAACGTATCGACATCGAGGCCACGCGCGATTCCGCGCTCGACGTACGTGAAGCCGTCCGCGAGGGTGAAGGCCAGTTCCTGAGCCGCTGTCGCACCGGCTTCTCTGATATGGTAGCCGGAAATCGATATCGTGTTCCACTGCGGGACGTGCTCCGCCGACCACTCGAAGCAATCGACGATGAGTCTGAGCGCGGGCTCGATGGGATAAACCCACGCATGCTGAGCCATGTACTCCTTCAGGATGTCGTTCTGGATCGTGCCGCGCAGCTTTCTTGAATCAACTCCCTGCTTTTCCGCCGCAGCGATGTAGAAGCAATAAAGAATTACCGCGGGTCCGTTGATGGTCATCGACGTCGAGACCTGGTCCAGCGGTATGCCGTCGAACAGTGTCTCCATGTCGGCGAGGCTGGAGATCGCGACGCCGCATTTGCCTACTTCTCCCTCGGATCGGGGATGATCGGAGTCGTACCCCATCAACGTCGGAAAATCGAACGCCACTGAAAGCCCCGTCTGCCCGTGAGCGAGGAGAAACTTGTATCGCTCGTTGGTGTCGCGCGCGCTCCCGAATCCGGCGAACTGACGCATCGTCCACAATCGGCCCCGGTAGCCGGTTGGATGCACGCCCCGTGTGTAAGGATAGAACCCAGGCATTCCGAGTGCTTCGGCGCTCGTCTCGGCGGCGTCGAGCGGAGTGTAGATCGGCTGGACTTCCTTTTCCGAATTGGTGAACGCGATGTCACGCACTTCACCCTTCTCGTACTTCTTCCGCCACTCGGCGACTTCCTTGCGTAGCAAGCGCAACTCGGCGCTCTGCTCCTCGATCGTCGCGATCAATTCGCTGTCAGCAGCACCGTTGGAGCTGGGACTCTTGAGTTTCGTCATTTATCGTCATCTCCACGTACGCGCTCAGCACTTTGTCGCAACAGCTGGTCGGCGACGGCGAATGGGGTGGCGCGTCCTTCTTCAACCGATGGTAGCTGCAGCTCCAGCCGACTCATCGTGGCCGTATCTTTCCACAGCCGGACGCGGATCTTCTGCTCCACGATATCCATCACGCGCTCCCGCAGTCTTTCTCGCCTGCGCGCGCCGAGCTTCCCGCTCTGGGCAAGATAAGCGAAATGACGGTCGAGTGCCGCCACGAGCTCGGTGATTCCCTCGTCCTTCGTCGCGACCGCGCTTAACACCGGCGGCGTCCACTCCACCGGATTTGGCGCACCCGCCGCTTCGCGCGCCGCGCGCGCTGGATTCACGCGCTTGAGATCGATACCGTGGTGTGCTGGCATGCTGCCGAACGACACACCTTTCCGCAGGCCCAGCATCAACTCGACATCGTTGCGCAAGCGGTCGGCACCGGGGCGGTCGGCCTTGTTGACGACGAAGATGTCGGCCACTTCCATCACTCCGGCTTTGAGCGTCTGGATCGAATCGCCGGATTCCGGAACGAGAACCAATACCGTCGAATCCGCGGTTCGAGCCACGTCCAACTCGGATTGACCCACGCCCACGGTTTCTATCAGCAACCGATCGAAGCCGAACGCATCGAGCACGTCCGCCACCTCGCGCGTCGCTGCCGCCAGGCCGCCGAGCGAGCCGCGCGTCGCCATCGACCTGATGAACACCCCTGGATCGAGCGCCACGCTCTCCATGCGCACGCGATCGCCGAGCAATGCGCCTCCGGTAAACGGCGACGTCGGATCTACGGCAATCACTCCAACCGTGAGACCAGCTTCGCGAAAACGCTTCACCAGGAGCGCGGTGATTGTGCTCTTACCGGCGCCGGGCGGTCCGGTCAGGCCGATGCGCCTTGCCCGCCCTGTTCGCGCATGGAGAGACCCGAGTAGCTCCTCGAACCCCTCTCGATGGTTCTCGATGATGCTGACAACTCGCGCCAGTGCCGCCGGCTTCCCGGCGTTGAAATCGTCGATTAGACGACTAGAGGACGCGCGCAAGGATCTTCTCCTGCCTGAGCCACATGGGCGACATAGTGCGTCCTGCCCCCAGAGGATGATCGTGGCCAAGAACGTGGAGCGTTCCGTGGATTACAAGTCGCAGCAGCTCCTCGCCAGCCGATATGCCCTGGGCTTTGGCGTTTTCCCGTGCGATTTCGGCGCAGATGTAGACGTCTCCTACTATGGCACCCCGTCTCCCGACCCGGCCGAGTCCGAACGAAATCACGTCGGTTGGACCGTGGTGCCCGAGGTAGCGATGGTTAAGCTGCGACATTGTAGCCCGCCCAACGAACGTAATCGATAGCATGGCGTCCCTTGCGCGTTCGGCTTTCAGTGCCGCGACGGCCGCTTCTCTGACTCTCGCACGCGACACGCTGAGACGGCGCACACTCGAGGAAATATCTATCGCGAGCCCGCGCGCTGGCCTCTTCATTGAGTCAGCTCCGCGCGAACCCGTTCAGACGCCCGAATCCTCTGCGTACGCCTTGATGATCTCGCGCACGAGTCGGTGGCGAACGACATCGGCATCAGTGAGATAGTAAAAGCCGATGCCCTCGATGCCCGGCAATATGCGCTCGATCTGAACCAGGCCCGAATCTTCCCTCTTTGGCAGGTCGATTTGCGTCTTGTCGCCCGTGATCACGGCCTTCGAGTTAACGCCGAGCCTGGTCAG
>Ga0137409_10001305_pt1 | contig 27098 bp, 25 predicted proteins | sample CZODoug1_16funga_FD_122059 | JGI IMG/M metagenome (GOLD analysis project Ga0137409, IMG submission 122059) | Vadose zone soil fungal communities from Angelo Coast Range Reserve, California, USA - CZODoug1_16fungal (Hybrid Assembly) | ecosystem: Environmental > Terrestrial > Soil > Vadose zone...
CTGGTGGCCATGAACGACCTCGGCCTGGCCTCCAACCGCGGCTACCGCAAATGCGCCAAGATCTGCGGCGACACTTCCGGCAACTATCACCCGCACGGTGAAGCGGTGATTTATCCCGCGATGGTGCGTCTCGCGCAGGATTTCAACATGCGGTACCCGCTGGTCGACGGGCAGGGAAACTTCGGCTCCGTTGACGGCGACCCGCCGGCGGCCATGCGGTACACCGAAGCGCGCCTCGCAAAAATTTCAGAAGACATTCTTGCCGACCTAGAAAAAGAAACCGTCGACTTCATTCCGAACTTCGATCAGACGCGTGAAGAGCCCGTGGTGCTGCCGTCGCGCATCCCGAATCTGCTCGTCAATGGCGCGAGCGGCATCGCCGTCGGCATGGCCACGAACATCCCGCCGCACAATTTGCGCGAGATCGTGGACGCGGCGATTCTGCTCATCGAAAAGCCCGATACGACGCTGAAAGAAATAATGAAGATTGTGCCGGGCCCGGACTTCCCGACCGGGGCGTACATCGCGGGCCGCGAAGGCATCGAGGCCGCTTACAAAACGGGGCGCGGCAGCTTTACGATGCGCGCCAAGGCCGCCATCGAAGAGACCACCAAAGACCGCGAAAGCATCATCATCACGGAGATTCCGTATCAGGTGAACAAGGCGCGGCTGATCGAGCGCATCGCCGAACTGGTGCAGACCAAGAAGCTTGAAGGAATTTCCGATGTGCGCGACGAATCTTCGCGCGAGGGCATGCGCATCGTCATTGAGCTGAAGCGCGGCGAAGAATCGCAGCTCATCCTGAACAATCTTTTCAAATACACGCAGATGCAGGAATCGTTCGGCATGATCCTGCTCTCCATCGTTGCCGGGCAGCCGCGCGAACTGGGCTTGATCGCGATGATCAAGCTCTTCATCGAGCACCGCATCGATGTCATCCGCCGCCGCACGATTTTCGAGCTAAAGAAAGCCGAACAGCGCGAGCACATTTTGCTCGGCTATCAGATTGCCCTGGACCACCTGGACAACGTGATCCGCATCATCCGCGGTTCTTCCAGCCGCGTGGACGCCAAGGAAAACCTGTTCAAGTATTTCAGCGAACAAGACGTCACCATCACGGAAAACGGGAAGTCCAAGAAAATCGAGGGGGTGAAGCTGGACGGCCGAAAGTACCGCGCGCAGGGAGCGCCGGAAATCGAAGCGGCTGGCCGTGGAAACGCGCTCGGCCTCAGTTATGCGCAGATCGACGCCATCCTCGAATTGCAACTGCACCGGCTAACGCAGCTTTCTATCGACGAAATTATCAAGGAATTGAAGTCCATTCGTGAATTGATCGCCGAGTTGCGCGAGATTCTGGCAAGCGACAAGAAACTCAAGCAGGTCATCGTCGGCGAGTTGCGCGAAGTGCACAAAGCCTACGGAGACGATCGGCGCACGCAGATCGTCGACAAGGTCGATGAGATCAAGCTCGAAGACTTGATCGCCGACACGGAGATGCTGATTACCGTCAGCCACGCGGGGTACATCAAGCGCACGGCGGCGGATACCTACCGGCACCAGTCGCGCGGCGGCAAGGGGCGCATCGGCGCGAAGACGAAGGAAGAAGATTTCGTTGAGCATCTCTTCATCGCTTCGGCGCACAGTTACATTTTGCTGTTCACGTCGAAGGGCCGGGTCTACTGGCTGAAGGTGTACGAGTTGCCGGAAGCGGCGGCGGCCACGCGCGGCAAGGCGATTTCCAGCTTGGTTAAATTCCAAGAAGACGAAAAGCTCACCGCGCTGGTCGCAGCGCGTAATTTGGAAGAAGCGGACAAATTCGTCTTCATGGCCACGAAGAGCGGCACGGTGAAAAAGTCGGCGCTGACGGAATTTTCCAACCCGCGCTCGACCGGCATCATCGCCGTCACTCTGGACGGCAAGGACGAGTTGATCGGCGCGAAACTGACCGACGGCAAGAAAATGATTTTCCTGGCCAGCCACGAGGGCCAGGCGATCCTCTTCCGCGAGACGGAAGTGCGCCCGATGGGCCGCAATGCCGGCGGCGTCAACGGGATGGACCTCGACAAGGACGACTACGTCGTGAGCATGGACGCGGTGCAGCCGGACTTCGAGATCATCGCTAAGGAGCACAAGATCACCACGCAGAATCTCGAGGAGCTCGAGAACGAGCAGATCAAGGAGTCGTTGACGACACTGATGCTAACCGTGGCCGAGAAAGGCTTCGGCAAGCGCACGCCGCTTGCGGAGTACCGCATCACGTCGCGCGGCGGCAAGGGCGTGGTCAACATGAAGACGACGGACCGCAACGGGTACGTCGTGGCCACGCTGCAAGTGACCGAAGAATCCGACGTCATGATCATCACGCATAACGGCAAAGTGATCCGCGTTCATGCGAACGAGATTCGCGAAGCGGGCCGCTCGACACAAGGCGTGCGTTTGTTGCGGCTCGATGACGACGACTCCGTCGCCGCCGCCGCTGTGCTGCAGGAAGAAAACGACGAAGAGAAAAAATAAATCCGCGACGCGGAAAATAGTTTTGGGGCACGATGACTCGTGCCCCTTTTCTGTTTGGGCCTGCGTTACACTACTTTCCCATGAAAATTAGACGCCGAATTTTTGCCATTTCTCTTCTTATTGCTCCACTCGTTTACTCGGTTGCCAGCGGATCAGCCAATCAGTCCACTGCAAATCGCAAGTATCTCGTTTTCGTCGGGACGTACACGACCAAAACGGAGAGTAAAGGAATTTACGAGTACGAGTTTGATGCGGAAACCGGGAAGCTAACGCCAAAGGGCGTTGCGGCGGAGACGCGGGACCCGTCGTGGGTGGCGGTGCATCCCGGCGGGAAATTCTTGTATGCGGCGAACGAAGCGGGCAAAGCGAGCGCCGTGAGTGCTTTTGCGGTCGATGCGAAGAGCGGGAAGCTGACGCTGCTGAATCAGCTTTCGTCGCTCGGCGAGGACCCGTGTTATTTGTCGTTCGACAAGACCGGCAAGTACCTCCTCGTTGCCAACTACAGTTCGGGGACGATTGCGGTTTTTCCGGTTTTGGTGGATGGCCGGCTGGGAGACCACACCGCGCTCGTGAAAGACCAGGGCGCCACGGGTCCGAACAACGAGCGCCAGGAGGCGCCGCACCCACATTGGATTGAGACGTCACCGGACAATCGCTTCGCGCTGGTGGCAGACCTGGGCTTGGATGAAGTGCTGGTCTACAAGTTCGATGCCGCGAGCGGCACGCTCACGCCGAATGAACCCGCGTTCGCCAGATTGAAAGCTGGATCTGGACCGCGGCACGCCGTGGTTTATCCGAATGGGAGATTTGTTTTTGCGGTGAGCGAACTGAGCTCGACGGCGACGTCGTTTGCATACGACGCGAAAAAGGGGACGCTCAAGGAAATTCGAACGGCGTCGACGTTGCCACCGGGATTCTCCGGCCGGAACGACGTGGCCGAAACCGCCGTGCACCCAAACGGAAAGTTTCTCTACGTCTCCAACCGGGGAAACGACAGCATTGCGATTCTTTCCATCGATCCGGGAAACCGAACTCTATCGCCGGCCGGGGGGATTCCGACGGGTGGCAAGGAGCCGCGGCACTTTGCCATCGATCCGAGCGGCAAATACCTGCTGGCGGAGAACCAGTTCTCGAACAACATTGTCGTTTTCAAGATTGATCCCGCGACGGGCGGCCTGACGGCTACGGGGCAGGTTGTTGAAGTCCCGTCGCCGGTTGACATCGCTTTTTTGCAAGAGGATTGAGCCAGGCCGTCAGCACGGTTGGAGCGGGCCAGTTCCAAATTGGGACGGGATACGCCACCCCCTGTTTTTTGTAAATGTTGCATGTAAAGGACTTAAGCACTACGCAAGTCCTTTGTTTGCAATATATACGAGCCGGCGTCTCCCTCAGGGCTCAGCGCACCCCAATAAGAAAGCGGCAGCCGCGGGCGGCCGCCTACTGAACCGGGTCATAACTTTGACCTGGAAGTATTATACCACCTCCGCTCTGACTGGCCGGGGGGAGCCCTCTCTTTGCTCTGGGTAGCTGGCGGGGTGGAAGTGCTTGCACGTTGGGCGGTTTAGGTTAGAATCCCGGCCATTATGGCCAAACGCAAAGCAAAGAGGGCAGCACGCAGGCGTTCCGGCAAGAAGAGGGTCCCACGCAGAACACGCTCAAGGGGAAACGAGAAGCTTCCAAAGGATTCCGTCACGCTCACCGTTCTTCTGCTTGCTCGCGAAGGCCAGGAGACGCTGCTCGAAGCGGAACTCCGCGCGCTGGCCGGTCCCTCGCGCAAAGAAGATGGCTGCCTTCGCTACGACTTGCACCGCTGCGTTGATACGCCCGGCGCACTCCTGCTGCACGAAGTGTGGGCCAGCCGCGACGCTCATACCGAACATACGCACACGCGCCACTTTCTTCGCTGGAACGCGCGCAAAGACGCGTTAATCGCGTCTCGCGACGCCAACTTCTGGAAGCAGATTGCTTAAGGCTGATTGCCAGGTCAGCTTTCTGGAGTAGCGAGGTAGTAGCCGGGCCGTGCGCGGACTTTCAAGTTTTTCGCGTCGCTGCGGACGACATTCACTTTAATTTCGTGGTAGCCGGCGGCATCCGAGCCACTTGGGGCATAGCTGATGGTGTATTGCGAGTGCAGCTCGCCGCCGATTTCGTCGATGGCTTTTTCGATGGAGCGGTCCTTGAACGTGGAGAGGTGGGCGCCGCCGGTGGCCGTGGCGGCGACTTCGAGCGCGTGGTCTTTCACTTGATCGTGAATGTGCTGCACGGCCCAAACCGCCAGTGCCAGTAGGTCAATGTTGCCGTAGCGGTTTTCTTCGCTGGTGGGGGTTTGCGGGACGCCGGGCTGCGGGGGCAGCGGAAATGTACCGGGCGGGGTGATTTGCGGACGGGTGTCCTTTGGTTTGGCCTGGAGTTCGGCGCGCGTGGTGGAAAGTCCGACGCTGTAAATCGCCACGTTGGCGAGCTGCGCTTGCCGCAGCACTTCGCCCAGCTTTGCTTCGCTGCCGGCATCGGTGGCCTCGGAGAGAATCATCAGCACGCGGCGGCGCCCGGGCCTATCCGCGGTTGCCTGGGGACGGCCCGAGAGCATTTCCACGCCCACGGACATGGCATCGTAGAGTTTCGAGCCCGATGTCCCTTGTCCCAGATGCGCGATGCTGTTTTCGATCAGGTCGCCGTTCGTGGTGAAATCCTGGAGCTTGTCTACGGAGTCGTTGAAGCCCACCACGGCGGCTTCGCCCGTTGGCCCCATCACGGTTTGCGTGAAGAGAATGCCGGTTTTGCGCATCTCCGGCAGAAGGGGAGCGATGCGCGAACTGGTCTCGACCAGGATCACCAAAGAGATGGGGTCGCCGCCGAGATCGAAGTGGGAGATCTGCTGGGCTACGCCATTGTCTGTAATGTGAAAATCGTGGGCCTCCAGATTGTGAACCATGTCGCCACGGCCATCGCGCACCGTGACCGGCGTATTTACCAGGGCGACTTGCACTTTGACCTTGGCTTGCGTGTTTTTGGGAGGCTGCTGCACCTCGGCGCCGGGTTTGGCTGCAATCGGCCCAGAAGGGGCCTGCGCGCTGGCGGGAGCGTCAGCCAGAACCAGAAGAAGCGTCAGAGTTAGGGAGGCACCTGCGATTCGGATCATTCGGATTGCCTGGTACCACAGGATTTAGCCAGCGCCCAATTCAGTGCAACACGTGCAGGGGCTAAAGCCCCTACACTACACTGTACTTGATTCGACGCATGTCCAGCGGAAGACGTTGCCGCAAGGCGCCGCGATTCCTACAATCAAGGTTCGCCTCAAGTGGAGAAAAGACCGATGTTCGACGGCAAAGAACTGAAGCCCCAGCACGCGCCGAAAGCGCCGCATGAAGATCCAGAATTTTTGAACAGCACGCCGGCGCGGCCGATCCGCATTCTGGCCGAGTACATCCATCCGCTGGTGCAGCTCAAGAGAGAGGGGATCGTGGACACCATCGTGATGTTCGGTTCGGCGCGCATCGAATCACGCGACACCGCGCAGGAGCGATCCGCGCGGCTGAAAAACGAGAATACCAAGAAGATGTCCGCGGCAGAGCGGGTCAAGCACCGCGCGGACGTGCGTCACGCGAAGAACTTGCTGGAGATGTCGCGTTATTACGAAGAAGCGCGGCAGCTTTCGCACAAGCTGACAACCTGGTCGCTGGCGCTGGGACCGAAGCCGCGGCGATTCGTAGTTTGTTCCGGCGGCGGGCCGGGAATTATGGAAGCGGCGAATCGCGGAGCTTATGAAGCAGGCGGAAAGTCCGTGGGGCTTTCGATCGAGCTGCCGCACGAGCAATTTGCAAATCCGTACATCAGCCCGGAGCTGAGCTTTAATTTCAAATACTTTTTCATGCGCAAACTGTGGTTCGCGCAGATCGCCAAGGCACTCATTGTTTTTCCAGGCGGTTTCGGGACGATGGACGAACTTTGGGAAATGCTGACACTGCTGCAAACCGGGAAACTTGCCCAGCAGAACGTTATCCTGATCTACGGCCGAAAGTATTGGGATGAAGTCCTGAATTGGAAGGCCATGGTGCGATGGGGCATGATTAACGAGGACGAGTACAAGATGCTGCAGTTCGCCGATACCGTGGACCAAGCGTTTGAGTACATCCGTGCCGGGCTCGAGAAATACCACATGGACGCCGACCCGTTTTTGCAGGCTTACTGATCCTCAGCTACCTACAAATTGTTTAGTTTCAATTGTGTATGGTATGGACCAGCGCTTGCTACATTCTCTCCATTACGGTGTTTTACAACTTAGGACCTAAACCCTTCCAGCCAGGGAGAATATGGGAGGATGGAGAGAACATGAAACTTCAAACGGGAGGGAAGAACTTTTTCCGGAAGGCAATGCTCGCGACTGTGGCATTCGTTGGACTGGTGGCCTTTACCGGTGCGACGAGTGCACTCGCGGATGACGACCGCGGCTGCCAGCGCCGCATCGCCAAGGCGGACCACAAACTGCACGAAGCCGTCGAGCATCACGGCGGGAACAGCAGGCAGGCGGAGCATGCGCGGCACGAATTGCATGAAGCGCGAGAACACTGCTGGAACGAACGGCACCGCTGGTGGGACGAAGATGGCCATCGCTGGCATTCCGATCGCGATTGGGATGATCACGACCACGATCGCCACTAATTCCTGACGCTGTGATTGGCGGGGCGCCCCGAGCGAATCGGGACGCCCGCCTCATGTTCTGCAATGAAGGGCAGAATTAGAGAGAACTCACCAGCTGTTCATCGGAAAAAACAGCTTCGAAGCGGCGAGTTTCATCCTGATCGTGCAACATCACGATCGGAACCACGCGCAAGGATTGCTTGCAGGCATGGCACTGCGTCACTTCGCCTTGCAAATCCTGCAAAAAACCATCCGTGAAATGATATAGCGCACGCTCGCGCCGGGCATTCTTCTTGTCCCGCGCGCCGCAGTGCGGACAGATGAATTCCACCGTGTCCTGCTGCGGATCGCGGTCCAGAGCGGCCCAGCCCGTGCGGCGAACTCCTACTGTCTCTACATTATGCCGGTCCATCGGGGCTTTCCTCCTCAGATCCACGTCCACAGGGAATAAGATGCATAAGAACGACGCGCGGATACGGCGTCTGCAACTTATTTATTACAATACAGTTACTGGTAGTTTATGGGTTTTGGAAGCTTTCTTGCCTGACTGCCGAGGCCGTACTTTCGATAGACCATGGGAACTTGTGCATACTCTCGGTGTCCAACGCAGTGAGGACGCGCGCAACCTCACATCCCTGCGAGCGCGGCGCTGGTCTCCTGGAGATCTAGAGCAACCCCCAGGAAATCGGCGCCGCAAAATTTCTGCAATGCCGTTCTGAGTGACCCCGACCCGGTCGGGGTCAACACTCGCAGCGAATTCTGTGGAGGTGTGTGATGTCTCTCCAACCGCGAAACGTTCCTGAAGATGTGCCGAAAGAAGGACTTGGTTCTTTGCGCGGATGTCTTGTCGAAGGCGATGCCGGACAGCGCAGCCGGGAGCGCCGCGTCCGCCGCCGTGCGCTCGCGATTTCCATCGTTGTGCAATGCGCGGTTCTTGCTGCGCTCATCGTCCTGCCTCTGTTCGGCAAGCCGCAGCGCATCGCGTACGCGTATGCAACACCCGTTCCGCCGTATTCTCCATACCGTAACGCGACACACAATTCCGGCGCGCCACGTCCGCATCCGCATGGACCGCAAGACCCAGGTCGTTTCTGCCTGCCAACTAACATTCCTCCTACGATCATTACGCGGGACTCGTCATCACCCGCAAATCAGATTGTGGCTGGGCTACCCGAAGGGATTGGAGATGGCATTCCTGGTGCGATCGACGGAGTCATCCCTTTGTCGGACTCGAGACAGAGAGTCTTGACGCCGCCCAATACGGAACGCCATGCGACACGGCCGCAAGTCGTGCGAATGACGCATCTGGATCCGGCAATGCTGATCCACCGGGTTGAGCCGGTCTATCCGCCGCTGGCAAAGCAAACGCATCGCGAAGGGCGCGTGGAATTGCGCGCCATCATCGGGACCGATGGTACGGTCAGGTCCCTGGAGATTGTCGCCGGTGACCCGCTCTTAGAGCGGTCGGCCGTGGAGGCGGTCCAGCAATGGCGCTATAAGCCGACGATTCTCAACGGCCAGGCCGTCGAAATCGATACGTACATCACCGTGATCTACACCATGCAACACTGAGGTTTGGCCCAACTGCACAATCGAGGGGCAAGAAGAAGGGCCGCCTTGCTTCCAAGGCGGTCCTTTCCATCAGAAGGCAGCTCCGCGATAGTCCAATTTGCGAAACTTGCACACGTCCTGCGAGCAAAGCGTTCGATGAAAAGTGCAAGGGGCCGCGTCTGCCTTGAACGCGGCCCCTCTGCCTGCACCGGGCAACCGATGCTGTGTGGTTATGTGTTAGAACCGGACAACGAATCCGGTGGAGACGCGCAAGTTGTTCTGCGTCTGGCCTCCTCTTATTACCGTTCCCACGGGGAATCTGGTCAACAAGTATTCCGTTTGAAAGGCACGAACGGCGAAGTGATTAAACAGCTGGTAATCCACACCGCCGCCCGCGGTCATGGCAAATGCATTTTGTGTGCCGATTGTGCCAAAAACGAACCGGTTGGCGTGTGCCGTACCGAAGAGTACCTGTCCGAAAGGCGTGATCTTGCCGAAATGGCGGTAAGACACGCGCGGCCCGAACAGATAGGTGCCGATCGTGCCGCTGTTGCGGGTGGCCGGGACGGTGCCCTGGTTGTATCCGCCGAAGTCCGCCACACCGCTTAGCCAGGACTTGACGTTATAGGCGACCGACGCGCTCCCGCCATGCGAATGGAAGCTATCGACGCCGCGAAAGCCGGGGTTAACTTGAAGATAAGAATATCCCGCGAAGACATCAATCCTTGATGTTTCCTGCGCACGGGCAGTAGCACCGAGGAACGAGAGCACAGCCAACAGAGACACTACTAACTTCCACTTCATAAACCCTCCAATGAATTTAGTCTTCTGCGCAGGACCGCAGGATCCGAGCGCGGCCAGGCGTTTCGCGGTGTGCCTCAGGCAGGGAGACAGCGATCCGCAATAGTCTGTCTTGTCTTTCCTAGAGATGCTGGCCGGGAAAGCGAAGTTGCAGATTCTTGAAAATATTTCGTGTGTAGATTTGTAGCCAGGTACTACCGAAGATTCTTGCCGTGTCAGGAAGTTGACAGATGGGCTCGGAGCTTTACTTACAGGAGCGGCTCGCCGGAGTGGCGGACGATGGCCTCGCGCGTGGCGTCGCGCAGACGAATTAATTCGTGCCAGCCCGCAGAATCGTCGGAATTACTTGTGTTAGCCGCAGTGCGTGGATAGATTGGCGGCGACAGCGTGATGGTGACACTGGTCGGCCGAGGCAAGTAAGTGCCGTCGCGCAGAAACCTGCGAGTCCCGGCAAGAGACACGGGGATGATCGGAGCGCCCGTCGCCACCGCGGCCTTGAACGCGCCAAGCTGGAACGGCCGCACGCCGTCCTCGCTGGTGAAGGTGCCTTCCGGAAAAACAAAGACAGATTCGCCGTTGCGCAGGAATTCTTCCATTTCGTCAGCCTGACGCAATCGCGATTCCGGATCGGTGCGGTCAAACTTGAGATGGCCCATCTGCTTCAAGAACGTGCCGATGAAGGGCATCCTGCCGACTTCCATTTTCGCGACGAAGCGATAAGGCACGCCCAGCCCCAGCATCAGAGGCAACACGTCGAAATAACTCGTGTGATTCGACGCGTAGATTTTTGCGCCAGGCGTTTCCATGTATTCCTTGCCGACGACGCGCACGTCGCACCCAACGAGCGCGAACAGGCGCTTGAGAGCAGAAGAGGTGAAGCGTCCCGCCTTCTGGTGATCCTTGATGAATTGCACCACCACCCAGGCCGGAACGATCCAAAGCAAAAACATCACGCTGCAATAGACCCCGTACAAGATCTCGAGCCCGCGCTTTGCGCCGGCATGAATTTCGCGGCGGAGGTTGCGCAAGGCGCTCCCGGTTCCCAGGCGCGCGATTTGCAGCCAGGCTGGCGCCCGGGAAGCGGAAAGAGTCCCCGCCAGATAGAGCTGCCTGGTTTCTTCGCGGCGCAATTTTCCGCTCGAGGTTTTTGGGATGCTCCCCGGGGGGATCAACTCCACGCGATCCGGCGGAAGCCCCAAGCCTCGCGATACAAGATCGGTCACGGCAGAAGCGAGAGATGCGCGCCGCGCCGCGTCGCGCTCGCGAGTCTCCGCGACGACGACCAATCTTTCCGTGCCCGTGGCCTCGTCCGTCAAGCCGAATGCGACGATACATCCCTTGCGAATTCCATCGGCGCGCGCTGCAAGTTCCTCGACTTCGTGCGGGTACAAATTGCGTCCGCCCTTGATGATGATGTCCTTCACGCGTCCGGTGACGTAGATTTCACCCTCGGCGCGATAGGCGCGGTCGCCCGAGTTCACCCAAGCGTATTCCCCTGGGTGTGTTGCCGGGCCACGCGGCAGCAGCGCTTCGGTCGCTTTGGGATTGCGGTAGTAGCCGGCGGTCGCCGAGGGACCACGAAACCACAGGAACCCTTCCGTGCGGTCTGGAACTTCGTTCCCGATTTCGTCCACGATCGAGACTTCGTGGCGCGGCAAGGCATTTCCGGAAGATACAAATGCGATTGCCGTTTCGTCCTCGCGCGCCGCGGGCATCGCGCGTCCTTGCGACGCGAATGTCTCGCGCTCCACACGATCGATCAGTGGGCCGCGATTCAGCGGCGGGATGGTGACCCCAAGAGCAGCCTCCGCCAAGCCGTAGACGGGGAGCTGGGCTTCGCGGCGAAAGCCGTAACTTGCGAAACGCTCCGCAAAGCGTTCGAGCGTCTCCGGATTCACCGGCTCCGCGCCATTCAGCGCCGCGCGCCAGGAACTGAGGTCGACACCCTTGATGTCTTTGTCGGCGATCTTGCGCACGCAAAGTTCATAAGCAAAATTCGGCGCGGCGGTGATCGTGCCGCGATGTTTGTGAAACGCCTGCAGCCAGCGCTCGGGGCGCGTCAAAAAAGCCAGCGGCGACATCACCACCAATGGTATTCCGAAATACAGCAGTGAAAGCCACGCGCCGATCAAGCCCATGTCGTGATACAGCGGGAGCCAGCTGACGCCGACGTCATCCCGCCCGAGTTGGACCGCTTCGCCAATGGCGCGAATGTTTGCGAGCAGGTTTGCATGCGTGAGCATGACGCCCTTGGGGTCGCCCGTGGAACCGGAGGTGTACTGCAGCAGCGCTAGATCGCTGCCCTGGCGCGCGCGGCTTCCGGTGACATGCAGCGGCGATACGCCGGGCGATGGGGGCGGAGCTTTGTCCGCCGCCTCGATCAGTTTTTCCGCGTCCACAACTCCCGAGAGTGAGCGCACGCGAGGCCGCAGTAATCTGGCAACGGCTTCGGCGCGGCGAAACGTCAGCAGCAGACAAACTTCCGCATTGTTCAGGATCGCCGATTGCCGCGCGGCGTATTCCTCGATGCGGTCGGCGCGAAATGGCGGGTAGATGGGGACCGGAATCGCTCCGGCGAGAAGTATCCCCACATAGGATACAAAGAAGGTCCGGGAAGTCGGCAGCATCAGCGCCACGCGTCCGCCCGCGGGCACTCCACGCCGCGCCAGTTCCGCGGCGCACCGGTTCCCGGCGGCGTACAGGTCGCTGAAGGTCAGCGTAAAGCTGCGTTCCCCGGCATCACTATCTTCGGTGATCAACAGGTGCGCGCGCTCGGCGTCGTGCGCCCCGCGATACCGCAGCACATCGATGAGGGTTTCGGCGGAGAAGACTCCCGCATCCGTGGCTGCGCGGTGCAGCTTTTGAACCGTCAGCGAAGCCCGCACTGCGGAGCCGTCTTCGACGTCCTCCGCGTTTGTTCCCGGAGCGGTCAGAATCGCGCGCGCCAGGTCGTCCGGCGTGTTGGCCTCCGAAGCAACGCGGTCCGCGAAGCGTATGTTGAATGCCGTTTCCAGACGCGCCAGCAGCTCCACACGCTCCAGGCTGCCGAGACCCAGGTCGCGGTCGAGTTGCGAAGTGGGGTTGAGCATCGGCAAAGCGCCCTGGCTGCCCAGTTCATTGAGCAGGCCACGGATTATTTCCAGCACGCGTTCGCGCAGGGCCGGGTGGTCGAGTTGGGTGACGGGAGTGGCCACAGGACTCACGACGGGTTTCGGTTTCTTCCGCGAGAGGCTACCACGCCAAAACGCGGATTGCTATCCACGGCCGATTGAAGTCGGCTCTAGGCACTCTTCTTCGCGGCTTGCAGGGCCGAGAAGCCTTTGGGCAGCAGCGCGGTGGAGAGGTCGACGCCGGAAAGATCCGCGCCGGTCAAGTCCGTCTCCCGCAGGATGGCTACGCCCATATCGGCGCCGGAAAACTTTGCGCCGTTCACATTTGCCAAACGCAGATTCACGTTGCGCAGATGGGCGCGCTGGAAATTCACATTCGAAAGATCGCAGCGGAAGAATTCCACGCCGCTGGCTTGCGCTTCGGTCAAATCGGCCCCGGGAAGAATCGCTTCCGTCATGTCGCTGTTGCGGAGATCGGCTTTGCGCAGGTTTGCGCCGGAGAGATCGGCGCCGGGAAGCTTTGCCTTGCGCAAGTCCGAGCCCTCGAGGTTGGCGTTGCGCAGGATTGTGCCGCTCAGATTTGTCCCGCTCAGGTCCGTGTGAGAAAGGTCCGCGCCGGTCAGTTCGGCCCGAACTCCGCCGTCTTTGCCGCTGAAAAAGCGCTGGTGGGCTTCGAGAATATCCGCGAGCGACTTTCCGTTGTGCTTGATGTTTTTCGGTTTTCTGAGTCCCATGCCCTGTCCGCCATCTACGATATCAGGCCTATAGTTTACTCGATGTGGCGGCCGCGCGGAACTCCGTGCGTTCAGCTCTTGGACGGAATCGGGGAAGCGCCCTGCGCGGGCGTGGCTTGCGCCCGCAGCGAATTGACCACTGCCTGCGTGACGTCTTTGCCGCCGCATGAATTGTTGTGGACGGACTGGCTGGTGTAAATCGGCCCCCACGGGATGCCCCACCAACCGGCAACCAGCGGCAGCAGGGTGAACGGCAGGCCCTTCACCGCGGCGTTTTCGGCCTGCCGGAGAAAGTAAATATCCGCAGGCCTCCGAAGCGTGAGGACGACCACGGAAATGCAATACTGGAAAAGCACGAACTTTGCGCCGCGCTGGATCTCAAAGTCCAGCTCGCCATACTTCATGCCCTCGATGCCGCGAATCTTGGTAGCCATGGTCAGGGGAGCCTGGGCTGAGACAGTCCCGGCTGCGCTGCTTGTTGCATCTGAGCCAGCTCGCGCGACGCGGTATAGCCTTGCCAGATCATCCACAGCGCGTAGGCATGTACCGCCGCATCCAGCCACATGCTGAAGAGCAACAGCAAAACGCCATCGAGAGCGTAGGCGATCATTCCGCCGAGAAAGGCCCCCTGCGAACCCGTCTTTGCCCAACGGGAGCAGAGGATCAGCATGACGACAAAGAGGCCGTCGACAACGACGACTACAATTGCTCCGCTCTGCGGACATCGCACTTTCGTCCGTGCCTCCCGGGTATGATAGTGTGAGGACGAAAAGGTTTATTTGCCCGGATGGGTCTTTTGGCGTGAAGCTACTTGCAAAACTTTCATTACGGGCGGAGTCCCGGCGTTTCATGCCGGGGTACAGTCAGAGGGTTGCTCTATGCCTCCGCGCGACTTTTTCGCGGCGAATCAAGCTCTACCTTTTGTGCGGCGTCCTCTGCGCGTCCCCGTTTGAGGCTCTTGCCCAGGAGCAGCACGAGGACGAAATCGTCGCCAATCTCGCCGGCGGCCGGGCCATCGTTCACGTGGCAAAGGACGTCATCGTCTTTGCGGCCATCGATCAGCCCGTGGAGCGAAATTCCATTCCACCGCGCGTAATGGACCTCGACGCTACGCACATCGGCGTGCTTTTCGGAGCTTCGGAATGGCGCGTTCCCGCCGATCCCCAACCTGCTCGGTTGGACCGTAATTTTCAGCGGGTCACCCGGGGCGACCCTCGTTACCAGTCCACTCCCGGCGAGGGCGAGACGGACCTGGAAACCATGGGCATCGCTTTCCTCGAGAAGCTTCGTCCCCTGGTCGCTCAGCTCCACCACAAACTCGAAATCTCTCCCGATGATCCCATCTTCCAGATCGTGATCATCGGCTACGCTCCCAATGATTACGGCCCTGAGGTGTGGGTCGTGGACTATCGTATGGAGCAGGAGCAAGTCGCCACTCGTGGCGACTATTGGCAGACACGTGTGCAGCGGCCGCGCTTCACACAGCTCTACCCGCCGGAAAAACATGCTCCGCGCACGATCGTGGAGAGCCGTTATCCTCCGGATGCGAAAGGTCCCACATTGGCCGAGTTAATCCAGGTCAACGACCCGCACATCACACATCTCGGTTCGGGTGAGCCGCGTTTTGCCAAGGTGCTGGAAAACATCAATCGCGGCCAGGCGCAGAAGGCTGCTTCTATCGATTCCGCCGATTTTATGCGCGCCGTGCTGCCCTTGATCGCTGGGGGCGCGCCGTTTGTTCTCGGCACGATGGATGAGCACCACGGCTTCGAATGGATGGTCCCGCCTGAGGAGCCTGTCGAAAAAGTGAAGGAAGACAAGAATCGCCCGCCCGATGCGCCGTCACTCCGGCGACCGCCCAAGCCCTAATTGTCAGGAAAGCTTTTCGATGGAATCGCCGCGGCGAATCACTCCGCCCACCAGAACGCGGCACAACATGCCGCGCCGCCCCCACAGCTCTTTGCGAAGTCCGGGCCGAATGGCCTCCATCTGATCGCAGGGGTTGCATACCGCACTCACTTCGAGACGGGCTTCGCCGATGGCGAGCTGCTGGCCAATCTGCAGGCTGTTCACGTTCAGGCCATCGGTTGTAATGTTCTCGCGGATAATTCCCGGCCGGAGGTCCATGGCCTCCAAGGTCTCACGATCCACGAGCAAAACCTGGCGCTCGCGCCCGGGCCGCGCGTGGGCGCAGCCTTCGAAGCCGGTGTCGCCTACAGCACGGACTTCGGAGAGCTCCTCCATCGGCAATTGCTTCTTCGGGGCGCGGAAGAGATTTTGCACTCGCGGCATGTCCTCTAATCCCCTGCGGCTTTCAGTTGAGTTGCGTGAGCTCCGATGTCCTTCCGGTAGTGCATTCCCTCAAAGTGGATTCCTGAAGCAGCTTCATAGGCGGAGGCCAAGGCGGCCTCGATGGTTCTGGCTGATGCAGTAACGCCAAGCACCCTGCCGCCGTTAGTGACGACCGCGTCTCCGACAAGGTTCGTTCCGGCATGCAGCACCTTCACACCGGTAATCTGTTCCACGGCGGTTAGTCCGTCGACCTGCTTGCCATTCTCAAACTTTCCCGGATAACCTCCCGAAGTCAGCACCACGCAGGCGCTGGCTCCAGGCCTCCAGCGCAGTTTTGACGGGTCTAACCTTCCCGCAGCAACATCGCTGAGGATTTCGGCCAAGTCAAAATCCAGCCGCGCCAGAATCGCCTGGGCTTCGGGGTCCCCTAACCGACAATTGAACTCCAGGACTTTTGGCCCGGAGTTTGTCAGCATCAGGCCGATGTACAAGAACCCTTGATAACGAATGCCGTCTGCCGCTAGCCCGTGCAACGTCGGCTCTACAATCGTCGAACGGATGGTCTCGCGAAGACCATCCGGCAGCAATTCATCGGTGGAGTACGCACCCATGCCACCCGTGTTCGGGCCCTGATTTCCATCGAAGACGCGCTTGTGATCGCGTGTTGGTACAAGTGGCGCATACCGCTTTCCATCGGTGAGAATGATGAACGATAGCTCTTCGCCTTCCAGCGCCTCTTCCAGGAGGATCCGCCTCCCGCCCGGTCCCAGTTCGTTTTTTTCCATCACGCGTTCGACAAAGTCTTTTGCGGCGGCGAAGTCTGGCGCCAGAAAAACACCCTTGCCGGCGCACAAGCCATCCGCCTTAATCACCACTGGCCAAGCCACGGAATTCAGCGCGCTGTAGACATCCGCGGGAGAATCATACGTGCCGTACATCTTTGCGGTGGGGATGCCGTGCCGCTCGAGAAACTCTTTCGAGAAAATCTTGCTGCCTTCGAGCTGCGCCGCCTGCTGAGATGGTCCTACAATGGCCCAATTTCGCTGCCGGAAGGCGTCCGTCAGTCCATTTACGAGTGGCAGTTCCGGTCCCACGATGGTCAGATCCGGTTGAATCTTTTCCGCAAGCGCGACGATCGCGGCAACGTCTCCCGCGTCGATAGCCACGCACACCGCTTCCGCCGCGATGCCGCCATTCCCGGGGGCGCACCAGATTTTTTCCACGCGCGGGCTCTGCCTTAGTTTCCACACCAGCGCGTGTTCGCGTCCACCGCCGCCCAGCACGAGAATCTTCATCCGCAATCCCTCATCAAAGACTCTTTCGAACGATAGACGCGCGTCCTAAACGTGTCAACCTGGCCTTGTGATGGGCCGTGCGATGACAACTTTGGAGAGTCTCGCGAAGCGGCTCCACTAAACCAACGCTTCGAGATGCAGGCCCTCGATTGAATCCTAGCGCCGTTTTAGAGGTTCGCGTGCCCGCTGGGAATGTTAATAAAGTGATTACTGCATTATGATTATATAAGGGGATCCGCGGCGCGGATAAACATCGGGAGTAGATTACGTTCCCACCGAGAAATCCTCCGTTTTGGGGAACCTGAACACGCTGGAACGCAGAAGAAGTTTCACTCTATTCTTTGAACTCTGTCCTGAAATCAACGGCAAGAAAATCGGGAGAATATCAGCCGTTGCCGACGGCGCGAATGGGAATCGTCACGGTTGTAGCTGTTTCTGAAGATCCCAACATGTGGCAGCGCCCGTCGAAGATTCCGCCCGGATCGATGACCATGCATGGAGAGTGAACCTCTCCAGTCACCACCCCTTTGGCCTCGATCTCCACACGTCCCTTCGCGAAAATCACACCGTCGAAACGGCCGGAGATCACCACGCGATTGCCCTCAATCTGTCCTTCGACCTTTGCGCCTTCGCCAAGGATCACGGTTTGTTCCGAGATGATGTTGCCCTTTACGTTGCCGTTAATGCGGAACGTGCCGATAACCGTCAGCGTGCCCTCGAGCGTCACGCCCTGGTCGATGAATCCTGTCCATTCTTCGCTTGCGCCACTCTTTGCCGCGCTGGGCCACTTCCATGCCATGTCAAAACCCCCCGTACACAGACTACTCTACTTTAGCTGCGCACGCGGATAAGTCAACGCGACTGAGCAAACGGGTTGTCGAATGAAGCGACTGAACGAATGGGCAGTATGTTCGCAAAGCCCGCGAAGCTATTTCATCAATCGATCGTAGAGACCCATGAGCTGAGCATCGTCATAATACTCAAGCACAAGCTGCCCCGGACGCATTTTCGTTTTCTGGTGGAGAAGCACTTTGGTGCCGAGGTGGCGCTGAAGTTCATCCAGCGCGGATCGGATGTTTGCGTCCGGGTGGAGCTCTGCCGGCGCGTGAGCGCCGCGCGACCGCCGCGAGGCCAATTTTTCAATCTGCCGGACAGTTAATCCGCCGCGCGCAGCCCGCTGAGCGTATCGCATCCTCAATTGCGGATCCGGCACCGCTAGCAAGGCGCGGCCGTGCCCTGCCGTCAGCTTCCCCTCTTCAATCCAATCCTGAATCGTTGGCTCCAGCTTCAAGAGGCGAATCGCGTTTGCCACCGTCGCGCGATCCTTGCCGGTTCGCTCCGCAACAGCTTCTTGAGTTAACTGCGACTCGTCCATCAATCGTTCAAACGCGCGCGCGGCTTCGATAGCATTCAGATCTTCACGCTGGATGTTTTCGACCAGCGTCATCTCCAGTGCGAGTTCGTCAGACACTTGCCGAACGATTACTGCAACCTTCGTCAAGCCGGTGCGCTGCGCTGCGCGCCACCGGCGCTCGCCTGCAATCAGCTGAAAACGCGAGCCGATCGGTCGCACAACCAAGGGCTGGATGATGCCGCTGGCCTGAATGGAACGCGCCAGTTCATCGAGAGCTTCTTCGCGGAAGCGAGTGCGCGGTTGGTAAGGACTGGGCTCAATCAAGTCGATGTCAACTTGTTGAGGGCCGGGGTGCACGGCGTCGCGAGCCGGCGCGCTTGCGGCGCCACTGGCGGTTGTTGCTTGAGGGTGTATCGAGGTGGGCTCGGGCGAAGTCTTAGGCTCAGGCTCCCGAATGAGCGCTCCGAGCCCCCGTCCCAGCGCGTTTCTCGGCATTGGCGATGACCTCCTGGGCGAGCTGCGTGTAGCCTTCTGCGCCCTTGCTGTGAATGTCATAAAAAATAATCGGTTTGCCAAAACTTGGCGCTTCCGCGAGGCGGACATTGCGCGGAATCACGCTTTGAAAGACTTGTGTTCCGAAGAAGCTGCGCAGATCCGTGGCAACCTGACGGGATAGACTCGTCCGCTCATCATACATCGTAAGCAGAATTCCTTCGATTTCGAGGCTTGGATTCAGGGTGCGCCGGATGCGCATCAGCGTGTCCAGAAGCTCCGAAACACCCTCGAGGGCCAGATATTCACACTGGATGGGTACCAGCACAGCTCCCGCTGCCACGAGAGCGTTCAAAGTCAGCAAATCCAAGGCAGGCGGGCAATCCAAGATGATATAGCGATATTTCTCAGGTAAAGCTTTTAGGGCACCTTGGAGCTTATATTCACGGCTTTCCGCACTGACGAGTTCAACCGCTGCCCCGGCAAGGTTCTTGTCGGCCGGGATGACATCTAGTCCATCCACCTGTGATTTTTGAATGATCTTCTCGAAGGGTTCGTTCAAAATTAAAGCGTGATAGAGGGTTCTACGCGAAGGATCCTTCGAGAATCCGATGGCGGCAGTTGCATTGGCTTGGGAATCGCAGTCAACAAGAAGAGTTGGTTGTTCAGCCGTGGCGAGGCAAGCGGCTAGATTCACCGCCGTGGTTGTCTTGCCAACTCCACCCTTTTGGTTCGCAACCGCTATGATTCGAGCCAACCGTTTCCCCCGAGCGAAAATTTAGCAAAGCCATCTTAAGGATGCAAGATGTTTCATGTGGAACAATGTTTGCCCGTGGAAATCAGGCTTCGGAAGGCGAATTGTTCCACGTGGAACAGAGACTCATCACGCCATCTCCAAGCTCTCAAGAGTGTTCCACGTGAAACATTTCTGCCGCAGGTGGTCCGTGTGTTCCACGTGGAACATCAATTTGGGGCAAGCCACCTATCACTGCGAATCGGGGGAGTTTCTTGGAGAAATAGCGGAAATCGCTCACCTTTAAGGCGATGCGCCGGCAATTGAGGACTTCTTTGTGCCCACCAAGAGGAGGCGGCGCAAGGAATGAGGTACTTCGATGGGATCATGCCACTGCCAACCGCCAATCTTCTGAACCTCAGGGAGGTCGCGAGCCCCAATCCACAGAATAACTTGTTTCGCTGCTATCTGTTCCGCCCCGGCCCACTCGAGAAAGGCGGGGAATTCACCGAGCGCACGAGAGCAGACGTAATCGAGAGGAGCGACCTCCTCACCGAGCTCTTCGTAGCGTCTCGCCAGTACCTGTGCGCCCTTAAGTCCTAATTCACGAATGACTTCCGCAAGAAATGTGACTTTCTTGATGTTGCATTCGACCAGAAAAACTTGCAAATCTGGCCGGATGATCTTCAGCGGTAGGCCTGGAAATCCGCCGCCAGACCCCGCGTCGGCGAGCCGACCGTTTTTCAGGGGGATGGCCTCGGCTGCGTACATACTCTCGCAAAAATGACGATAAAGTATCTCCAGGGGATCGCGTATCGCCGTCAGGTTTACCTTCTCATTCCAGGTCAGCAAAATCTTTATATATTGTTGAATTTGAAGTACTTGATCGTCATACGTGGGGAGCTTGAATTCTCCGAGGGCGCGCCGTATCACGGCTGCCGAGGGAGCGGCTGGGACGGTTGTTGTCATAATAGTAACTGTTTAGCCCTGATGTATCGGATTCTCCTTCTCCTGGACGCCAGCCCTTCTTCCTGTCAGGTACCGCGGCCCTGCCGTTCCGGCGACCACATCCACCGCGCTATGCCAGAAAATTGCGGGCACCAGGCTATTGTAGGCCATGCGGCTTGTCCCCAGAATAAGGCCGATCAAGAGCGTCATCACTACCCCACCGCGACCCTGGTAACTATGTGCGAGCCCAAAGAGAACGGAAGAAAGCAGCACCGCCACCCAAGTTTGTAATCCTACATGGGCGAGGACGGCCATGGCGAACCCGCGATAGAGAAACTCCTCGCAGAGTCCCGCCGTGATCGCGAGCGCGAGATAGGGAAGCAGTTCCACCGTGGATTGCGGCAAGATCCGTTCCGCAATGGCCTGAATAGAGCCGCGCGCTTCGGGGAGAATTCTCCCCACGCGCCGCAAGTTCAGCCACTGAAGAGCGGCAATGGTCGCGGCGCCGACAAGCGAGGCGACAAGAATCCTGGTTCTGTCATGGATCGTCAAGCCAAGCTGGGAGGCCGTAAATCCGTGCGCCCAGGCACGCCATGCCACTACGGCGACGGCAAACCACTGAAAGGCGATGGTCGAGGTGTACAGTCCAAGCCGCTCCCTCGTGCCGACGTGCGGCATCGCCAGCAACTTTTTCATGCGCATTCGTCCGCGCCACGGCAGAATCACGCCGAGCACAAAAAAGATGAGCCAGATGTCCCAGGGCATCCGCGAATAAGAACACTTTCCGTACAGGTTGCGCAAGTGACGAAAGTCCCGGCTAGAATCCCTTGCTGAGGATGTCTGGCAGGTGCAAAATCCATGGCCAGAGAATCGCTAATTTCGTCTGGGTCTGTTCGGCTACCTAACCCTAAGAAAGGAGCACAGTATGCCGGTTAAGCAAGGAGACCTCGGACTGCTGCAGCATCCCGTGTCCGTCGAGCTGCTGCAATCGAGAATACCTGCCCGTTTGGCCTACGTCTGGATGGATGGGACGCCCAGGGTTATCCCCATCTGGTTCCACTGGAACGGACGGGAGTTCGTGATGGGGACTCCACCCAAAGCGCCGAAACTTAGAGCTCTTGCAAAGAATCCCAAAGTTTCGTTCACGATCGACGACAACAGTTTTCCGCATAAGGTGCTTTTGGTCCGCGGCACTGCACATCTCCACACTGTAGAAGGAATCGTGCCTGAATATGCTGCGGCCGCCGAGCGCTATTTCGGGAGCGAACAAGGCCAAGCCTGGATCACTCACCTTCGTGCGCTGATTCCCAACATGGTGCGAATCACAGTTACGCCCGAATGGGTTGGCTTATTGGACTTCCAAACCCGCTTTCCGAGTGCTTTGTCGCCGTGACCGGCGCGCAAGCACGAACCGCGGCACCTCGCTATAATTAAAGCGCATTACAGCGAGGTGCGGCTTGACCCAATCCGTGAAACTCACGGCCATGGTCAAGGCAGCGGGTTGAGCGGCGAAGCTGAGTCCAGGGTTGCTGGATTCCGTTTTGCGCCGTTTGCCGCGGCCAACTGATCCGAACGTGCTCGTTGGTTTTGACACCAACGACGACGCCGGGGTGTATCTGCTCAGCCCTGAAATGGCGATTGTCCAGACAGTCGATTTCTTTACTCCCATCGTTGATGACCCGCACACCTTCGGACAAATCGCGGCGGCAAATGCGCTGAGTGATGTCTATGCCATGGGGGGCAAACCGGTTTCCGCGCTTTCGATCGTGGGCTTCCCCGACAAAGGCGATCCGGCGATTCTCGAGCAGATTATGCGCGGCGGCTTGTCGAAGATGACCGAAGCGAAATGCAGCGTCATCGGCGGCCACTCGATTCGAAACGACGATATTCAATTTGGCTACGCGGTGACGGGAGTGATTAACCCGCATCGAGTTTGGCGAAACGTCGGCGCGCGCGCGGGCGACGCTCTGCTGCTGACTAAACCGATTGGGACGGGCGTGCTTTCAACGGCGCTGAAGAATGACCGCGCAGCACCCGCCTCCCTGCAGGAGGCCATTGCTTCGATGGCAGAACTGAACCGTCCCGCATCCGAAGCGCTGCAGGAAGTTCAGGAAAAGGCTGGAGCAGCAGCTCCAATTCACGCGGTGACGGACGTTACGGGATTCGGCTTGCTAGGCCACGCTCGGGAGATGGCGCTTGGGGATTCGCAGCGGAGCATCGAGCCCGTGTCCCTCGAAATCGATCATTCCGCTGTGCGCTATTTTCCAGGAGCCCGGGAAGCCGCGCGCGAAGGATTTCTCCCCGGCGGCCTGAAGAATAACCGCGATTTCATTGGTGATTGCGTACGGTTTGCCGAAAGTGTTCCGCAGGAATACCGCGATCTCCTCTTCGATCCGCAAACTTCAGGCGGCCTGCTCATCGCTATCTCGCCGGAATCCGCCGAAGCCGCCATCTCTGCTCTCGATCGTCATGGCGTTTCCGCGCGCCGCATCGGCAAAGTCATTCCCAAGACAAATGCGCTCCTATTCGTCCCTTAGAATGCCGCGTCGGGAGCGCATCGGATAGACTCTAACGATGGACACCATCACACACGGCATCGCCGGCGCATTGATCGGGAAAGCCGTCTTCCGGGGCGAAGGCATGTTCGTCGCGCACCCGATGAACCGCGGACGCATCATCACGTGGTCGTTGATGCTCGGCGCCATTTTTCCGGATTCCGATGTCATCCGGGATTTCTTTTCTAGCGATAAGCTTCTCATCGTTACCTGGCATCGCAGCATCACGCACTCGCTGGTCATGCTTCCTCTGTGGGCGTTGCTCCTTGCAGGAATCACGCGCGCGATTGCAAACTGGCGAAAATGGGAAGCGCCTTCCTTCCTGGCGCTGACGGGAATCTATGCCGCGGGGATCCTCAGCCACATTCTGCTCGACTTGGTAACCTCCTTTGGCACCATGATCTGGTCGCCGCTGCAATGGTCGCGCCCCGCCTGGGACCTCATCTTCATCGTGGATTTCACGCTGACCGCGATTTTCCTTGTGCCGCAATTGCTCGCCTGGGTGTACGCCCATCCCGAAAAAGTGAAGGGCCGCGCCGTTGGGATGTGGCTGGTATTCCTGCCGGCCCCATTTCTCATCGCCAAAATTGGTGAAGTTGTCGGCGCACCGATTTCCGGTCGAGTCGTTTTGGGCGCCATTGTTATTTTTGCCGTGGTCTTCCTCCTGCCCGCACTCTTCGGCTGGGGGGTGAAGATCCAGCACGGCACTTGGAACCGCGCTGGTCTTGCCGCGGCATTGATCTATGTCGCGTGCACGGTCTATGCACACCACGTCGCGCTCTTGCGTATTCAAAAGTTTGCTGAACTGGACCACTTGCAGGTCGCATCGATCGGAGCGTTACCGCTCCCGCCATCGCTCTGGCACTGGGACGGGCTGGTTCGAACGGGGCGCGGCGTCTACGAACAGCGTATGGACCTTGCCGACAAGCCGGTAAACGATGGGGAATTGCTGGCGCTTGAGTACCACTATTACCCCGACGCACCCCCGAATTCGTATATCGAGGTTGCCAAACGCCTGCCCGAAGTGCAGAAGGTTCTGTGGTTCTCGCGATTCCCGGTGACGCGCTTCCACAAGGAAGGCGATGTAGCCGTCGTGGAAATCTCCGACATACGTTTTGTGCAAACGCGCCGCGACCGGCCCCCGTCCTTCACGTATCGCGTTCGCTTTGGCACTGACGGCAACGTCCTGTCGCAAGGCTGGGCCACGAGGTAGGCATTCTTGCCTGTCATTCTTCTTGTGGCAAAGAAGAATTACCGGGAAGGTTTGCTGTCCGCGGGATGGATAACGACCTGGCGATCCTCGCCAACGCCAACGCTTTCGGTGCGTATTCCGTTTATATCCTTCAACGCCAGATGCACGATACGGCGCTCGCGCGAAGACATGGGATTCAGCCGGAATGGCTGGCGAGAAGCCTGCACGCGCTCGGCGGCAACGCGCGCCGTCATGCGCAGTTCTTCAAAACGCAGCGCACGGTAGCCGCCAGAATCGATGTGGATCTTTTCATGGTAGGCAGGTTCGAGACGCAGCGCCCTGAAGGCAAGGTGCTCGAACGCTTTCAAAACTTCCGCGCCGCGCTCCAGGAGAATCTCCTTGTCCTTGCCGTCGAGATCGGCGAGCACTTCCGCGTCGCCTCCCGAGGCTGCGCCTTCAGCCGAAACCGGGCGCACGTTCACCTTCAACTCGAGCCCGGAGACACGCACCATGTTCTCCAGAAAATGGCGCAGGGCCTCGGCCGCCGCTTGCCGGTCCAACTTCCCATCGAGGATGAGTTCTTGAGCCATCGGTCGTTCGAACGTTCGGACTTAAGACTTCTTCCCGCGCGCCGGCTTTGCAGGTGCCACCACCGGATGCGTGCGGTTCAGATACCACTGCTGGACAATACCCACCACGTTGCTGGTGAGAATATACACTGCCAAGCCGCTCGAGAACGGGAAAACCACGAACATTGCCGCCATGCTCAGAGGCATAAATTTCATCATCGCCTGCTGCTGTGGATCGGTAGCCGTTACCGGCGTCATCTTCGATACTAGATACATGGAAAGACCCATCAGCACCGGCAGAATGTAGTAGGGATCCTTCGACGAAAGGTCGGTGATCCACAGCCACTGCGCATGCCGCATCTCGATGGCGCCACGCAGCGCCGTGTTCAGGCCGAACCAGACCGGCATCTGCAACAACATCGGCAAACAGCCCCCGCCGATGTTGATCCCTTCGCGCTGGTAAACCGCCATCACCTCTTTGTTCATCTCCGCTTTCTTCGGATCGTTAAACTTGTACTTTTTATAGCGTTCCTGGATGGCCTTGATTTCGGGCGCCACGCGCTGCATTTTCACGGTGGTCTTGTAGCTTGAGATGCGCAGCGGAAAAAAGAGCGTGTTGATAACGAGCGTCAGGACGACCACGGCCCAGCCCCAATTGGGGACGTAATTGTGCAGCCACTTCAGCCCGTGGAACATGGGCTCGGCAATAAATTCCAGCCAGCCGAAATTGATGAGCCCGTGAAGAGGCGGGTTCATCTTCTTCAAGTCGTCGTAGTCTTTCGGGCCAACGTACACGCGCAAAGCGAACGGCTGCGTCGATGTCGCCGCGGCCACTTGTGGCACCGGCTCCGCCGTGTCTTGACCGTTCACTTTCACGTTCCGCCAAGATTTCCAATAGCGTGTCGCAAGCGTGCCCGGCGCCGCGCCGTTCGCGGGGAGAAACGCGGCCGTAAAATAACGGTCTTCGATCCCCACAAAATCTTTTCCGCCCTGCCAAACTCCGGGGCCCCACTTTTCTATTCCGTCCAGCTTCTTGTGGGGGTAATTCGTGATTTTGCCGCCTTCACTGTAGTACGTCAAAACCGTTTCCACCGGAGCCGGATTCGTCACCGTCAAATCGCCGAAGCCGCCGAGCCAGCCAAGCCCCGCGGTGATGGGCCTGCCGTTCAACTTGACGGAGGTTTCTACGCGGACCACGTAAGTGTGATCAAAACGGAAGTGCTTGGTGACTTCCAGGCGGCCGTCGCTCCACGTGAATTCAACATCGGCCGGTGCTTGCAGCGAGGTGGCGGGGGAGGAGATCTGATAAAGTCCGCCGTTGGCCGCATTCTGCAACTGCTCATCATCGAGCACCACGGAAAAGGGCCAGCCGCCTGTTTGCTGCGAAGCGTCCGGGTGCACGACGTCGAGCACACGCTGCGGCTTCGAATCATCCTTGTAGTGCTTGAGCTGCCAGCTCTTCACCACCGCGCCGCGGTTCGAAATTTCCACGCGGTAAAGACTGTTCTCGACGACGAACGTGCGCTCCTGCGAATCACTCCTCACTGTGACGGCCGCGGCCGTCGCAGGAGCAATCGCTGCCGGCGCCATGGCGGCTTGCGATGGATTCGCCGCCGGTGATGTTGCCGGACCCGGCGTGGCGGGAGCGGATTGCGCCGGCCGGTTGCTTTGCGTCGGCTGGACGGACGGCTTCGGCCCAAAGAACTTCGCCCAGAGGATGATGACCCCAAAAGACAGCAGTGAAGCTACGAGAATCCGCAGCTCCGGCGTGAACTTGTCCTTTTGTCCCGGCGCGCTCACGAGTGCGCCTCAGTCTTCAGAACTTTCCGTGCGGCTGAACTGGCTGGCATCTCTTCCCATTTCTCCGGAACCGGGTCGTAACCAAATTTGCGCGAGAGCGGATGGCAGCGCAGTAGCCGCTTCAGTCCAAGCCAAACGCCGCGCGCCACGGCGAAGCGTTCAATGGCCTCGTAGGCATAGCGCGAACACGTCGGTTCGAAGCGGCAACTTCCCGCGAACAAGATCGACAAATACGCTTTGTAGAAACGCAGCGCGAACAGCGCCGCGCGAACAGGAATGGATCGGTCTTTTATTTGCGCAGGGGCGATTTGTGTATGGGCAGACTTCCGTCCGCTCTCATCGCCGGCGTCCATGGTCGCAACAGCAGGCGCACTAGAGTGCGCCCCTACGCGCTCTTCAGGAGACGCAACAAATCCGCCGTCAGCGCTGCAAACGGCGCGCGTGCCACCGAACTCTTCGGGTGTATGACGATGTCCCATCCTGCGGGTATCTCCAGCCGGTGGCAGCGCACGACCTCGCG
>Ga0137409_10001306_pt1 | contig 27095 bp, 20 predicted proteins | sample CZODoug1_16funga_FD_122059 | JGI IMG/M metagenome (GOLD analysis project Ga0137409, IMG submission 122059) | Vadose zone soil fungal communities from Angelo Coast Range Reserve, California, USA - CZODoug1_16fungal (Hybrid Assembly) | ecosystem: Environmental > Terrestrial > Soil > Vadose zone...
TGATTATCCCGAAGCCTCTTTACCGCAGGGCTTTTCCGCAACCGCTCCAAGCCACGGTAGAAATGATGGCGCACATTTCCGAAGGGCTCCTGAAGCCGCGCGCCAATTTCTCGCAGGTCCAGGCCTTCAAAGTAAAACAGTTCCAACGTTTGCCGTTGCACTGGCGTTAGCTCTTCAAAAGCGCTCTGCAGGTGTGAAAAATCTAATCTCACACCCACCTCATGTTCTGTGTCGTCGCGGCCCACTAGAGTATCGTCCAAAGACTCTATATCTGTACCAGCATAGAATCCCCGGCGTACCAAGTGTGCCTTCCGATCGCGGGCCCGACTAAAGGCAACCTGCACAACCCATCCCTTTGCCGTGCCCTTGGCGGGATCGTAGAGGGTGGCCTTTTGGTGCAGGCATAGAAAAGACTCCTGGACCGCCTCCTCCGCTTCGCCATGGTCGCCCAGAATGCGAAGCGCGATTCCGAAAACCAGCCTCGAGTACCGGCCAAACAACATGTCCAGGGATTTTGCATCCTTCGCCTGGATTCCTGCCATGAGCTCTTCATCTGTGGGAGTTCGAACCTCAACCGGTTGCACCGCGGAGGTAGAACTCTCCCGGCCCCTGCCAAAGATGACAGGAAACGCCAGGGCGCGGCCATTCGGGGGAGAGCTCATTCTCAGACTTGGAGAACCGTCGTGCCCACAGAAACCCCGGCAAACTGGCGGCGCGTCTCAGACCCTTGGCGTCCAAAGCTCTCAGCGCCGACACAACTCTCCGGAAGTATGGCGCCAGCATATATCAGAAGAACCAGGGTCTTCCAGTCAAAATGCTTCTTTATAGATGAGAAAAATATCTTCGAGAAAATGGTACAGATTCCTGCCGCTCCTCGTACATAGAGGGATCACATTTTGATTCGTGATTTAGTTTCGTGGCCCGACCGGCGTGTGCTAGTTTTCAACCTTGTCTGCGAATGAAAAAGGCTTGGGTAGGATGACGAACGACGCGTCCGAAACCGGCTGGTTGCACATCGTCAAGCCTCTGCTGGCGCTCGCTCTAGTGGCTTTTCCCGGCACGGTTCGCGCGCAGTCCGCCGACGCGTCGCTCACCGGCCGCATTACCGATCCGAACAAGGCGCTAATCACAGATGCCAAAGTGACCGTCATCAATAGCGGCACCGGGGTTCACTATCAGGGTCTTACCAATGAAGCAGGAACTTACTACGTATCCAATCTTCCGCCGGGGCGCTATCGGATTGAGGTCGAAAAACTGGGTTTCAAAGCGGTGATCCAATCAGGCATTGTCTTGCACGTACAGGACGCCCTAGAAGTGAACTTTGAGATGACGCTGGGATCGGCTTCCGAGAGCGTAACTGTCGAAGGAGAGCTGCCTCCGCTCGATACCGAGTCATCGACGGTGGGCACTGTTGTCGAACAGCGGGTCGCCAACGAGCTTCCGCTGAACGGGCGCAATGTTTTCAATCTCATCGTGCTAGCTCCGTCGGTGATTCCGCAAGGCAGTTCCACGGGGACGCCTGTGGGAGTCAATCCCTTTGGTTGGGGGAACTACCAGGTCAGTGGCTCGTTCGGAAATCAGAGCGCCGAGTATCTCGACGGCCAGCCGCTGAATATCGGTTACATCAACCTGCCGGTGCTGATTCCGATTCAAGATTCGATTCAGGAGTTCAAGGTGCAAACCAGCAATCTTGGCGCGGAATGGGGGCGGTTCGCCGGCGGCGTTACCACATTAAGAACAAAGGGGGGCACCAACGCGCTTCACGGAGAGGTGTACGAATATCTACGCAACGGCGTTTTTAACGCGAACAATTTCTTTCTGAAAGCTGCGGGACAGCCACGGCCGCCCTGGGTCCAGAATCAGTTTGGAGCCGAAGCAGGCGGCCCCCTGAGGCTGCCTCACTATGACGGTCGCAATCGCACATTCTGGTTCGCCAATTGGGAAGGTTTCCGATTGCGCACGGGAGAGCCGTTCACCACAACCGTGCCAAGCACAGCAGAGCGCAACGGAGACTTCTCCGCCATCAATACTCCGATCGTGGATCCTTGCGCTGGTTCGGTGAACGCGGAGGGCGCCTGCCCGGGAAGCAGTGCGACCCCCACTGTCTTTTCCGGCAATTTAATCCCAGGCGGCCGAATCAGCCCAACCGCCAAGGCGCTTCTCAATCTATGGCCCGCCGCGAACGCTCCTGGACTCGCAACCACCTCGGGCACCATCAACAATTTCAATACGGTTGCCAGGACTGGTGGCAACCAGAATCAAGTCGTAGCGCGAATCGATCAAGATCTGACTAGCCGGCAAAGACTGTTCGTCAGAATGAGTTACTGGAACGTACTGGATCTGCCGATCGACCCGCTACAGAACGGGTTGTGCGCGGACAGGTGCTCGGAAAAATATTCGACCAGGGCAGCCGCCTTCTCTTACAACTACACAGTCAATCCAACCACAATCCTGGATCTGCACGCCAGCATCAGCCGCTTCAAATACAACCGGTCTCCAACGAACGCCGGCTTCGACTTAACCTCGATTGCGTGGCCCAAAAGTTACAATGCCTCGGTTCCGGAGATCATGCGAACTCCGCCGACCCCCTGTGTCGCCAATTCTGCCGACAATATCATGTGCACGCAGGGGCAAAGCTTCATCCAGGACAGGAACACCCAGTACGATCTCTCTCCTGGCTTGACGTTGATGCGCGGCCGCCACCGGTTTCACGTTGGCCTCCAACTCGAAGGCGGCTATGACAACTACGCGCAAACCAACGTCGCCAGCGGAGCTTTCGATTTCTGCGCTGCTGGCCAGCCCTGTTTCACAGGATTTCCGTTCGCGGATTTCCTGTTAGGGTATGCCGACAACTTCAGTAACTTCGAAAATCACTTTTTTGCTCAAGCCGTCGTCCCCGCGTTCACTGCAGGCAAGCAAACGTATCGGGCGTTCTACTTCAACGATGTTTGGCACGCCAGGGACAAATTGACTCTCAGCTTCGGCCTGCGCTACGAGCAGCAGGCGCCCTGGTCAGAACGTTTCGATCGGCTCTCATATTTCGATCCGAGCGCATCGAGCTATTTGAATCGGCTCATGGCAGCGGGTACGCAAACAATTAAGGGGGATGTCTATCTGATACCTCCAGGAACGCGGAACAATCTCCCGTTTCGGAAAAATAACGTCTCCCCGCGAATCGGAGTCGCTTACGGCTTGACCCCAAAGACCGTTATTCGTAGCGGGTACGGCGTTTTCTGGGTGCCGAGCGACGTTTCGTTCGCCCTCAATCCGGTCAATGACATGCTTAACGCGGGCAGCACGACCTACACGGGCACGGTGGATGGAGTCCACCCTTTCAGATCCATCTCGCTGCCCTTCCCGGACGGCATTTTCGCGCCGCCTGGGCGGAGTCTCGGAACTACGGGTACGCAACAGTTTCTCACCCAGGTGGTTCAGTCGATTACTGAAGCCGATCACGCTCATCATCCTGGTGGTTACGTGCAGCAATGGAACTTGAGCATTGAAAGGCTGCTTCCGGGCGGATTCCTGCTGTCGGCGGCTTACGTCGGCTCCAAGGGGACGCATCTGGAGCAATATTCGGAGCAAGTCAATCAGATCTCTGACGCCATGCTTGCGCAAGCGGCGGCTCAATTTGCAGCCGGTGGCCGTTCCGCGGTTACACTGCTGCAGTCAGTTCCGAATCCCTTCTTCATTAATGGGCAAGCTTTGGCGTTGGCCGCGTCCACCACTACCGCGGGGCAACTTCTGCGCCCCTATCCGCAATATACGAGTGTGGAACTGGCGGGGCGAGGGTCGTTTGCCAGCGGGTATCACTCCTTGCAGGTCAGCGCGCGCAGGCGCTTTGCGGGAGGTGGTTCGCTGCTGGTCGCTTACACCAATTCCAAACTCATCAGCAACACCGACACGCTAACCTCTTGGCTGGAGACGGGCGTTGGCCCCCTGCAGGACAACAATAACTTGCGCGGTGAACGGTCGCTTTCCTCCCAGGATGTGCCACAACGGTTGGTGATCAGCTATGTCTTGGATCTTCCCTTCGGGCAGGGTAGAAAATATCTTTCCAGTGAAGGGAGCCGCCTAAACGTAGTCGTGGGAGGCTGGGGCATTGACGGTGTAACGACATTTCAAAGGGGGTTCCCGCTGATATTCCGCAACGGCCAAGCGAACGACACAACCCTATTTGGCGCCGGATCGCGTCCGAATGTCTTGCCCGGATGCCGCAAAATCCTTTCGGGCGCGTCGATTGCCCGCCTGAATCGCTGGTTTAATACTGAGTGTTTCGCTGCTCCGCCAGACTTCACCTTCGGCAGCGAGCCGCGAGTAGATTCGACCCTCCGCGCGGACGGGGTCGACAATTTCGACTTCGCTGTATTCAAGAAAGTCTTGCTCGGGAGGGAAGCCCGAGCGGGCGGGGAGTTTCGGGTGGAGTTCTTCAATCTATTCAACCGCACTCAGTTTGCTCCGCCGAATACAACCTGCTGTTCCGCGAATAATGCGAACTTCGGCGTGGTGACCAGTACCGCGCCGGGCACGAATCCCCGCCTGATTCAGTTCGCGCTGAAGTTTCTGTTCTGATTCTGCGGAGCACAAAGCCTCTGAGCACAGAGGAAAACCGAAGCGGTGGTAATTGTGCCAAGAATATTGATAACGCTAAAGCGGCTGTCCAAGATTGGATGGGGTTTCGTACTGATTGCCGCGGCCAGTGTCCCCAGTCCGTCCTTGTTCGAAGTTAAGTTGCCGCACGGCGTCGACTTCGTCTTGCAGAATTCTCCTACTCCCCAGAAATACTTGATCGAAACTATGCCCGGCGGAGTTGCTCTGCTCGACTACAACGGCGATGGCCTGCTGGATATTTTCGTCGTTAACGGAGGCCACATCGAGTCCCCCATGAAGGCTCCGGAGAGCTTCGACCGTCACGATCCGCGCTACTGGAACCGCCTCTATCGGCAAAACCGCGACGGAAGTTTTACAGATGTCACCGAACAAGCAGGTGTTGCGGACGCTGGCGACGGAAACTACGGCATGGGAGTGGCGGTCGGGGACTACGATAATGACGGATTCCCCGACTTATATGTGACCAGTTATGGAAGGAACATTCTCTACCACAATAACGGCAATGGAACCTTCACAGATGTGACCGCCAAAGCAGGAGTTGCGGGAGGCGGATGGTCTGTTTCAGCAGGATTTGTGGACTACGACAATGACGGAAAACTGGATTTGTTCGTCACTCGTTATATGGAATGGGATACGCAATACAGCAAAGACTGTGGCGGAAGGTTTCACACATATTGCCCGCCCGGGGAATTTCCGCGCACCACAAACATTCTCTACCACAACCGTGGAGACGGAACATTCGAAGATGTAAGCGTGCGCTCCGGCATCGCAGCCAAGAAAGGGCACGCTCTGGGCGTGGCTTTTGCAGATTACGATGGCGACGGACTGACGGACATCTACGTAGCCAACGATGGCATGCAGCAATACCTCTTTCATAACAATGGAAACGGCACATTCAGCGAAACAGGGATGGAAGCGGGTGCAGCGCTCAATGTTGACGGCGGACCCCTGTCGGGCATGGGAGTGGTATTTCAAGATTATGACAACGATGGCCGTCCTGATGTGATCGTAACAACCCTTCCTCGCCAGACCTACGCCGTGTTCCACAATGATGGTAAAGGCACGTTCAGTGATGGCGGCTTGCGGACTGGATTGACCATGGTTTCCGGGGTAACGTCCGGTTGGGGTGTAGGCCTCGAAGATTTTGACAACGATGGGCAGAAGGATCTGTTCGTCGCGCAGGGCCACGTTCTAGACAATGTCGAGAAGATTGATCCATCGTTGCACTATTTGGAGCCCACATTGCTGGCCCTCAATCACGATGGCCGCTTCGAGCCTGCGAATCCCGGAACGGATGAGTTGGTGACGGCACGTGGTGCCGCCTTCGGAGATCTGAACAATGATGGCTCGATGGACGCGGTGGTCACCGTTCTCGGGGGACACCTTCAGGTGTTCATGAACCGTGGTGGGACCTCGCATTGGCTGACCATCACGCTGCGTGGCACGCGCAGCAATCGCGACGGACTGGGCGCTCGCGTACAAGTCAATGGGCAGACTCGCTTCGCCACGACAGCAGGCAGTTACGAGTCAGCGAACGATAAGCGCTTGCACTTTGGACTGGCAGCTGCGAAGGTGGCTAAGATTGACGTGTACTGGCCTTCGGGAATCCACCAAACTCTGAATGATATCCCAGTAGACCAGTTTCTTGAAATCCGAGAACCGGAGCGGCCATGATTCTAGGGATCGCGGTGTTGTGGCTGGCCTGGCAGGGGCCGTCGCCGGAAGCCTCGCAACACATCGAAGCCGCCCGTCACGCGGAAGCCGAGAAGCACTTCGAAATCGCGGTAGCGGAATACCGAAAGGTAACCGAATTGGAGCCGGCGTCAACCCCGGCTTTCGTGAGCCTGGGGCAGGCCCTTATCGAGGCGCGCGACTACGGCGCGGCTGTCAAGCCGCTGAAGCGGGCGCTCGAGCTGGACCCGAATTCGGCATTCGCGCACCAATTGCTCGGCTACGCGTTGCTGGCGCAGGGTTACCCCTCCGAAGCGATTCCCCATCTCGAGAAGGCGCACGAACAGGCCGCACTGGGTATCGCGCAAGCGGAGACCGGTCAATTCGCAGATGCGATCGTCAACTTGCAGGCCGCATTGCAGAAGCGCCCCAACGATCCGGATCTTCTCTATTATCTAGGCCGCGCCAGCGGGCTTCTGTCCAAGCAATCCATCGACGCACTGCTCACGGCCTATCCGGATTCCGTGCGCGCCCACCAATCCATGGCCGAAAACTACATGGTTCTGCGCCAAATGCCGGAGGCAGAGAAGGAGTATCAGCAGGCTCTGCAATTGCGTCCCGACACACCGAATCTTCATTTGGAACTCGGGCACGTGTATGCGCAGACGTCGCGGTGGCCATTGGCGGAGGAACAGTTTCGCGCCGAGACGAAGCTACAACCCGGTAACGCAGAGGCGGCCTACCGCCTGGGCGATGCGTTGTTGCAGCAGGGAAAAGCGAAGGAGGCGAGGGTAGAGCTGGAACGTTCCGATGAACTTCTTCCGCAAATGCCGGAGACCCTCTACGCACTGGGCAAGGCCGCGGCGCTGGAAGGCGACTCCGCCGCCGCTGAGAAGGCCTGGACAACCCTGCTCAGTGTCGAAAGGGAAGGCTCGCTCGCCGGTCAGGCCCACTTCGGATTGGCGGGACTCTACCGCAAGGTGGGCAAGACGGCGGAAGCGGATGTGCATATGCGGGAGTTCCAAAGATTGCGGAACTCCGCGCCTGGAGTGGAAAAGCAGTAATGAGTTCGGGGCGTGGGATTCATCGGGCCCGTCGTAAGTGGGCCCGACCGAAACCTTTGCCTACTTTAACGCCTTGATCCCGGCTACCAGAGCCTTGATATCGTCGGCGGTCAGCTTTTCCTTGAAAGGCGGCATCTTGGGCTTGGAGGTGTCGTTGCCCTCTTCGATCGCCTTGATCAGTTCGGCTTCCGTCTTGGAGGCTCGGGTTTTCAGAGCCGGAATCTTCATCGCAGGTTTTCCTTCCGCGTCCGCGCCGTGACAGATCTTGCAACGGGCTTTGTAGTTGGCATTGTCGGTGAGGTCTTCCGCGGAAGCCGCGGCAGTCCAAGTCACTCCGAAGAAAATGAGTGCGGATAAGAATTGCGTGAAATACTTCGTCATTTGTGAAACCTCCTGATTTATCAACAGACTGCGAAAGGGCATTTCTAAAAAGTTTTCGTTACTCCTACGGGGCAGTGCGCTTCAGCCGGCCAGCGGGACTTGCCCCTGGGGCAGCGATTGACGTGTGAGCGTGACCATGACAGGTCAAAGTGCATGAGTTCGTGGCCTGATTATAAGAGATAGGCGCCGGTCCATTGGGCCCCACTACGTTCACGTCAAAGTTCAACATCCTCTCTCCCGAAACGCTTCCGTTTTGCGCGCCCATGCCGTGCGCTACATGGCAGGTGGAACACGAGAAGCCATCATTAATATGACGGGCGTGGTCGCTGAAGCTGGTATTTGCGAGAATCTGCGTCAGGTCGTGGCACTTGCTGCACATGGCGTAGGGGCCATTGATGCTCAAATCGGGACTGGGATACAGATTCGACAAAAGCCCACCTGGGGTTGCCGCCTGGCTAAATTCGTAGCGGCGTTCCAAAATGTGACTGAATCTCGATCCGTGCGGACCGTTCGGACCGATGCCGCCGAATTCGCGATTGTCGTCGCTGTTGTGACAGTCGGTACACAAGACGCGCGAACCGATGGTGCGCGTGGAATTGGTTCCATCCAGATTCAGCATTTGGCTGCGCAAGCTGGGTTGGGTCAAGGCGCTGCGGCGGTCGTGTGTTACTGGATGGCTTGAGGTGGAGGAAGGGCTGAATTCGGAAATCAGGTTTAGAGGATCGGCGGCCGAGACTACACGGGTCGGCAGGTATCCGAATCGCGCGGGATCGGTCAGCTTGCCGGCGCTGGTGCCATGGCAGCGCAGGCAGTTCTCGAATTGGTTGATGGCGGGATTGAGAACAGTGATTCCATCAGCGGCGCTGACGCCGGCGACGCCATTTTGCGAAGGGCGAATTGCCGGTGGCGCCCCGAGCGCGGCGGCCTGCATGCTCTGGTGAGGATTGTGGCAATCCACGCAGGTGGCGTGGCGATTGTTGTTGAGCACGCCACTCTCCGTGCGATCGTGAACGTTGTTCCCAAGCGGAAACGGATGGCCGCCTTTGGCGAATTCGGCGAAGACGTTGGGGGCCGCGGGGGTCACGCCGCTGCCGCCATTGTGGCAAGCGAGGCAGGCTTGCTCGTCCGCGCCGCGCAGCAGCCGCGCGGGCCCCGCGGCGTTGTGCGACATGTGGCACTGGTTGCAGGCATTTTCAGCGACGCTGTTATAGCCACCCACGTAGGGCTGGTTCGTGGTGTGGTTGGTGGCCGTCGCATGGATGCTGACGGTCCAATTAGCAAGATAGTTCGTTTGTCCGCTGACCACACGATTCGGATCATGGCATGCCAGGCAGAGTTGTCCGCCCTGGTTGTCGCGGACCAGAAACATTCCTACCGTATGGTCTTTGGCCTGGAAATGCGCATCGTGGCAGGTGGCGCACTCGACGTTGCCCTTCACAAGTTTGACGGCGGGGTCCCTGGTGGTCGCGGTGCCCGAGAACAATTGCGACGCGAGTTCCGGCGAGTCCACCAGCGGCGTCTTCATGCTGAAGGGATGCGAACTGCGCAGATCTGCGCCGAACTTCGCGGTGGCTGCCATGGAGCCGCCCATGTTCATTTTTCCGGCAGCGACGGTCTGACCTGGGGCCACTGTGCCATCGTGGCAACTCAGGCAAAGCTTGCTGGAGGCTCCCACTGCGGGCTGGATCGCGGCCTGGTGGTATGAGGAACTTGTGTAGTTGGTGTATGCCTGCACCGAGAGCGTCTGATTCCACAGAGGTGGTCCGGGTAAAGCGGAGTGCGCGGCGTGACAGTAAAGGCAAGAGGCGGAGGTGCTGCCCTTGACCGGCGATGTTCCTGCGGGAGATAGATCGTGAACACCAAGCTGGTCGCCGGGAATTTGGGCGGACGCTGTGCCCGCCAGCAAGCCAAGAATCATTACGAAAAGACGGATTCTGGTCATGGCTTCTTGACCTCCGCCTTCTGGGTCGGGCTTTCGTAGCGCAGCACCTGCACGCGCCGGTTGTAGGAATCGACTACGTAGATGTGGTCGTCGGGGGTGATAAACACGCCGGCGGGGAGTTGGAATTGTTCCGGGCCGCTCCCGGTTCCTCCGAAGTAGTACAACAGTTGCCCCTGTTGACTCACGACTTGCACCTGATCGCCCAGACCATCGACGACGTAGAGATTGTGTTCGCTATCGACCGCGATTCCCTTCGGCCGAAACATGCTGGCGCTGGCTTCATTGCTACCGTCTTGCCCGCCGCCGATCTGCGACAGAAACTTGCCAGCGAGGTCGAGGATCTGCACCCGAAAATTCATGGCGTCGACAACGTAGAGCTTTTGGTCGACTAGCTTCAGCTCGGTCGGAAAATTGAACTCACCGGGACCAGTGCCGCTCTTGCCGAAACTTTGGAGAACCGAGCCTTGCATATCGAGAACGAAAATCTTCTGTCGTAGTGTGTCAGTGACATAAATGCGCTGAGCGGCGGAATCTACTGCGATGCCGGTGGGGCGCTTGAAGTAGCCTTCGCCGCCTCGCAGACTGCCGATCACCCGGCGAAGCTTGCCATCGGCGTCGAACACGAAGATCTTCCCCGCCTCGGAGTCGGTGACGTAGAAATTGTCGTCGGCATCAACGGTGACGCACTGAGGCGAGCGGAAGGGCTCTTTGCCGTCGCGGAAAATCAGCTTGTACTTCTGGCGAGCGAAGTCAAAGATGTGGACTCCGCGAAGACCTGGATCCGTGACGATGACGCGCCCGGTGGAATCAACCGACAAGCTATACGGGCGCACCAGATTGTGCAGATCGGGCGGACCGGCTACGAGGTCGAGAACTTTTGTCCAGAATTTGCGCTTGACGGTAACCTCGCGATCCGAGGTAAAGGTACGTTCGAAGACCAGACGGCGTCCGCCCAAAAGTTCCAGATCGGGTACAGAGATCGGAGCCATCGAGTCACGCTTGGAGCGCGAGGCGGCGCTGAGCTCGCGCGGCGCGCCCGCGACTAGAGCGACCATCAGAGACAGCGTCAAAACGCGAATTGGAAAATTCTCAGACATTGAAACTACTGAATACCAAAAATGTTAAAGTGCCGCGTTACGCCCACGAAGAGCGACTGAAAATTCGCCGGCTTGGCACCACCCGTCCCGATTCCCTGGTAGAGGTAGTTGTAGCCGGCCACAAAATGCATTTGCCGGTAGTAATAGTCGGCGACAAAGTTTCCCTGCTTCACACTGTTCTCGGAGGTGATCGAGGCTGCTGTTGTCTGGTAATCGGTGTGGGTGTAGCTAGCAGAAATGTTGAGGCGCTCTGTCGGGTGAATGGTCCCGCCCGCCGAGTAGGACGTGCCTCCGTAGAGAATCAGGAGGCTCGAAGGAATGACGGGGGTCGGCACCGGCGTCGTGATTAAGCCTGTGCCCGTTTGTACAGCATTGCCATTCGAGTGCGCATAAGTGCCCGTAAAGGACAGCCTTCTGCCACTGATGGAGCTGTTGTAGTTCTGTGAGAAGGTCCCGGAGTGGGTGACCGAATCGAGGGCGTTCTCGCTGCCCGTGGCGCTCATGTTCCAACGCCAACTTCCCACCATCCGTGTGACATTGACACCATAGCCGCGACCGGACTGGGTGTAGCTGGCGATGGCGCTCTCCTGGTTGCGCGAGTAGTGGAAGGAAGCATTCGTCGACCACACGCCGACGCGACGGGAGTAAGAGACCGACTCGGTGGTGCCGGTCTGCCCCGTGTTCCTCGAATCGGACGTGTAGTGTGAAACGCCCGCGTAGAGCCCGACCATGCCCGACAGCATTGGTCGCGAGTAATTAGCGCCTCCGCTATAGAAGTCGGAAGTCGTGTCGAAGCCAAAGATGTTTTGCCGGCGGTGGTCGACCCAACCCTGCAAGTTGAATTGCTGCGTCACAGCATAGGTGGCGATTCCGCTGACATCGAGGGAAGTGGAGGAGCGCCCAGGTTGCGGTGCTACGCCCGGCGCCGTCGGCAGGACGGTTTCGAGCAGTGAGGCGGCGAGATTGTCGGTGTAACCGATGTTGGTACCGACCGTCAGGTGCGTTAGCGGGGTCATGGTCGCGCTGGTGGTGACAGCGTTGAACGTCTCACCCGCGGAGGACCCTCCAAAGTCTGACGAAAAATTCGTGCGGCTTAAGTGGGTCTGGAAACTGCCGTTGAATGGAAGGCGGTGGCCGACGTTGCCCTGGATGGTGTCCTGGTGCGTGTCGAAGTTGACCAGCTTGGCGAAATCAGTAGCCTCGGGCAGAGCCTCGGAAAGGTGATTGTTCAGATACGAGGCTGTGAGAAGGAAGCCGTGTACCTGGTAGCCCGTACCCAAGGTCAGCGTTCTGAAGTCGTTGTTTCCCGTGGCCGTGGTGCCGAGCACCTCCGAACTTCCACTGCCAAAGTTGTAGCCAATATCAAAGGAAGGCAGCCCGGGATATGTGAGCCCCCAACCCAGACCAAAACTCTGGCCCTGGCCATGGGTTTTGTAGCTGCCTAGATCCGGAATGCCAAACTCGCCTTCGCGGTTGTAGTCCCTGCTGTAGCTGAACGACCCCGGCGTATGGCTTCCCGAGAACAACTGCGCAGAGGCTGTAACTCCCGTTGAATCAAAATCAGAACGGTAGTTGGAGTTCAACCGAGACAGGTTGTAGTAAGGGGAGACCTGGAAGCTGAGGAATTTTGGATCGAAGTAGAAGCCCTTGAGGTTGGCGGAGCCCCCGAAGTCGAAATTATGAGTACCGGCGATTTGGTTGCCGAACGAGGCGTTGTAGCCAACGGAAGCGTCGCCGTCCATGGTGAGCTGCAATTCGGGACTCGGAGTGGCGGGGGTCTGTGCCCACGCGCCAGTTCCCAGGGCTGCGATCCACAGAGCGCCGAGCCTTCCGATTTGTCGCAACCCAATTTTTCGCAACCTGATTTGTCGCAACGCTGATCGCACTGTTTTTCCCTTAGGACAATTCCGTTACTTTGGCGGTCTTGCGCAGTTGGCGGTTGAGGGCGGAACGCAACTGATCGACTCGCCGCGCTTGCAGATTCTTTTTGATCTGGGCTCGAACCTGCTCGAAGGGCAGTTGCTTGGCGGCCTCGTGGCTGTTGAGCCGGATGATGCAGAAGGAATTTTCGGCGCGGATCAAGTCGCTGATCTGTCCGGGTTTCATGGCGAATGCTACCTTCCCGACGGGAGGCGGCATCTTTCCTTCTTCAATGGCGCCGTGGTCGCCCATCATCACACGCCACTCGTCGTCCGAGGCTTTTTCGGCGAGCGCTCCGAATTCCTCGTAACTCTTCGTGGCCCTGGCTTGCTTTAAGACGTCTTCCGCGTGACGACGAGCTGTGACTTCATCTTTGGCGGTGGCGTCGTCGGGAATCACGACGGAAATGGTTTGGACGGCGACGCGCTCGGCGACATGAAACTCGGCCGGATTCTTGTCGTAATAGCTGCGAACTTCCTGGTCGCTGACCGATGACTTACTCGTAACCTCAAGGTCGAGGAGCCGGTCGATCAACAGGGAGCGCTGGATTCTGTCGCGCAGAGTTTTGCGGGAGCCATGCAGTTCCGTCTTCAGAAATCTCTGAAAAGTTGCTTCGGAATCGAATTGTTGCCGGAACTCAGCCATGGCGTAGTCGAGGCGGCCGGGGTTGATCTGCATTTTGCGGCGCTGCGCTTCCTGGTAGACGAGTTCCTCGAACTCGATCATCTGCAGTGCACCTTGACGCACGGTAGCTTCCATCGAGGCCGGAATTTTGCCGCCGTGCTGACGGGCATAGGGGAACATGGCGAGCATTTCCCGCTGCAAATCGGCATCGGTAAGGGCGGCGCCATTGACGCGCGCGACTACCTTTGCGGTTGGCCTCGTCTGCCCGGCCGCGTGTGTGGAAACGGTTTTGGCGGCGAGAGAAGGCGCGGCGGTTTGGGCCTGCCCGGCTAGAGCAGAGAATATAAAGAAGACGGAGATTAATTTTGGACGCGTCATAGTTCGTCTCGATTGCATTGGTTGTAACGTTCCTTGTTCCGGTGCCAGTACAAGTTTCGGAATACACCCTTTCGGAGGAATAAGGGGAGGGGCTCCTCCCTCCCCGGATCCTGTTAGAGCTTAGAAAGTCGCACTCATGACTCCCCAAGCTTCGTTGGACTTATCGGCATGGCACGAGCGGCAGAACTGGGTTGAAGAATTGCTCGCCGGGTTCAGGGAGTCATACCAGCCCTTGACGAAGAAGCGTGTCGGAAGCAACAGGCGCGTCGTCGAAGTGGATGGTATTCTTACCCTCGCCCGCGTCATTGAGTGCTGTTCGTGACAGCTGGTGCACTCAATGTACGGCTGGCCATCGGTACCTGCCTGAAAGCCAGCAGGATGGCCGTAAACGTTGTTGAAGTTGTCAGCTAAGGCATTCGTTGTGTCCCAGGTGACCTTGCCAGCAGTGACCGTACCAGGCCAGTGCTTGCCGATGGTCGTGCCGCCAATGGTGGCGGAATCTGGAACATAGGGAATGTCAACCGGATGGCTGTTTGTCAGGCTAAAGCCCTGGTTCAGGTAAGTCGGGGCGTTGTTAACGCCGTCGATGGTCTCGACGGTATGTCCCGTCATGCCCTGCACCGTGACCGAGCCGTCGTGACATGACAGGCAAGTAGCCGTCCGGTACAACTTGTCGGTTGAAGCGTTGGCGCCGGTCCGGCTCGTGAAACCAGCGTTGTTGGACGGAGTTGTAAAGGTGTTGCCAAACTCCGTAGTGTAAGTTTGCGAAATAAAGTCCCTCCCCCACAGGATGACTTGGCCAGCACTGGCATCGGTACCACCGTTCCCTAGCGCGCCGCTATGCGGAGCGTGGCAGGATGCACAGCCATGGCCGTTGACGTTGTGGGCTCCGAGGACATCATTCGCGATTGTGAATCCCTGAGCCATCGCCGCCCCGGAACAGGCAACTGCGAGGATCAGAAGAAACGCCATCTTGTTCATACGTCTCGGACCTCCTCTTTGTATGACTTCGTGCAACATCTGTGTATCTACTTCTGCGTTGCTCCAGATGCCAGATGGAGCCTGGCGTCCGTTTTTCCCGCCGGCGGCGTACGACCACCGGCGAGGAAGATTGAGTGTCGAAGGACAAAAGATCGAGGTTTCGACTCCTGGGCTGTCTGCGCCGGGATAGAGCCCGAAGCCTTCCCGTTGTCTGCCTTGGCGAGTGCCGCCTCGGCATCCGTGACGTATTGGAAGATCTGAATACGCCCCTTGAACTGCTCGGAAACAATCACGCGGTTTTTCCTGTCGATGGCAATCCCTGTCGGCAGGATGAACTGGCCAGGCAGAGTGCCGTGGATTCCGAAATAGGCAGCCAAACGGCCCTCGTGGTCGAACACTTGCACACGATCCATACTGGTGTCGGCGATCCAGACATGACCGTCGCGATCGACGGCCAAGCCCTTGGGGCGCCCGAAGAACCCTGGGCCATCGCCGGGGCGACCGAACATGCTGAGGAAATCACCATCGGCGTCGAAGATCTCGATGCGGTTGTTGATCGTGTCCGAGACGTAGACCTTCCCGTCGGCATCGACCGCGACGTTGGTGGGCCGTGCGAAGGTGCCCGGCTCTTCGCCCCCAACTTGGGCCGGTGGCCCGCCGATGGAACGGAGGCGCTTGAAGTTGTCGGCGTCGAAAACGGCGACCTGATTCTTGACCACATCGGCGACATAGAGGAAGCGATTCTTGCTGTCGAGGGCAATGCCGCTGGGCCTCTCCAGCGAGTCCTGACCAAACGCGTTGAGCAAGTGGTGCTCGGCATCGAAGACGAATACGCAGTGGAGATGGGAATCGCTTACGAAAAGACGGTCATCGTCATCAATCGCTAGTCCGATGATCTGCTCGAAGTGAACCTGCTTCCCGTTGTGAATCGAGTCGACCTTCTCCAAGTCGTCGGCGTGGAAAATGAAGACCGAGCCGACGTATGTGTCGGCGACATAGATGTTCCCTTTGGAGTCCACGGCGATGCCGTAAGGCTCGACCAGGATGTGCGGTTGTTGGACCTTGATCTCACCCACTTGTTGCACGCCCGCGAGGCGCTCCATCCACTTTTGCTTGTTCTTGGCCTGGGGAGCAGGGGGGACAATTTCACCCTTCGCTTGGGCCAGCCATCGAATGCGCGCAACATCGGGAGGACGCGGCCAAACTAGTTTGGTGGTATCGATCTTGGGCTCCACCTCCTCGGCCTGGGCGGGCTCTTCTGCTTTCGGCGTGGTCTTCTTTTTGGCGAAACCGCTGGATACCAGAAGCAGAGCCAGGACGCTCACCATCAAGCACCGGAGTGCCTGCTTGAAGCTCGCGGTCGAATTGGAGAGAGTTTGCGGCATTGGAACTTAATCCTTTCGAACAATGTCCTCGTGACAACGACGGCAAAATTGCAAATTCGGGGGCTGGTCGCTCACCAGCAAGGCACGGGCTCCGCCGGCATGGGGTTGATGACAACTCAAGCAACTAATGTGTCTGACTTTGGTGGCATCCATCGGATCTGGAGCATCCGTTACCGGATGGCCCACCATCGGATGGCCCTTGCCGTTTTGTAGGGGAAGACGAATCACCTTCGCGAAGTAATCTTCCGGCAGCCGAACTGCGCCGTCGAAAATTCTCACCTCGTGCTCGCCCTCGACTTTCGTGGGCTTCGAGTCGGGGCCGTGACATTCAAGGCAGAGCGCGTTACCCTCGGCGCGAAGCAACTTGGGATGATCACTGCCGTGCGGATCGTGGCAAGCGGCACAACCCTGTTTGAACGCGGGTTGATGCAGAACGGCCTTGCTGTGCAACTCGGCCTGATCGGAGTGGCAGGTGAGACAGACGTTGACCGCATCCGGCTTTAAGAAGCCATGAGCAGTGCCCGCATGCGGGCTGTGGCAGTCGGTGCAGTCTCCGGCCGCGCCGGGATGCTGCACTTTGGAATTCCCGATCTTCTTGGCTTGCTCTGCGTGGCAGCTGACGCATAATTCACGAACCGTGGCCTTGATCAACACCACCTTGCCGTTCTTGGCAGGAGCGTGACAGCTTTCACACTGCATTTTCTGGAACGGCTGGTGAACAAAAGCTTGGAGCAGTTTGGGGCTGGCGGATTCGTGGGGGTTGTGGCAGCCCAGGCAATCCGATTTTTCAAAGGGCAGATTGCGATGAGCCTTGGCCAGCGCCGCGTCCGCGACATCATGGCAATCCAGACACAAACCGGGCGTAGATTTCGTGAGATGGAAAACGCCGTCCATTTCTTCGCCATTTTTATGGCTGGCGTGGCAACTGTCGCAACCCATATCCAGGGCGGCGTGACGACTGCCTCCCGCGGGGACATTCAGGCCAGTGGTGTGGCAAGACAGGCAGAGATTGTCCTTGGTTTCCCCCGTGGGCGCTTTGAGGAGGATGTTCTTGAAGTCCGAGCTGTGCGCATCGTGGCAGGTGAGGCACTCGCGCACTGCCGGACTGTGGACATGCCCCTTAATCTTGGAGGCATCCTTGTCCTCGTGACATTGCAGGCACAACTTTACAGGCGTCACCGTCACCAGCTTGATGTGCGTGACGTCTTTGCCGTTCACGCGCACTTCGTGGCAGGTTGTACAACCCATCGCGATGGCAGAGTGCACGGCTTTGCCTGTGGCTTTGGCGGCATGGCACTCGAGGCATTTGGAATCGGGGGCCTTGTCTGGAACGGGCGGATGAGTGGCAGCCTGGGCCGAAATAGCGAAGGCCAACCCCAGGAACAACGGCGCGATGAAGCGAAGAACAGCGCCGCTTAGATTGACAGAGCGAAGAGAAGGAGTGTTCCATAGGCGCAAAACCACCGCGGTCCACTCCGAGGTGGTCGATTGCGCAGCTCGGGTTTGCCGGATCGTGGTGCTATTCATTCCCCGTCCTCTTGTCGATCCCCTGTCCTTCCGTGGTGGCTCAATTAGCTACCCCGTTTTTCTCGATCTCGCGCAGGTACGCGCCCAACGAGACCATCAGAGCCGCAATCGCAAACAGAGGGAGAATGACCGACTTCCTGCGGTGATCACGCTCTTTGAGAGCAGCCTCGCCGCTCGCGGAAGCCGCCGCTGCGATCTTGGTGCCCTCAGCCACTTCCGCATCGACGCGGGCGAGGCGCGCCGTATGCACGGTAACGCGCGCCTTAGCGAGAGCACCCGTGGCTTGGGCCAACTGGAGTTGTGCTACCTCCACGTCCATCCCGGCGAGTTGAGCGCGGTCAATGACGGTTTTGGCGCTCGCGATCTCGGACTCCAAATGTTGAAAACGCTCGTGGATCCCATCGGCAGCCTTGCCGGCCGGGTCCGCTTTCGAATGGCAGTCGCTGCAAACGGCATGCGCGCCTGTTCCGACAAAAGCATCATCGGGATGCTTGATCATGTGGGTGGTGTGGCAAGTGACGCAGCTCGGCGCAGCCAAGAGGGCGAACGCTTCCTTGTGCGGGCTCTCCTCGAAAAACCTCGCCTGCTGAACGTGGCAAGTGACACAGGCATCTGACGCCGCCTTGAGCCCAACCGGCGCTGCTCCATGGCTGCTATGACAGGTGGTGCAGGTGGGCGCGCTGAGATCCCCGGCGGCCACCATGGCTTCGTGGTGAACGCTGGCGGTGTAACCAGCGAACTGATCGGTGGCGACGTGGTAGGGCTTCATGTAGTCAGCAACGGCGTGACAACGTTCGCAGGTTTTGGCGACGTTCAGCGGATGGACGCTCGACAACGGATCCGACGCAGGCCGGATGGTGTGCGTGGAATGACAGTCCGTACAGACGGCTACACGCGTATCACCATGCGCAAACTTGATGCCATGCGCGCTCGTGCGATAGAGCTCGAGTTGATCGGCGCGCAGCTTGGGGTTCGCTTGCGGGTCCAACTGCTTGATGCGATTGACATCGGCATGGCAGGAACCGCAGAGCTGTGGAATCCGCTCGCGCTTGATGACGAACTTGGACGCGGCCGCTGGATTCTGGATATCCGCTTGCGTCACACCTACGTGGCAAGTCTCGCAGCCCATTCCTTTCTTAGAGTGGACGTCTGCGGCAAACTCGCCGACGACGGTGTGAACACGAGATTCTTGGGCGGCCGCGACCACAGGCAACAGCAGCAACAGAGTCAGAGATAAAGACGAAACGCGCATAAGAAATCCAATTCATCCACAACTGAAAGCGGAACTATTTGGCAAAGTATGCGTACAAAGTCAGGGAACCGAGATAGGCGATGGCCACGCAAGCAATGACCCGCACCCAGAGTGTGCTGTTCTTTCCCAGGTAACGCTCGAGAAAAGGCAGAGCGAACCAGACTCCACCGGCGAGGCTGAAACCGAGCACGCCGACCAGTTCTCCGTCAAAGAGCCAGATGTGCGCGGGGAGGAGACGGAGGGTCTGGAATTGCGCCAGGAAATACCATTCCGGACGGATACCAGCGGGCGCTGACGCGAAGGGGTCCGCCTTAGTACCGAGTTCACTCGGACGAAGCGCCGCGAGCACCAGAAGCAATGCCAGCACGCCACACCAAGCCATGGCGTCCCGGAGAAAGAAGTTCGGAAAGAACTTGACCTCCCTCCGAGCCTCGGGAAGTTTGTCCCATTCCTTTTCCACCGACGGTGGTTCGCTCATGCCAAACTTCTGCACCAGTAACAGGTGCAGCCCAAGCATGCCCATGATGAGGCCAGGCAGGATGACGACGTGCAAAGCGAAGAATCGGGAAAGCGTGGGTGGGCCAATGTCCTCGCCGCCGCGGATGAAAACCTTCATTGGGTGCCCCACGACCGGCATGAGACCCGCCACCTCGGTTCCTACCTTGGTGGCGAAGAAGGAAAGCGTGTTCCAGGGAAGTAAATAACCGCTAAACCCGAATCCTAAGCAGAGAAGCAGCAGCACCATCCCGGTGATCCAGGTGAGTTCGCGCGGTTTGCGGTAGGCGCGTAGGAAGGCAACGCTGAACATGTGAGCGAAGGCCACGAAGATCATCAGGTTGGCGGACCAGGAGTGCAGCGAGCGCACCAGCCAGCCGAACTGCACACGGTTGGTGATGAATTGAACGCTCTCGTAGGCTTCCTTCGTGCTGGGCCGGTAGTACAAAAGCAACAACAAGCCGGTGACGACCTGGATGCTGAAAAGAAACAGCGTGATGCCGCCGAGATAGTACCAATGGCTGTGACGATGTTGCGGCACGGTCTTACTCTTGAGAGGCTCAGTCAGCTCGTCAAGATCGAGACGCTCATCCAACCATCCGCGAATTATGGCAGGAGCATTCATGCTAAGCATCCTGCTTTCGAATGGCATAGATTTCCTGGCCGCGAATGTTGACTTCGTAGCTGGGAAGCGGATGCGGGGGAGGCCCGGAGACGTTTTGCCCGTTCACGTCATAGCACCCGTTGTGGCAGGGACACCAAATTTGCTGTGTTTCCGGCTTGTACTGAACTGTGCAGCCGAGGTGCGTACACACCGCCGACATCGAGCGGTATTCTCCGCTGGCAAGGCGCACCAGCAGAGCGGGGCGCGCGCCGAAGCCGAAGGTCTTCGCGCTGTTCGGTTTCAGCTCGCCGACAAGGCCCGCAAGCGCATCATTCGCCGTGTTACCTGCATCCACTGGGGGCACCAGATAACGCACAAGCGGCGAAAGAAAGGATGCCGCAAACGTCATGAAGCTCCCCCCCACCAGTAGGCGCAACACGTTCCGACGCGGCAGTGGTTTCGAATTGAGTTTTTCTGCTCCCGAGCATGTTTCGGTTTTCATGTCGTTTGCCTCCTCTTGTCCTGAACTTCGGTTTCTTGTGCGCGAGATATTCGCGAGAATCAACACGTTCGCCGCATCGCTGGCGACGGTGCGCCGGGACACGGGGTCACAGTTGTCTATCGACGAGAGTTTCGGAGGGATGGCGGAAGAACTTTGCCGCGGCTGGGAGGAAGAATAAGTTTTTGAATTTCCCGACTTGATGCCAGCAAGATTCAGGTTGGGGAAACCTGGCAAATGCTGCGTCGAGCCCAGCTCAATTTCGGTGCGCTTAAGATTATTAACGATCAATGAAAGAGGTATTGCTTGTCCGCCAACAAAACTTTCGAGCACCTCCTACGAGCAGAATTATTTCTTCCCGATGCTAGGCTGGAAGACCCTTTCGCATTTTGCGCATGCGCAAGAAAGAGTTGGTCCGGGCTTGTAAAATTTTTGTCACCGCACCAAAGTGGGGGTTAAGCCTTACGAAATTGTTTCGAATGGCACTTGTTGACCACCCAACGATCTCAGTATTTCCGCAAACGTGTCATCGAAACACTTCCGCCCGGTGGTACGTGGTCGTACCACATGTGGAGAAATTTCGCCCTGAGGTCCAACGTCGTTGGCGTCGATTCCTTAAATCGCGGGCCTGCGCAAATCATCTGACGCATTCTTAAGACGACGTCGCGGCTTTTTCCCACCCCATTTTCGTAAAGCGAGGCACGACCCTGGTGGTCGTGGGGCGTAAGAGATGAGGCCGGAATCTGATCGCACTGTTTGCCTCGCGTGTGAGTCGGGGCGCGCCGGATTCTGATCCGATTTTCATCGTCGGCTTCCACGCTCCGGTTCTACTCTGATCGACAACTCCTCGTTTCCGACTCGCAGGTCGAGGGCGCGAAGGAACTCTCCGACATTCAGCGCATCGCACTCGCAATTCGGGGAAAGCGATCGGGTCTGATCGCTCGGAGTCTGGGTGATCCTCTTCTGGGCGATCCGGCGCGCGCGCCATGTAAGAGCAGAGTCTGGGCCATTTTAAGTGAAGGGCGCGAATTCGTGCCGGAGATTACGAGAAGCAGTGGTCACTTTCTGTTCTGTTTCCTGATCAGATGTTCCTCCCCCGTTAAGGGCTCCGAGGTTTCCTCAATCCAGACCTTCGCCGGTCGCCATCCACTTGGCACAGGCGGGGCCTAGTTCCGCAATGGCTCTGGCCTCGTACCCTGCGGACTCCGTCGGCGTCAGGATCTCGCTCCAGCGGCCGTTCACGCCCTAATCGATGAAGACTTCGGCACCTGCATCCCAGAAAGTGTCGCCCAGCGGGATTCCCAGTAAACGTGCTTCTCTCGGACTCGGAACTCTTTACGAGAAAAGTGCAGAGTTTGGCTTGGTGCCGGGAGGGGGGGCGAACCCCCAAGGGCCGGAGCCCGGCGGATTTTGAGTCCTCGTTCCACATTTGGGCCAAACCCTAGAAAACGCTGGGCTTAACGCTTTCAACAGTTTACGGTGTTGAGTTTTACGGCGGGGTCCCGAGGCCTACCACGATGTACCCCGTTCAGCCCCCGTTAAGCCCCCCTACAAATTGTCGGCGAGCCCTATCGAGAGGTACTGCGTAGTACCAGCTCCCACCCCGAAAACTACCCCCTACCGCCCTCGCTCGCGATCCTTGATAGTGGGCTTTGGGAGGAAATTCGAAATGGAAAACGAAGGTTCGCAACCCTACGGCGCAATCGAGAAGCCCGACCCGGAAACGATCCTGAACAATTTGCTGGAGCAGTTTAGCGAACAAAGTGGAAGGTATTGGGGTGCGTATGTTCATCCTCTGAGGGGCGACTTTGAACAGGAGATTGGGGACGTCCGGTGGGTCGCTTTACAAATGCTCGTTTACTGGTCCAGTGCAACCGAAACGCCGCTCCTAGAGTGCGTCCGCGATTTCTTGCTCAATTTTTGGGCCGAGCTGGTTCATCTTCGGGCGCAAGGCGCGTTCGCAACAGACGGGGAAAATGCGTCGAGCACGACCGCCAAGTACACAAACTCCCATTGCAAGCGAATGTAGGTGATATCGGCAACCCAGAGCTGATCGATGCTGCTCAGCACCATGCCTGCGGCCACGTTGGGATAGATCGGCAATCCGTGTCTGGAGTCGGTGGTCCCGAGCAGGAACTTGCGGCGCCGCACGCACAGTAGATTGTCCACTCGTAGCAGTCGCAAAACGCGCTTGTGATTGATGCTCCAGCCCTGGCGCAGGAGTTCCGCATGCACCCGGCGATACCCGTATGCCGGCCACCGCAGCGCAATGCGTTGCATCTGGCTGCGTAGATCCATGTCCGTGCGCTTGGCTTTCCCGCGTTGTCGGAAACGGTAGTACCCCGCCCGACTTATTCCCGCGGCCCGGCAGAGCCCGTTCACGCTTGCCCCCGCTTCGCCCGTCTCTTGGATTTGCTCATAGAGTCGGTGCCGCCATTGACGGCGACTGGCCGAGGATGTTCCCTGAAACGCCGCAACGCTTTTTTTAAAAACTCGATCTCCATCGTCTGCTGGCCGATCTTACGTTCCAGCTCGCAGATCCGATCGGCATTGAGTTTGCTTTGCGGCTGAGTACCCTTGCCCGGAAAGGCCAGGTCGCCCTTCGCCCGCCACTCGCTTCTCCAAGTCTCCAACCGCTTGGGACTGAGCTGATACATGCGAGCCACCTCCGCCATCCCTTTACCGGAGTCGATCTCGCGCATCGCAGCCAACTTCAATTCACGGGAATACTCTTGTCGGGGCACCAGCACTGTTCTCCTCCATTCAATGTAGCTGGCCCCTTACTCGCCTGCCTCACTTTTGGGGTGCACTCCAAACCGCCCCCTTCCCCTGCACCCCATCCCCAAAAACTAAACCCGATCGTTTACACAAAAGTCTGGACACACCTCAGGGGGCAGGTCACTACACGACCTCAATAGACGTTCCCCTTTCCCAACCAAGTTTCAAACCAACACACTATCCACTCCCTGAGGCCCCCTTCTGGGTTCCGATAGTTACAGCGCTGATTGGGGCAGCGGGAGGCATACTTGGCACTGTAATTGGGCTCAGGAAAAAAGATACTGGTTCAGATAAATCTACCCTTCTCATCACGTGACGCTTTGGTATCCCTGATCGCGTTCGCTTTGACGTGGCCTCGCACTGCGTTCTCACAAGGGGTGGGGAGACTCCCCACCTCCAGTGAAGCATCTTATAAGACCCCTATTTCTGTTCGACAGCCCGTCCAACGCCGCGGACGGAATCAATGGTCGCCGCTGCTGTCCAATGGGCAGACAGGGTTATGCGCAAGGTTGACAATGCGTTCGGCATGAAAGGCGAGGAACTTGAACGGCTGTAGCAGTAGGGACAAAGAAGCTCCCCGCTCTTGATAACTCCGGTGCGACAAAAGAAATAAGACATTTACAAATCAGCCATCGCTCACCTATGGGACCAGGCGGAGAACACGCTGATGACAGCAAATCGCGTAGTCATTATTGGCTATTCGTCAAACAGCGTGACTTGTCTTCGGGGTTTTTTCCTTAATGACCTGCAGGGCAATCCATTGATAGGTCTTCTCCAGACCATCTCGTAACCTTTGGTTAGGCGCCCATCCGAGTTCTTACGAATCAGCTTACCATCGGAGTTCCGGCCGCGGACGCCCACCGGACCGGCAATATGGCGAATGTCTAGAGTCTTTCCGGCGATATCCATCACGAGTTTTGCCAGCCCGTTGATTGTGATCATCTCTTCCGAACCGATATTCACAGGACCGGTGAAATGAGAATCCATCAGCCGGTGGACGCCTTCTAGGCATTCGTCAATGTAGAGAAATGATCTAGTCTGGTTGCCGTCGCCCCAGATCTCGATCTCTCCGCCGTTCGGAGCTTCCGCTACCTTCCGGCAAATGGCTGCGGGCGCCTTCTCGCGCCCCCCTTTCCATGTGCCCTGTGGGCCAAATATGTTGTGAAATCGTGCGATCCTGACCTGCACATGGCGATTCCGGCCGAACGCTAGGTACAAGCGCTCACTGAACAATTTCTCCCATCCGTATTCGCTGTCCGGAGCAGCTGGATACACAGAGTCTTCTGAGCACTTCGGGTTTTCTGCGTCGTGCTGGTTGTATTCAGGATATACGCAGGCAGAAGAAGAGTAAAAAAACTTGCTGATTCCCGCCTTCGATCCGATCTCAAGTGTGTTCAGATTCACGCTAGCGGAATTATGCATGATGGAAGCATCATGCTCACCGGTGAAGATGTAACCAGCGCCGCCCATGTCACTCGCAAGCTGATAAACCTCGTGGATATTTTGCACAACTTCCCGGACAAGACCGGAATCGCGCAGATCGCCGACAACGAATTCGTCGGCGTCTGTTCGGCCAAACTCGTGTTGCCGCAAATCAACGCCGCGCACCCAATATCCTTCCAACTTGAGGCGTTTCACCAGGTGGCCACCAATAAAACCGCCGGCACCATTAACTAGCGCTCTCCTCATAACGACTCACCTCGTCATCGATCGCAACTGCAAACTGTCTTGAGCCGACAACGACTCAACATTCCACCTTGCTACTGCCGCTGAACGGTAGCGTATTTCCCTAAAGCCTAAGATCGCCTCGTAGAGGTGGCCTATTTTGGCCCACAATGCACCATGACGCAAATATCCTCCTAAAACACCGGCTGTTTGGAGACAGGCGGCGCTTCGCCAGAGTGCCGATACGGGTAAGGTGGAATTCCCCGTCCGCGCCCGATAGACATCCACCTCTTGATCATTGGCCTGTCTCCGAATCCGAATGGTTCTAGACGTTGACAATCGCCGTCCGCACCTGTTTGGCAACGGACCCTTGCGGTCCGTCATCTTTTCCGTCCCGGCACTACGTTGGCGCGCGCCATGCCCACTTTCCAGTCGCTTGCCATTCTTAGTCAAAAAGACCTGTTCACACAAGTGACAACTCTCGTCCGCTGAGCTGCTCCCTGTTTCCGCACACGGGATCCATACGACAGTTTCAACGTACTTCCATGACATCTTAGCGCTATAAAGCGGGCGCCGGCACCGTGTCGCGTGCGACCGTCGCGGCCGTTGCCGGTGCCAGCCTGAACCTCTACAATGAAGTGCCCTGAAAAACTCGACCGAGTCTTGGTCGGCCAGAAAGTCGCTTCCCTTTATCGTGTCATAAGCATGAGAGTCAAGGCTGTCGTATTCGCGTGTGACCGCGGCCATTCCCCCTTCAGCCGAGACGGTGTGGCTGCGCATGGGGTAGACTTTAGAGACGATTGCAACATCTAGCTTGGGCTCAAGTTCGACGGCTGCTATCGCTGCGCGTAGGCCCGCGGCTCCGCCTCCTACTATGACAATGTCGTGATTGTGATGTTCCAAGCCCGCAAATTCCTGTTTGATCTTGTCGGGTTAATCAGTTGGACCGTACTTTAAATGATCTAATTAGAATCTGATTCTTCTGTTTGAGTCTGCTAGCACGAAAATTATCGGTGGCTAGTTGGCAGGGACCTTTACGGCCATAAGACCCTCATGGTCCAGTCTCAGCTGAAGAGCAAACGCTCCGTGGAGTGCGCCCAAGAATCTGGGCTCCATAGTGTTGATGTTGGCCAAGAAGAGGGCCGTAGCGTTTGGGACGCTGAGTAGATCGATCAGCTGTTTGATTCCGGAATAGATTTGTTCCCAACGTTCACCTCTGATCAGTTCGGTGATGCTGTCGAAGACGAAGCTTGCCCCGGAATTCTTGCTGTTATCTATGAAGTCAGACAATACCGCAGCAACGAGTCCAAGCTCCTTGTCTGGAATTTGCATTTCACCGTCAGGTAATTCGTCGGGGACAGAAATCAATGAGGACGCGGCAATGATTTTGATCATTTTCTTCCCCTTGATGGCTCTGTAGAGCTTGCTCGACTTGGTGGTGAACAGGACGCAGAGTTCGGCGTTGCTGATTCCCTCGGCGAGGAACTTGTCGACTGCCCCCTCATAGTCGGAGCTCGTTTCATACTCCAGCAGAATGATCGATCCTCGTATCCTCTGGTGATCAAGGTCGACCAGAGAGGAGAACGGATCTGTAGATTCAGATAGATTGAGAAGCTCCATGCCGCTGTTGCGCCGCAGGAACTCTGTGAGTTGTGGTCTGGGGGCCTTACTGCTCTCCAACAGAAAGAGTTCGGCGGGCTGCTGATGCTTCTCCTCTGTCCCGCTGCCGGGAGGCGAGACTATTCCTGCAAGGTTGTCCTGACCCAGTTCGTTGACGAAGACCGTTGAGGTGGGGCCAAAGCTGAGCCTGTCGGAGAATCCTTCATGCGGTAGAGTGTGTCCGACCCCGCTCTCGGAGACGACGACTCTACCATTCTCTTTCCATTCACTAAAGTGAGACTCGTGCTGAGATAGATTTCCTACGAGCCATCCGTTACTCGACGCGCTTATGACGACTCTTGCGCCCGAATCGATCAGTGCCTTAAGCGTTGACGAGAGAAATGAGATTGCTCTCTTGCCCGAGTCATGGAGAATCAAGTACCGATGCCCCGGCATGACGATCGTCTCTTGTATGAGTTGTCCAGATGAGAATCTTACCGCCGTCAGGGTGAACGCATCGGTCGTTGACATCAAGAAGAACAATACTGAACCGGTCATGAACAATATTTCCCATCCGTACGGGAGCGACAGCGGAAGGACTGGAGGCTGTGCCCCGAGCGCG
>Ga0137409_10001307_pt1 | contig 27089 bp, 19 predicted proteins | sample CZODoug1_16funga_FD_122059 | JGI IMG/M metagenome (GOLD analysis project Ga0137409, IMG submission 122059) | Vadose zone soil fungal communities from Angelo Coast Range Reserve, California, USA - CZODoug1_16fungal (Hybrid Assembly) | ecosystem: Environmental > Terrestrial > Soil > Vadose zone...
TGTTAGCAATGAAAGTCTTAGCCGACCGCCACGATCGCGACAGGGGAGACCTCAGGTTCCTTATCCGCTTGCTCGGCATCAAGTCTCTAAAGCAAGCGGAGCGGCTCTTCTCCGAGGTCTATCCAAATTACGAGATTCCGGAAGATACCCGAGCAAGAGTCGCTGAAGTCATTGCTCAGGAAGCCTCAGGGTAACCCCAAGGTTTCGTCCGCTGCCGAACTCGCTCTCGACAAAACATGCGGATTCTCGTTTGATCTCGATAGGCAACTCTTATCGGCAGCTGCTGGGCCCAGCGCCTTGCTCGTCTTTGTTGGTCCGTCCGGATTCGATTGAGACACACGGCCGCCAGGGGGCTCCCCATTGGACCCTCGCACTTGTTCATCCACGGCCCACGAACGACGCGAGGCGCTTGCTCTCCGCTGCGATATCGAGTGCGATCCGATCCTCGTCGCCCGTAACCAGGCGACCTTCGCGGACCACGATCTTTCCGTTGACCACGACCGCCTCCGCACGCGAGGGCGGGGCGAGCCCCAAGGCGGCGATTGGGTCGTCAATCCCGGCATGTGCCAGGTCGTCTAGGCGGTAGAACGCGACGTCGGCGCATTTGCCAGGCTCGAGCGTTCCGCAATCATCGCGACCCAGGCACGCGGCGCCTCCGGCTGTTGCCAGTTTCCATGCGTCTCGAGCGCCCAGCGCCGTGGCAGCGTCCTCACGACCCTGCATCGCCGCTCGCGCTCGCGCGGTGAACACCGCCTGGTGCACCTCCATTGCGAGGTTCGAGTCCTCATTGCTCGCCGCGCCGTCGACGCCCAGACCAACCCAGGCGCCGGCGCGCACCAGGTCCTCGACACGGCACATTCCGGCGCCCAGCCGCATGTTGCTCGACGGGCAGTGCGCGATACCCGTACGGCTCTTGGCGACCTGGCCGACCTCGGCGTCATTGAAGTGGATGCCGTGGGCGAACCAGACGTCGTCGCCGGTCCAGCCGAGGTCCTGCATCAGCTCAAGCGGCCGCTTGCCGAACCGATCCAGGCAGAAGCGCTCCTCGTCCAGCGTCTCGGCGAGGTGCGTGTGCAGGCGAACACCGTGCCGACGCGCCAGCTCCGCCGAGTCACGCATCAGCTGAGGCGTCACCGAGAACGGCGAGCACGGCGCCACCACCACGCGGCACATGGAGCCGGGCGCCGGATCGTGGAACCGGTGGATCATCTCCTCGGTGTGCGCGAGGATGGCGTCCTCCTCCTCGACCACGCCGTCGGGAGGCAGGCCGCCTTTCGATTCGCCCAGCGACATCGATCCCCGGCATGGATGAAATCGCAGGCCAAGCTCGTTCGCCGTCTCGACCAGCGCCTCGAAGATTCCCTTGCTCCCGCGCGGAAAGATGTAGTGATGGTCCGTCGACAGCGTGCACCCACAGAGGAGAAGGCGCGCCATGGCCGCGCGGGCGGCGATGCGCACGGTGTCGGCGTCGATCCGTGCCCATATTGGGTACAGCGCGCGCAGCCACTCGAAAAGGCCGCCGTCGGGCACGTAGCCGCGGGTCGCCCACTGGTACATGTGGTCGTGAGCGTTGACCAGGCCGGGCACGGCCACGCAGTTGGGCAGGCTGAGGACTTCGTCGGCGGCCGGGGGTTTGCCTGAGCCGACTTCGGCGATGGTGCCGTCGCGTGCCAACAGCCAGCCGTTCCTAAGCTCAGGCCCGGCGCCCGTGAACACCACGCCGGCACGCAGGAGCAGCGTCCGCATTACTCCGGGGGGACTATGTCGTGCGGACGGACCGGCACCCGGGTGAGCGGCCTGCCCGTCGCTGCCCTGATCGCGGCGACGATCGCCGGGCCGGACGAGATGGTGGGCGGCTCTCCGACTCCCTTCAGGCCATACGGCGAGAGAGGGTCGCCAAGCTCGAGCACGTCCATGCGAAGCGGTGGCATATCCAGGATGGTCGGGAGCAGGTAGTCGGTGAACGATGGGTTGCGGATGACCCCGTCCTTGACCTGGATCTCCTCCATCACCGCGAGCCCGAGCCCCTGCGCGGCGCCGCCTTCGAGCTGGCCCTCGACCGCCTGCGGGTTGATCGCCTTCCCCACGTCCTGGGCCGTCGCGAGCTCCACGACCTTGACCAGCCCGAGCTCGGTGTCGACGTCGACCACGGCGCGGTGCGCGGCGAACGCGTACTGGAGGTGCGCGTTGGCCTGGCCCGTCTCGGGATCGAGGCGCTGCGTGCGACGCGGGCGGAACTCGCGCGTCTCGTCGATCACCTCGTCGCCCAGCAGCGTGGCGAGCGTGACGACGACCTCACCTTTTGCGGACACGACCGCATCGCCTTCGAGCCGCTCGGCTGCGCTCTTGCCCATCTCTGAGCGGGCCAGGGCCAGCACCCGTTCTCGCACCGCCTCGCTGGCGGCCTTGACCGCGCCGCCCGTGATGTATGTCTGGCGCGAGGCCGAAGAAGAGCCTGCCGAGCCGACCTGCGTGTCGGCGTTCAGGACCACCACGTCGCTCACTCCAAGCTCGGTCCCCGCGATCTGCGCCTGCACAGTGACGAGACCCTGCCCCACCTCAGCCGCGGCGGTATGGACTTCGGCGCGCGGGCGGCCGTTCACGATCGAAAGTCGAACACGCGCGGTCGAGTAGTCGTTGAAGCCTTCCGAGTAGCCGATGTTCTTGAACCCCACGGCGTAGCCCACACCGCGGCGCACGCCTTCCCCGTGGGTGGTGTTGGAGACTCCGCCGGGCATCTGCGTGAGATCTATCTCTCCCGCCCCTCTCCCCCGCGGGGAGAGGGGAGCGGGCAGTGGCATCGCGCGTACTCGCTCCAGCAGCTCGGCGACCGGCGCCGGTCCCTCGACGGCCTGCCCGGTGATCTGGCGGCTGCCGGTATGCAATGCGTTGCGCATGCGCAGCTCGACCGGGTCCATGCCGAGCTCGGCGGCGAGCCTGTCCATCTGCGCCTCGTGCGCGTAGCAGTTCTGGACCGAGCCGAATCCGCGCATGGCCCCGCACGGCGGATTGTTCGTGTACACGACCCAGCCGTCGATCGTGGCGTTCGGACACTCATAAGGGCCGGCCGCGAAAGAGCACGCGTTGGCGATCACGGCGGTCGAGCTCGACGCGTACGCGCCGCCATCGAGCACCACTCGCGCCTTGATGTAAACGAGCTTGCCTTCGCGCGTGGCCCCGTGCTCGTACACGAGCTTTCCCGGATGGCGGTGAACGTGGCCGACGAACGACTCCGGGCGCGAGTAGGAGATCTTCACGGGCCGGCCCGTCCGCAGCGCGAGCAGGCACGCATGCGCCTGCATGGAAAGGTCCTCGCGCGCGCCAAACGCTCCGCCGATGCCTGCCATCGTCAACCTCACCTTCTCGGGCGGGAGGGCAAGGCAGTCAGCGAGCTGGTCGCGATCCACGTGCAGCCACTGCGTCGCGATGTGGAGATCCACACCTCCTTCGCCGTCGGGAATCGCGAGTCCCGCTTCGGGCCCGAGCGGCGCCTGGTCCTGCATGCCGACCTCGTACTCGCCACGCACCACCACGTCCGCCTTCACGTCCTGGTCTCCGTGCCGGATCTTCACGTGGCGCGTCACGTTTCCGTCAGGGTGCAGCCGGGGCGCCGCATCGGTGAGCGCGAGCTCGGGGTCTGTGAGCGGCTCGAGCACCTCGTACTCGACGCGGACCAGCTTTGCCGCGCGGCGCGCCCGCTCCGGGCTGTCGGCTGCGACCAGCGCGACCGCCTCGCCCCAGTAGCGGACGACGTCGATCGCCAGCACAGGCTGGTCCTGTATTTCCAGGCCGTAGACCTTCCTGCCCGGCACGTCTTCGTGTGTGAGCACCGCATGCACGCCCGGGAGGGACAGAGCAGCGGATGGGTCGACCGAGACGATGCGCGCGTAAGGATGAGGGCTGCGGACTGTCGCGCCCCACAGCATTCCGTCGACCTTGAGGTCGGACGAGTACGCGAACTCGCCGCGGACCTTGGGCGGGCCGTCCGGCCGCCGGGGCGACTCGCCGACGCGGGCGCTCACGGGGACATCCGGCGGGCGGCCAGGTGCACCGCGTCGATGATCTTGGCGTAGCCGGTGCACCGGCAGATGTTGCCCGCCAGCGCCTCACGTATCTCGACGTTCGTCGGGCGCGGCATCCTGGTGAGCAGGTCGTGGGTGGCCACGACCAGGCCGGGCGTGCAGAAGCCGCACTGGACGGCGCCGGCCTCGAGGAAGGCCTCTTGCACGGGGTGGAGGACATCGCCGATGGCAAGTCCCTCAACGGTCGTCACCTCACGACCCTGGGCCTGGCCGCTCAGCACCAGGCATGAGCAGACCAGCTGCCCATCGAGATACACCGAGCACGAGCCGCACTCCCCCTGCTCGCACGCGTTCTTCGAGCCGGGCAGGCCCATGTGCTCGCGGAGCATGGAGAGGAGGCTCTCGCCCTCCCACACGTCCTCCGCGACACGCGGGCGCCCGTTGACCCTGCAGGCGATTCTCATGCGGCGCCGCGGTACTCGTTCCAGGCCCAGACGAAGCTGCGGCGTGCCATCACGGCCAGCGCCTGGCGGCGATAGGCCGCGGTGCCCCGAATGTCATCGATCGGTTTGGCTGCAGCAGCGACCAGCTCGCCAAAACGCTTCAACGCGGGATCGCCCACCGGCGCCGGCTTGTCCCACAGGCCCTCTTCCTCGAGCACGCCCGCGAGAAACCGCTCCGCCTCACCAGCTGTGATCGGGGTCGGCGCCGCCGACCCGATGCCGGTGCCGATCTGCCGGCGCTCGCGGTCGATCGCCAGTGCGAAGGAGCAGACGGCGATCACCATCGCGTTGCGCGTGCCGACCTTCGAGAACTGCTGGGGACCCTTTTTCGGTTCGATCAGGAATGCGGCGATCAGCTCGTCCTTTCGCATCGCGCTGCGCTTGGGGCCGACATAGAAATCGCCGGCGGGGAGGCGCCGCGTGCCGGCGACCGAGCTCAGCTCGACGATCGCCTCTGACGCAAGCAGCGGCGGGTGAGCGTCGCCGGCCGGCGAGGCGGAGCCGAGGTTACCCCCGACAGTGCCGCGGTTGCGGATCTGCGGAGAGCCGACGGTGCGGGACGCCATCGCGAGACCGGGTAGCTGCTCGCCGAGCTCTTGGATGAGGCGCGTGTAGGTGACGCCGGCGCCGATTCGCAGGTGGTCGCCGTCTTGCCCCCATTCCGAAAGCTCGGCGATGCGCGTGAGGTCGATGACGGCCTCGGGTCGGTGGCGGTCGAAGTTGATCTCGACCATGACGTCGGTCCCGCCGGCGATGGGCAGCGCCTCCGGGTGTGCCGCCTTCATCGCGAGCGCGTCAGTCCAGGTGGTCGGCTGAAGAAAATCCACCGCCGGTCACCAGGCTTGATCGGCCGGCTCGGCGCCCTCTCGGGTGACCGACCCTTCGATCAAGCCGTACGGCCGGTCGGAAGCGTAAAAGACCTCGTTGTCGTTCTCGAGTCCAAAGGGCCGGAGGTCGACCACGAAGTGGTGCTTGTTCGGCATCGCGAAGCGAATCTCAGCGACCTCCGGCCGCGCCTCGAGGACTGCCTCACCCATCGCAAACAGCGTCTGCTGCAGCGAGAGGCTGTGCTTGGTGGCGAACGTCTCGACGATCAGCCGCCGCGTTTCGGCGTGTGCGGCGGCCCAATCCACACCTTGGCCCGCGTAACGCCAGCGCGCGTCGACGGCTGTGGCCAGCACCCGGTCCTGCGTTTCGGGCAGGGTCGTGTAGCGATCTTTCGGGTAACCCCAGAACTCTGAGCCGGTGGTCTTCAGCAGCGTTAGGTCGGTCACGCCGGAGACGACCCACTCCGAGTCACGGGTGCACGTCACGCTGGTCAGGCGCTTTTCCGACCCCGAGCGCTCGAACGCATGCGGGTGCGGTTTGCCTCCGGCGGTGATGCGCACCCACGATTGTTCCTGGATCGATACTCGAGCGCGCTGTACCGACGCATGGTCGCGGACGAATTGGTGAGCCAGTCGAAGGGCGAAGTCCTCGATCTCGCCGATCGGCGAATCCTTCGCCAGTGCGAAAACGGCGTTCTTCTGCGAGTCGGTCGGGACCACCTTGCTGTTGTCGCCGGTGAGATGTGTGGCGGCGAAGTCACCCGCCAGCATGACGCTCACGGTCATGTCCTTGATGTCGTGAACCGACCCCTTGGGACCGCCCTTGGTGACGCGGACGACATGGGTCTCGGCCTTCCCGTACTGGTTGTCGCCAAGGCGAACCGTCATGTGCCCCTGTAGGTGGAGTAACCGAATGGCGCCAGCAACAGCGGAACATGGTGGTGCGCGCCTGCGTCGGCCACCGTGAAGACCACCGACACTTCGGGATAGAACGCAGGCGTTCCGGATGCTTCGAAATAGGCCGCGCTGTCGAACTCCAACCGATACTCGCCGGGCTCAATCCGCCCAGCGGCGAATTCCTTCACCCTGCCATCGGCATCGGTGAACGCTTCAGCGACGGCGGCCCAGGCGCCGTTTGCGCGGCGGCTGAGAGTCACAGCAACCCCGGCTGCCGGGCGTCCTCGCGCCGTGTCCAGGACGTGCGTGGAGATGCTCACCGCAACTCCATGAGACGAAGCCGCGCGATCTTGCGGTGCTCGGCGGCCGCGACCTGCGCCTCGGTCACCGGATCGTTCCCCATGCGTTCGCGCAGCGCAGCGAGGATCTCGTCCGCGCTCCGTCCGGCTGCTGCGATGAGGAAGACGTGCCCGAACCGAGCCTCGTAGCGGCGGTTCTCCTCCGCCAGCTGATCCAGCGCGGCCGCTGCTGCAGTGCGTACGCCGCTCTGCTCACGCTCGGACGCGGCCGGTGAGCTGCCGCCGCGCTCCCCGATTCGCGGGTGACCCGCCAGCGCCTCTGTCCAGTCGGCCGGCTCGAGCTCGGACCATGCTTGCTCCGCCGCGCCGAGCAGGCTGTCGAGATCCGGGTACGGCCACCCCTCCGCCATCCGTTGCGCCCACCTGCGCGAGGCGAAACACGAATACAGCCGCTCCTGCGCTTCATTCAACGCCCAAGGGCACCAGCTCGAAGCGGGCCACGTCGACCAGTCCGCGGTCGGTGATCTTCAGCTCCGGGATGACGGAAAGGGCGAGAAAGCTGAGCGTCATGAAAGGCGCGGTCATCGTCACACCCATCGCCGCCAGGCGCCGCTCCATCGAGTTGAGTCGCTCGTGCACGGCCGCGAGAGGCTGGTCGCTCATCAACCCGGCGACGGGCAGCGGGAGCTCCTCGACCACGCGACCCCCATCGGCGATCACGATTCCGCCACCGATCTCGACCATGCGATTGGCGCAGGCGGCCATGTCCGCGTCATCCACGCCCAGCGCGACCACGTTGTGCGCGTCGTGCGCCACCGTCGACGCGAACGCTCCGCGCTGCAGGCCGACGTTGGTCGCAAAGCCGAGGCCGACCCGGCCGCTGGCGTGGTGGCGCTCGAGCACGGCAATTTTGACCAGGTCGCGCTTTGGATCGGCCACTATGCAGCCGTCTCGGGTGGTGGGCTCCATGAGCTCAACTCCCGTCAACAGCTGTGAAGGGATGACGCTGATCACCCGGATCCGCCGGGGACCGGCCGCGACATTAAAGGAAGAGGCGTCGACGTCCGCCAGGTGCACCGTCTGGCGCACCCACTCCGGCACCTCGAGCTTGACGAAACGTGGCGCCGCGCCGCGCTTCAGCACGTGGCGCGGGACGAACGAGCTGAGGTCGTCGAGGACGAGGATGTCGGCCTGGTAGCCGGGCGCGATGGCGCCGAGCTGCCGCAGCCGGTGATAGGAGGCTGGGTTGAGGGTTGCCATGACCACGGCATCCTCGGGTGAGATGCCTTCCGCGACCGCGACGCGCACCATCTGGTTGATGTGCCCCTCCTCGACGATGAAGCCCGGCTCGCGGTCGTCTGTGCAGAACATGCAGCGCTCGCTGCCGTAGCGCTTGACCAGCGGGAGGAGGTCGCGCAGGTTGCGCGCGATGCTCGCCTCCCGGAGCATGACCCACATGCCGAGGCGGCGCTTCTCCAGGGCCTCCTCGTATGTGGTGGCCTCATGGTCGGACCGGATGCCGGCCGCGATATAGGCGTTCAGGGCGGGCCCGCGCACGCCGGGTGCGTGGCCGTCCACGTGGTCGGTGAGGCCCGTTTGCAGCTTCGCCACCTCGGCCTCGCTGCCGGCGATGACGCCGGGGAAGTTCATCATCTCGGCCACGCCGATCGTGCGGTGCCGCCGGAGCAGGCTCTCGATGTCGCCGGTCGTGAACGGCCGGCGCGGCGACTCAAACCGTGACGCGGGCACGCACGAAGGCGCCATCACGAACACGTCCAGCGGCAGGTCGGCGCAGCTGTCGAGCAGCCAGTGGATGCCGTCGGTGCCGAGGACGTTGGCGATCTCGTGCGGATCCGCGACGACAGTGGTGGTTCCGTGCGCGAGCACGGCCCGCGCGAACTCATCGACGGTCAGCTTCGACGACTCGATGTGCATGTGGGCGTCGATAAAGCCGGGCACGAGGTAGGCCCCGGCCACGTCCAGGCGCTCGCCCCCGTCGTAACGACCCAGCCCGACCACGTGTCCGTCTGCGATGGCCACGTCAACCTCGAGCCACTCCCTGGTGAAGACCGACAACACCTTGCCGCCCGTTACGACGAGGTCGGCCGGCTCGTCACCTCGCGCCACGGCCATCCACCGCGGGTTCATTGCGGTCAAGGATAGTTCTGGCCTCCCCCACCTCGTGGGGAGGTCGGCCCGGCCGCCTCCTCGCCCCGGCCTACCAACTGTGCGTTTCCGCGCGGAAAGCTGCTATCGATGGGCTGACAGTGGTCGTTTCCGCGCGGAAACCGCCGGGATCCCGCCCATCGACATCCATACCTACGGTCCGCCGTGCTTGCGGAAGAAATTCATCGCCTCGGCAGCGCTTGGTACCGAAAGCACGTTATCGCGAGCAAAGGCTGGCGCATCTGGCCACGAGCTAGTGGCGATGCGCGCGGCTGCTGATTCGCGGTTGTAATTCGTGCGCTGAAAGTCCACGTCCGGTCCAAGCAACGCCCAGAACGCGCCGGGTTCCCCGTAAGGCATTCCGACGCTGCCGGGATTGACGATGCGTACGCCGTCCACCACACGGTCGAACTGCATGTGCGTATGCCCGCACACGATGACACCGGCATCCGAGCCGGCAGTCATTTCGTGCAGCCGACCCTCCGATGTAGCTGCGGTCATGATCTCTTCGTCGCCACGGGGCGACCCGTGACAAAACAGGACGCGGCCGAGTCCGTCTATCTCCAGCCGAACATCCGCCGGAAAGGACGCGAGGAAATCTCGGTGCTCTTTCGACAGCTGTGCCGCGCACCAATCCGCCGCCGGGCCTGCCAGCCTTGGCCTGGCCGAGCCATCGAATGCAGCGACCAGGCTTCGGTCGGCGTTGCCGTGAAGAAAGCGTGCGTCTGGAAGAGCCATGAGGAGGTTGAGCGTCTCGACCGGAAGCGGCCCTGAGGCCACGTCGCCGCAAAACACGACCAGGTCCGGAGCCTCGCGCGTGATCTGCGCCAGCACCGCTTCGAGGGCGGGGAGGTTTCCATGAATGTCGGACAGCGCTGCGACCCGCATCCAGGACGAGTCTAACCATGGGCCTACATCAGGTTTGAGCGGCAGGCTGAGGGCGCCGGCGTGACCGACATGCGCGATCGGCTTGGAGCGGTTGGGGGGAACCCTCTGAATCGAATCAAGCGGCCACGGAAGGCGGATCAATGGGGTCGTGCCCGAGGCGGCCCCCCAAGCCGCCAGCGGCAGCGGGTCGCCGGGCACCACATATATAGAGGACGCGCGAGGGGAGGCTAGAGCCACTCCGTGATGAACGTCGGGCTCAGATGGATGTCAACCTGCTTGAGGCGGACATCACCCACGTTGGTGAACCCATGCGGCACGTTGGCCGGCCCGATCAGGGTTCGCGGCGCCACCACGTCGATGGTCGCGCTGCCGACGGTGTAGTTCGCGTGGCCTTCCTGCACGATGAAGATCTCGGCGTAGAGGTGGGTGTGCAGGCGTACCCCCTCCCCAGGCGGCATGTCGACCAGGATGAAAGAAACGCTCACGCCATGAGCTTCGCCCTCGAACTCGACTGTGTGCTCGACCTGCTGAAGCTCGATCGCGGCGTGGTCGCCTGCGGGCATGGTCCGAGTCTATTGCGCCGGTCGGTGTACGGTTGGGACATGCCACGTCGTAGACGCAATCGCTCCAAGGCTCAACCGACGGCCAAGCCGAAGAGCAGCGACCAGGCGCCTGGCGAAGAGGTGGTCCAGGTCAACGATCAGTACAGGGGCGGCGAGCCCGCCCCGGACATGGAACAAGAGGAGCAGGCCCAGCACCAGACCGGCGGGTAATCAACCAAAGCCGCCCGGGACGAACGCCCAGCAGATCCGGCAGCGCCTATTTGAAGGCCCCCGCATCCGGAGCAGTATCGGATTTAGGGAGCGGCAGGCCAACTGGGGCAACAACTGCAGCCGCCAAGAGGCCCATTGCGTGCGGGCGCGCGACAGGCCTGCCGTTCCCGCCACCACAAACGTTCTCTCTTTGAGGTGCCCCTTGCCCTGTGTGACCGGCGAGCTTATGTTTCCGAGCGCAGGTGATGCACGTCAAATACCGAATCCGCACACGCTCCAGCCCGCGCCTGACAGTTCGGCACCGCTGGCGCTTGCTCGCCGATCGGACTGAGATGCCGCGCCACCTCCAGATGGTCCGTGCGTACGTGGCCCTCGGCCGCCGGCGGCAAGACTGGCTCGCGATCGGCAGCGCCATGGGAAAGGCGTCATCGCGCCGGATGAGCCAGGCGGGCAAACGCCTTGGCATCCGGGGCGGCGCAACGGCCAAATTGGCGCCGGCTCAGCGCCGAACCCTGGACGTCGGGTCTTGCATCGTCCTGAGCGGCCTTGGATTTGGATTCCAGGTCGGCAGCTGGCCAGTTTGGACGTTCCTCGCCGGAATTGGGCTCTACGTCGCCTGGGTCCTCCTTTATGCCGAGATCACGGTGCAGACGTCGCGACACCGCGGGTCGTGGCAGCGGTGGCGGTGGTCAGGCCGGCCTCGGCTCCTTGGCAGGGCGCGCCTTGGCTCCACATCAGCTTCGATGCCGAAGCCAGTTCAGGAAGAGCGTCCCGCCTAGGCCCGCCGCAAACAGCGAGCCAAGCAGCATCACCAGGAGGCGGATGATCTCGCCCTGCGATCCCGAAGGATTCTGAGCCGCCGCCGGGGCGACCGATGGGGACGCCGGCGAGGGAACCGGCGGCCCAGCCGCCGGTGATGGTGTGCCCGACGGCGAAGGGGATGCCTCCGGGGTTGCTGGAACGGTTGGCGTCGGCGCTGGTACGGTGACGATCGGGCTCGAGACAGTGATGGTTCCGGCCGTTCCGGTCCAGCTGCCGCCGGCCGCATCGTGGACTGTCAGTGTTGGATGGAACGTACCCGCGGAAAATGCGTGCACTGTGCCGGCCCCGGATCCGCTGGTGCCGTCGCCGTAAGTCCACGTAAATGCGTAAGGGGCCAGCCCACCGCTGGCGCTGGCGGCGAACGTCACCTGGAGTGACGCGACTCCTGAGGCCGGCGCTGCCGATATCGAGACGCCCAATGCGGGATAGACGGTGACCTGCGCCGACGCGTGTGATACCTGGCCACTCGTGTCATTGACAGTCACCGCGGCCGTGTAGGTGCCCGCGGTGCTGTAGACGTGGCTCGGGCTCTTGGCAGTTGAAGACGTCCCGTCGCCAAGGTCCCACGAATATGAGTAAGGTGCCCGGCCACCGGTGGCCGACCCGTTCAACGTGACTGTCACCGGCGCATCTCCTATCGCCGGTGAAGCGCTCGCGCCTGCGGACAGCGGCCCGATCGAGATGATTGTCAAACCGCTCGGGCTCGCCGTGGCTCCGTTGGCGTCGGTCACCGTGAGGCTGGCTGTGTAGACGCCAGCCGCGTACGTGTGAGTGGGGTTCTGGCCCGCTGAGCTTGCGCCGTCACCAAAACCCCAAGCGTATGTGTAGGGCGCCAGACCGCCGCTTGGCGTACTCGTGAAGCTCACCGGCAGCGGCGCGTTGCCTGAGCTCACATCGGCGCCGTCGCTCACGCTGAGCGTTGGGCTGACAGTGATCGTGAGGGCGGTCGCCGAGGCAGCGTGGGCGGCGGCGTCGGTAACTGTGAGATTCACACTGTAGGTCCCAGCCAGAGTGAAGGTGTGGCTTGGGTTCTGGCTCGATGAGCTCGACCCATCACCGAATGTCCATGCATAGGTGTAAGGAGCAGTGCCGCCTGCAGCTGCGCCTGAGAACGCGACGCCAAACGGCGCGTCGCCTGCGGTTGGTCCTGAGGTCGAGCTGGCCGACAGGGGGACCAAGACGGTGATTGTGATTGGGGATGCGGTCGCGCTGCCGCTGTTTGCGTCGGTCACCGTGAGATGGACGGTGTAGGCGCCGGCGGCGTAGGTGTGGCTGGGGTTCTGGCTGGTGGAAGTACCCCCGTCACCGAACGTCCAGGCAAAGGTGTAAGGCGCAAGTCCGCCGCCCGGGGTGCTTGCGAATGTCACGGCCAGTGGCGCGTTGCCAGAGCTCACGCTGGCGCCGTCGCTGACGCTGAGCGGTGGACTGACGATGATCGTGAGCGCGGTCGCCGCGCCGCTGTGGGCGGCGGCATCGGTCACAGTCAGGTTGACGGTGTAGGTTCCCGCCGCCGTGAAAGTGTGGCTGGGGTTCTGGCTCGTCGAGCTGCTGCCGTCTCCGAATGTCCACGAGTATGTGAATGGCGCCGTGCCACCTGTCACCGAACCGGTGAAGCCGATCGCAACCGGGGCATCGCCGGTGCCGCGATTGGCCGCGGCCGCGGCCGAAGGCAGCGGGTTGACCGTGATCGTGATCGCGCCGGCAGTGGCCCTAGCCCCGGCGGCGTCCGTAACCGTGAGCGAGGCGCTGTAGGTGCCAGTCGAGCCGTAGGTGTGTGTGGGGTTCTGGATCGTGGAGCTGCCCCCGTCACCAAACGTCCACGCAAAGGTGTAAGGAGCCGCCCCACCGGCCGGCGTCCCGGTGAAAGTCACCTGCGCGGGCACGTCACCGGCCAGCGGCGAGGCGCTCGCGGTTGCAGACAGCGGCCCGTGAACGGTGATCGTGAGGGTGCTCGCTGTCGCCGTGGCCGCATTTGCGTCGGTCACGGTGAGGTTGGCGCTGTAGGTGCCGGCGGCAGTGTAGGTGTGGCTGGGATTCTGGCCCGTTGTGCTGGCGCCATCGCCAAATGTCCACGCGTAGCTGTAAGGCGCGAGTCCTCCGGCCGGCGTGCCCGTGAAGCTGACCGCCAGCGGCGCGTTGCCGGTGTTCACACTGGCGGCGCTGCTCACGCTAAGCGCCGGGCTGACCGTGACGGTGAGCGCGGTCGCCGAGGCGGTGCGCGCCGCCGCGTCGGTCACCGTCAGGTTCACGGTGTAGATCCCGGCAGCTGTATAGCTGTGGCTCGGGTTCTGGGCTGTAGACGTGGCGCCATCGCCGAACGTCCAGGCGTAGCCATAAGGAGCGGTGCCTCCTGCCGCGGCGGCAGAGAACGACACCGCGAACGGCGCATCTCCTGCTCTCGGACCGGATGACGCGCTGGCTGACAGCGGAACGATTGTGGTGATCGTGAGGGGAGCCGCGGTGGCCGTGACATGGTTCGCGTCGGTGACGCTCAGATTGACTGTGTAAGAGCCGGCGGTCGCATAGGTGTGGCTCGGGCTCTGGACCGTCGAGCCGGTGCCGTCACCGAAAGTCCACGCGTAGGTGAAGGGACCCAGTCCGCCGGTGGTCGCTCCGGTGAAATTGACAAGAAGCGGGGCCGTGCCATTGGTTGCGCTGGCCGACGCACTCGCCACCAGGTTCGCTGAGACCACCACTGAAACTGTCGCTGTGGCGGTAGCGCCGGACGCGTCGGTGACGGTAAGCGTGGCGGTGTAGGCTCCAGCCGCGCCATAGATGTGGCTGGGGTTCTGCAGCGTCGAGGTCGCACTGTCACCAAAGGTCCACCCGTAGCCATAGGGCGCCGTTCCGCCGGAGCCGCTGCCGGTGAAGGCCACCGTCACCGGTGCATCGCCGGCGAGGGGCGCGCCGCTCGCAGCCGCCGCCAGAGGGCCGTGGACGGTGATGGTCAGCGAGCTCGCGCTTGCGGTAGCAGCGTTGGCGTCGGTCACCGTCAGGTTGGCGCTGTAGGTCCCGGCTGTGTTGTACGTATGGCTCGGGTTCTGCGCCGTCGAGCTGGTCCCATCACCGAAGGTCCAGGCGTACGTGAACGGCGCGCGGCCTCCGCTCGGCGTGCTCGTGAAGGCAACCGCAATGGGGGCGTTGCCGGTGTTCACACTGGCGGTATCGGTGATGGTGAGCGCCGGGCTGATCGTGATCGTGAGGGCGCTCGCGGAAGCGCTATGGCCCGGTGCATCAGTGACCGTGAAGATCACTGTGTAGGTGCCCGCGGCGGTGTAGGTGTGGCTGGGGTTCTGGGTCGTCGAGCTGGCCCCGTCACCAAAGGTCCAGGCGTACGTGAAAGGAGCGGTGCCCCCTGTGACCGAACCGGTGAAGCTGATCGCGACTGGGGCAGTGCCGGCGTTCCGACTGGCCACCGCTGACGATGTGGGAAGCGGGTTGACCGTGACTGTCAGCGCGCCGACTGAGGCTCTGCCACCGATGGCATCCGTGACGGTGAGTGTGGCGGAGTAAGCGCCGGCGGCGGCGTAGGAGTGGCTTGGATTCTGGAGGGTCGAGGTGAGGCCGTCACCGAACGACCACGCAAAGGTGTAAGGAGGGGATCCGCCGGCGGGTGTTCCGGTGAAGGTCACGGCCAGCGGCGCGTCGCCAACTGCAGGCAAGACCGAGCTCGTTGCCGACAGGCTGGGAGTGACGGTGATCGTGAGTGGGGTTGCATTGGCGCGAACCTGATTGGCGTCGGTCACCGCCAGGTTGGCGCTGTAGGAGCCGGCGATGGAATAGGTGTGGCTGGGGTTCTGGCTGGTCGAGCTGGTGCCGTCTCCAAAGGTCCACGCATACGTGAATGGACCCAGACCGCCGCTTCCCGAGCCCGTGAAGTTGACCGGGAGCGGGGCGGCCCCGAGGCTGACGCTCGCCGAAGAGCTCGCCACCAGGATCGGTGAGACCACCACCACTGCCGTCGCGGTGGCAGTCGCGGCGCTGGCGTCGGTGACGGTCAGCGTGGCGGTGTAGGTTCCGGCCGCGCTGTAGGCGTGGCTCGGGTTCTGGCTCGTCGAGCTCGTCCCGTCACCGAAAGTCCATCTGTAGCTGTAGGGAGGGGTGCCGCCACTCCCACTTCCGGTGAAAGTCACGCTAACTGGCGCATCACCCGCCAGCGGTGACGCGCTTGCGGCCGCAGCCAGGGGACCGTGGACGGTGATGATCAGCGAGCTCGCGATGGCTGTTGCACTGTTGGCGTCCGTCACGGTCAGGTTGGCGCTGAATGTGCCGGCGGCGGTATACGCGTGGCTCGGGTTCTGGCTTGTCGCGCTGCCGCCGTCACCGAAGCTCCATGCATAGGAGTAAGGCGTCCGTCCGCCGGTTGGTGTGCTGGTGAAGTTGACCGCAAACGGTGTGTTGCCTGCGTTCGCGCTGGCGGCGTCGGTCACACCTAGTGTCGGGCTGATCGTGATAGTGAGAGCGCTCGCCGAAGCGCCGCGGGCGGCGGCGTCGGTCACCGTCAGGTTGACTGTGTAGGTGCCCGCCGCGGTGTAGCTGTGGCTGGGGTTCTGGCTCGTCGAGCTGCCGCCGTCGCCAAAGGTCCAGGCGTAGCCGTACGGGGCGGTGCCGCCGGAGACGGTGCTGGTGAAGGTGACGGAAGCGGGAGCCGTCGCGGTCGACCGCGAAGCCGAGGAGGAAGCAGAGAGTGGGGTCGAGCCGGAGCCTCCGAACATGTCGGTCATCGGCGACGCGGCGGCGTCGTTGCCGCTGAGGGTCGCCAGGCTCCAGGCAGCTTCGATCGTCTTCAGCTGCGAGTAGTGGTCGTAGCTGGTCGCGGACCGCCTACCCGCTGTGATGCCATACCCAACGAAGATCGTCACGAGCTGGTCGTTGGCAAAGCCCTCGTCCCAGGTCAGGATCAGCAGGGAGTGCTGGGTGGTGAACGCTGGCGAGGCCAGGATCGTTGGGATGTTCTGGGCGAGCCACGTGTCGCCGGTCGAGATCGAGCAGTCGTGCATGTTGCTGCAGTTGTTGGGCGTAATCCATATGTAGTTTGGAGTGGTGCTGGCCGACGCCAGACTCGTGGCAAGCTGACTGTAGTCGACATCGTGCGAATTGCAGCGCGTGGCGTTGTTGCGGATGTTGTCGAAATAGATCCAAGGGTTGTGATGCGCCGCGTACGTCCCTCCAGGGTCGAGCCTGCATGCTGTGCCCATCGACTCCATGTAACCCTTCCAGGTGCGACCCGAGGCTTCGATGCGATCGGCCAGGCCGAGGCCTGGCATGCTGCACTGGTTGGTCAGGAAGTCATCGGTGCAGGAGCCGATCTGCCCAGCGGTGAGCTGCATGTAGTTGGGCAAGGACGGGTGCACCGTGTTGACGTAGTTGGTGGCGAGCGCGCCCTGGCTGGCCAGCTGGTTGATGTATGGAGCCGAGCTGCTGCCTATGATCTCGCTGTACGAGGTGTTCTCCATGATGATCTGGACGATGTGGTCGTAATTCGGGATCCCACTCGCTGGAGGAGGCGACGGTGTGGGGCTAGGTGAAGGGCTGGGACTTGGGGAAGGGCTCGGAGATGGAGTGGGTCCGCCGATGGCCGCCGGCATGACGTTGCCGGCCCACGCGGCTTGCACGGTGTTGATCATTTGCGTCCAGGGCGAGGAGAAGTCACCGGCTGGATCGACGTAAAGGCCGAAGCCCTGCGGATCCTCGCGCCACACAAAGTACGTCCAGCTGACACCGGCTGCGTTGTAGCGGTTGACCTCGCTCGCAACGAAGGAGACCGCGCTCGAGCTGATCCTCTGGTCGCCGAACTCACCGACGATCATCGGCGTGCTGGCCGGCGTGCCGGTGGGGAAGTTGTCGCCGCCCGGATAGTGGTGGACGGAGTAGATCACCCGTGATGTCTGGCTGAACAGGCTGAGGTCGTTGCTCAGGGGCGCCTCGATGATCACCAGGTGGTTGGGATCTGCCGCGGTGATGGTGTTGTAAAGGCGGGTGGCCAGCGCAGCCCACTGCGAATCAGACGGCGGAGCCGGCTCGTTCATCGGGTCGTAGCCGACGATCGTGGGGTTGTTCGCAAAGTGAGTGGCGATGTCCTGCCACATGTTGTTGAGCAGCGTTTGGTTGGCGGGTGCGGTGGAGCAGTCGCTCCAGATGCAGTAGCCGTTGGAGGCACTCTGATCGAAGCCGCCCGACGACCCGCCCGGCGGGATGAAGGCGACGAGGTAAACCCAAAGCTGATACTGGGCCGCCCACGCCATGTGTTGGTCGAGCACGCTGAAGAACTGCGTACGGTTGCTTGCGTACCAGTAGTAATCGATGCCCCATCGAAGATGATTGACGCCAAGCTGATGCGCTTGGGCATAGTCGGACTGGACCGCGTTGATGCTGTTGATGTCCGGCCCGCCGCAGCATGAGAGCGCGGGCTCGTTGTTGAAGTTGACCCCTCGCAGAACAATCGGTTGTCCGAGGTACATTAGCCTCGAGCCCTGTGTGGTGACGTACGACGGGGCGGCGCGCACCTGCATGGGTCCCACCATCACCAGTCCGGCGATGAAGAGCACGCCAAGCAGGATCGAGCTCAGCTTTCGAATGACGTCTGTCCCTTTGTGCGCGGTACCTCGGTCCAGTTTCCGATACCAAGCCGGCGCGGGCAGTTGGAGGGTGAGCGTCGGGTGCAGTTATCCGTGTCGCGCTTGTCACGCAAGCGAATTTGCAACTGGCAGTACCCCCCTCTGGAGAATTCCGCAGCAGCCGGGATGCACATCGCAACCGCGACTAACAGGTCAAACTCTCGTACGCGTCCTAACCTCGAGACCCCGGAATTTCCTGCGCCCTTCCCCGTTAAGAGTTGTCAAGAAAGGCTCGATGGCGCCGCCAATAAATGCATAAATGAATCGGAGCTGGCGGTAATGACCGGTTAAAAGGTTGCACAGATTGCATGCCCAGGTCAACCCATCGCACGATCTTCAAGTTTTCGGTCAGGTTTGCGGCTGAAGGATCCTGGCGTCGCCAACGGCTGTCTCCACATGCCGCAGGCGATGTGTTGACAAGGCCCAAACTGTGAATCCGCCGATCATGATCAGTCGTGCCCCTGCGCCAATCGTGAAAGCCAGCGCGGCGCCCTCAAGGCCCACGCGAGGAATCATCACGAGGCCGACACCAAGCGTGCAAACCATCGCTACACCGGTAGCCACCGGGTCGATGATTGGTCGCCCTAGGCCTACCCAGATGCTGCCCATCACCGTGTAAAAGCCATACAGGCCCATGCCGATGGCGAGAAGCGCCAGCGGGGTCGCAGCTTGCGGATACTTGGTGCCGAAAACGATGAAGATCAATCGCGGTCCGAAAACAATCGCCCCGGCGACAAGTGGAATCGTTACGACGCCTGTCAGCGCGAGGGCGGCGAGGATGTACTTCGCCATCGATCCCTCACGAAGTCTTGCGATGCGCGGCAGGATTGCGGTGCCGATCGCCGTGGGGGCAAGCATCAAAACGTTGACGAGCGCTTTGGCGACTCCATAGTTCCCGGTCGCCTCTCCCGACATCAAGTGCTGAACCATGACCAGGTCGCTGCCAAACCAGACGGCAAAGAAGACCGACTCCAGGAGAAGCGGCCGGCTGAAGCGGAAAATCTCGAGGATCCGTTCGAGGTTCACTTTGCTCCGTGCGAATTTCAGAGTCATCGGAGTCAGCGGCAGCACCACAGCCAGCGCGACCAAGCTGGACAAGCCGTACACGATGAGAAACGCAGCGGGTGATCGCACCCCAACCCCGCTCAGAGCAAGCACGCCCAGGAGCTGGATGAGGTTGGCAATCACGTAGAGACCCATCATCGAGGCGTACCGGTCGAGTCCACGCTGGACCTCCAGGTAGGTTTGGAGGACCGCGATGCCCACAAGGTTGCAGAGGACTCCGACCAGGAACCAGCCTCTGAGCCCGATCAGGTAAGAAATCGGCGCCACGACCACCGCGCTGATGACGACGATGGATGCTATGAGCGCGATCCAGTTCGTGAAGTAGGTGTCCTGCAGAGTCCGATTCTGTTGGTTCCGTGCCAGGAAACGGGAGAGGCCGATTGGCGAACCCGAGATGAACACTGATGCAATGGTTACAACTGCAATCGCGTAGGTCAGACGGCCCCAGTCCAGCGGCGCCAGGATCCGGGCGCCTGCGACCGAGAACAAGAAGCCAAGCGCCCTGGCCGTGGTGAAGCCGGCAAAGACCACCGCAGAAGACCGCACCAAACCTGCCTCGGGTTTGAGTTTTCCAATTGCCGACCCGAGCGGGCGTGGCAGAGCCCTCCATCGCGCCACGGAGGAGATCACAACCGCGGGGGCGCGTCTCGCGTGCACCTGCGCCGTCAGTCCAGCCAGCACCCCGACGAGCATCGCGATCTCCTGAGACAACCCCGCAAAGGTGATGTATTGAGCGGTCGCGCCCAGCAAGATCAGCATCGCAGCGCTGGCCAGCGCAGCGGCGCCCAGGACGCGCCAGGCGGAATTCGCGCTATAACGCACGCTCAAGGCCACGGCCATGATCGATACGAGCATCCCGACGAGCAGGGCCACGCCCGCCAGGCCGGCGCGAAACGCAGCCCACAGGTATTCGTTATCGACGAAAGTCGCGAGCCGGGCCGGCACCGAGCTCGGAATCACAGTGCCCGTGCCAAGCCAGATGTGGTCCATGAGCGCGGGAATGATGAACTCGTTCCAGTACCGGATGCGCGTTTCCATGCTCTCCGGCAGGGCAAAGCTCTGGGCCGTGACGACCTGCTGGGAATCGAAACGAGCGCTGATCAACGGCCAGAGAAAGATGAACCCGACCAGGCCGGCGATCGCGGTGAACACCAGCTCCCGAGGTATTCGCCGTCCGTACAAGACGACGATGAGAGTGACCACGGGCAGCGCCACGAGCGGCGCCCATGTCTGGCTGACGATAACGCCGAGCACGCCGACTCCCATCACAAGAGTCAGCCACCAGGTACGGAAGCCGGGCAGGCGCACAGTGGCGATCGCCAGAGCGAGGATGTAAGTCAGCGCGCCAAAAGCACCGACGGCGCTGTAGTGGCCGAGGGTCGAGCTCGGTCGAAATGAGGAGAGGGACGGAGCTGGAAAGTACGCCTCCACCAAACTCCGGACACCCGGCAGGTTGACGAGCTCCGCGGCTGCGATCCCGCATACCAAGACGCCCGCCAGCATCGCGCTGTTGAGGACGATTCTCAGCCCGCCGTCCGTCAGCTGGGTCCGAGAGAACACGTAGTAGACGACCAGGAAGAGCGCCGGCGACAGGACCGTTCGCCAGGTGTCGAGGTCGGCCGGGTATTGCGCCAGGGTCAACACCATCCAGGGAATTACGATGCTGCCGATGACGTATCCGCCCACTGCCAGGTCGAGGCTGCCGACCGGCTGTGCCCGCCGGACCGTCGCCTGATGGGCGATGACCCCCGCCAACACGATGAGAAGAATCGCCTCGTTCGGTTTGAGCACCGGAATAACCGCCCCTCGTTCGAGCCCAGCTGTGAGCGGCACCAAGAGAACGAGCGCGGCACACCCGAAAAGCGGCCGGCGGATGGTCAGCAAGAGAAGTCCTAGTGCGGCAATTCCCCCGGCTACCGCGACGACGAGCGTCAAATGCGCCTACAGTCCGAGGGCGGCCAGGTACCGGGGTGCCAGCGCTTCCCAGCTGAAGCTTCGCATTGCCACCTTCGCACGCCTGGCTTGCTGCTCGGCCTCCCGCCGGTTACGCAGCAAACGGTCCGCCTGCGCGGCCAGGCCGGCTGGATCGCCCGGGTCGAAATACGCGACTGAATCGTTCGGGAAGTGATGGGCGATCGTCGGAAGGCGTGCGCAGACGACCGGGACCTCCTGCTCGACGTACTCCAGAAGCTTGGTCGGGAGGAGGAGCTCTCCGTATCCGTCGGCGATGATCGCGACGATGCCAACCGAAGCCTGTCGTATTTCGGCCATGGCGGACGGCCACGCGACGAAGCTCCGGAAGACGACACGGTCCGCGAGCCCGAGCTCGTGCGTCAACTCTATTAGAGAAGCCTTGTAGTCCCCATCACCGAGCACCCGAAGCGTGAGATCTGGCCATTCGTGCCTGAGCAGCGCCATGGCCCGAATCGCAACCTGGACCCCGTAGCGTTCCACCAACGAGCAGTGAGTGACGAGGAAGGTCCCTTCAGGCTCGCTCCCTTGCATTCCCGGGTCAAGGATGGCCGCCGGAGGCGTGTTCGGGAGCACCGAGATCTTGCGTGCATCGAGACCGCGTTCGACGAGGATGTCCATGCACTGCTTGCTGACCACGATCACGTGGTCCGCCCAACCGGTCGCCGCGCGCTCGATCAATCGCGCCCAACGCAACATCGGATGCCTGCGATCGAGCTTGAGCCTCGCCGCCGAAAGCTCCGGCGTCAGCTCGAACATCTCCAGCACGACGCGCGCACCTCGCAGCCGGGCGAGCACCGCGACGAAGACCAGGAAGTCCGGCAAGTTGTCGACCAGCACCGCCGCATATCGATGACGGAACGACAGCGCCAGCGTGATCGGCAGCGACCACAGAAAGAACGCGAAGTACTCAAATAGGTATCGGAAGGCTCCACTTCGGCGATGCTTCATGCGCATCTGGTAGACGCGCAGCATCCCGACGCGCTCATGCGTGGTTCCCTCGGTCGGCCTGGCGTTCGCCAGACACAGCAGGTCGACATACGCGCCCTCGTCCAGAAGCTCGACGACATTCCGGCGCAGCGTCGCGTGCGAAGGATAGGGATGCTCGCTGACGATCAGGACGCGCTGCGCTGCCGCCAATCAACTTCCCCCTCACCTTCGATGATCGACTGGAGTCGAGCGACTGCGCTGTCACGCTGCTCACGCAGCAGCGCCTGCAGGGCCACGCTCCGACCTGCCAGGTCACCCCGTTGGTCGAGCGCGTTCGCCACCACGCCGGCGATCGATGCAGGCTCATTGCTGGAGAAGAGGGCGGCACTTCCGAAACGGTCTCGTAGCCCGCGTAGGTCGGAAAGCACCAGCGGTCGGCCGAGGCCGACAGCTTCGAAGGCGGCCCGATTCATGATCCGTGGATCGGTGCTGAAGACTCCCACTACGTCGGCGGCCATCAGCTCCCCGAGGAAGATCGGATAAGCAAGGTAGCCTGTAAGAACCACGTTGTCGGGCGCCTCCGCTCGAAGCGTGGCCGGGAGGAGAGCGGGGTCGCCCGTGAACCGAAATTCCACGCCGGGAAGCAACCTGGCCGCTTCAATCACCGCCGCGACCGGCTCGTTGGTATCGAGGCTCCCCGCGACCACGACCCGATCGCCGCGGGGCTTGTCCTGCGGGCAGGCGTCACGAGTGCTCGGCAGGTCGTCGGGCAGGAGCATCGCCCGAGCGCCCCATCCATGGACGAGAGCCTTGAGCTCTTCGGTGTGAAGCAGAACCACCCGAACCCGGCGCAGCAGCCAGCGGTGGAGCGGGCGGGCCCAGGCCCACTTCCAGGAATGAAATGCGCCGGTGTGACAGTCGACCACCAGCGCCCTTTTGTGCACGAGGCACCACAGCCAAGCGACGAAAGGAGCGACGACGGGGGGAGTGATGACCAGCACCGTCCTCGGGTTGTCGCGGGAGAGGACCTTCCACGTTTGAACCGCTTTAATGAGATAGCTCAACGGCCGCAGCGCGAAATGTGGGCCTGCGAACCCGTCTGCAAAAAAGCGTGCCTGGCCACCGAGCGCCGCCGCGAGCGCGCTCGTGCGCGGTTGAAAACGCGTCCAGGCGACAGCATCGACCGAGGGTGGAAGCACTACCCGGCCGGGCCTCGCCAGGTAGGAAGCTTCCATTGATTTATCGCTTCGTAAAGCTCCAGCTCGGGCTGCTCCCGTACGGGCGGCGCAACCTCTTTCACCGAGTCCGACACCAGGATGCTTGCCGCCACCTGGACGCCGGCCAGACGCAACGATTCAGCCGTTCGCCGTACGTCAGCGATGCGCGTGGAGCGAGCGGTCGCTACGACGATCGCAACATCAGCCAAGCGAGCGAGCGACACTGCAGTGGGGTCTGTGTCGGGCGACGGCGCCGACATTATCGTCAGGTCATATTTGCCTTCGGCCTCGGCAAGCGCCTCGTTGGCGATCCGGGTGTCTCCATCGGCCGGCGCACTGACAATCGTCATTCGTGATCGGCTTCGGCCAGCCTGCTGATGCAGCACATAAGCCTGCACCTCCGCGTCGACCACCAGCACCTTCTGACCCGCCTTGACGCCTGCCATTCCGAGGCCGGCTGCAACAGGACGGACGAGATCGGCCGATGAGGCCGCCACCACCAGGATCTTGCTGATATGCGGATGTAGAGCAAACAGATTGGCTCGGGTAAGGGCATAGGGCCCGGAGAGCCGACCTGACATCGGCGCTGAATCGCGCGGCGAGACCGCGACCACCAGGCGAGTGCCGGCCGCGATCGAAAGGTCCTCGGGCTCGAACAGGCGATCATCGAAGCGGTCCACCAGCACGACCGCCACCAGGGCCAAGCACAGACCGGCCACGAAGCCTGCCGCCAGGTAACGCAGAGGATCCGGGTCGTACGGCTTGAGCGGAGCGACCGCCGCCTGAACCATCGTCAGGCTTCCTGCAAGGCGGTTCTCTTCGATGACCAGGTCCTGGCTGCGGGCGTATGTCGCCGAATACTGGCTCTGGAGCAGGTTCAGGTTCGCCTGGTGACCCGCAATCGCGGCGGTCTGCCCGGGCGCGGTCTGCTTCTGCAGTTGGTCGACGGTGGCTTGCTCAGCCTGGATCTCGGTCCCCAGCCGCTTGAGCTCGGCGTTCAGGTAGTCGCGAGTGGGGGCCAGCAGCTGGTCGATGTCAGCCTGGTTCTGGTCCATCATCGCCCGCGCCACCGCGTTGGCCAATGCCGCCGACTCCGCCGCCGAGCTGGCAGTTGCGTTGATCCCGATCCAGGCCGTGCCCTTGACCGTGTTCGCGCTGACGCGGGGCCCGAGGGTCGTGGAGTCGCAGCTGAACCCGGCAGTGGCAGCGGTGTCGAAGTACTTTCCTGAGCAGGCACGCTCGAGCACGGGGCGGCTGGTCGCGGCCTGTATGAAGTGAGCGCTGAGAAGTTCGCCAGCCTGCAAGGCCAGGTCAAAACCCTGCGACGAGTTGAAGCGCTCATCTACGAAAAGGAGAGCCGAGCCCTGATAGGACGGCGGCCTGATCAGGGCGGCCACGCCTGCGGCCAGCGTGCACACGGCGACAATTGCGATCAGCAGGTAGAGACGATGCTTGATCGCATGTGCGATTGTCTTGACGGCGGCGCGCTCATCCATGCCGGGTGCGTCCTAGCAAAGCCGGCAACGTCAGCAAAAGGATCCGAAAATCGAGCCAGAGCGTGCGCTCGCGGACATAACGCACGTCCAGGGCCATCATGTCCTTCGCCGACACGCGCTCTCGCCCCGACACCTGCCACAAGCCTGTCATTCCCGGCTTGACTCGTTGGCGCTCGAAGTACCAGGGCTGGTAGTGATCGAGCTCGTATCGGATTCCAGGCCGGGGGCCCACCAGGCTCATCTCGCCGCGAAGCACGTTGAACAGCTGGGGCAGCTCGTCGAGGCTCGTCTTGCGCAGAAACCTGCCCACGCGCGTGATGCGAGGATCGGCCAGGGTTTTGTAACCACCCTCCGCCGGTTGAGCGGCAAACCAGGCCGACGCTGCCGTCCGATGCTGCTGGTCATCACTGTTGTGACGCATCGATCTGAACTTCCAGATCTGAAACGGAACGCCGTTGCGCCCCAGCCGCTCCTGTCGGAAGAAGACGGGGCCGCTGCTGTCGAGTCGCACCACGAGCGCCAGAAATGCCATCAGCGGCAGGAACGCGATCGTGGCGCCCGCACCAATGACCAGGTCGAAGATGCGTTGCCGAAAGCCCTCTCGCCGTCGGTCGGACGGCAGGCAAGCTTCAATCGAGTGCGACGGCACCTCCACGCTCGCAGCCTAAAAGGGTGACCTACGGGCGTAAATAGGCAAAGGTCCCGGCGCGCGAGGACAGGGGCGAAGCCTGTCGGGACTTGCCGGGCGCAGCGATGCTCACAACCCGACCAGGTGCTTCAGGCGCCGGCCCGTAGCCACCACCGCCGCTGCCACTGAGCCGGCGGGGTCCCACCCCGATCTAGCTGCGGCGCGCCCTTTCACTCCGGCGAGAAAGCCGGCGATTGCCGCCACGCCCAGCTTCGGTTGAACTCCGAGGACGAGACTCGCGCCGCCCAATACCAATGCAGCGCCGGTCGCGGTCACGGCGACGATGAGGACCGCGGCCCCGATCGCCCACCTCCGGTATTCAGCGAAGAGAGGCGCGGCGCTGCGGCTGGCGAGCCGGAGCAGCCACCACGCGGTGAGGCCGTTGAGCACCAGCCCGCTCAGCAGCGCCAGGGCCGCGATACCCATCCGGAACTCGGCGAGATGTGTCATCACGAAGGCAGATACGTTCACCGCGAGGATTCCGACGGGCGTGATCACACCCAGTGCGAGCAGGAGAGATTCGCGAACGCGTCTAGACCGGAGCATTCCTAGAAAAAGATAAGGGCGCCAACCTTCGGCTGGCGCCCTGGTTTTGGAGATCTACTGGATCAGTGGCCGCAGCCGCAAGCCTTCGCTTCGCCGGCGTCGCCGCCAGTGTCGAACGATGATCCGCACGAGCATGAGTGGACGGCGTTCGGGTTGTGGACTGTGAAGCCCGCGCCCATGAGGCTGTCGACGTAATCGATCTCGGAGCCGCGGATGTAGGGGGCGCTGAAATCGTCGACGACGATCTGGACGCCATCCTGGTCGACCACGAGGTCGTCGGCGCGGCGGACGTCATCGAAGGCCATGCCGTACTGCATCCCGGAGCAGCCACCGCCACTCACGAAGATGCGCAGCGCGAGCTGCGGGTTGCCCTCCTTGGCGAGGAGGTCCTTGAGGCGAGTCTGCGCGTCGGGGGTTAGTGAGACGACAGCTTGTTCGATCACAGGCCGAGTCTACCAGACGTCCCGGCGCAGCAGACCCCACGAGGCCACGCTGAGGCGTGGCCATCCTCCCCGCGGAGCGGGGAGGCTTTCGGTCCGGCTGTTCGCATTGTACTAGAATAAAATAGCGCGCATGCAGTTGATCGGCCATTGCCCATTTTACAAAGCAGGCTCCTTCCCAAAGATGTCAACGCTGCCTTGCGGAACCGAGAATTGACCAAGCATAGCGTCCAAGACCAAAGTCGCGGGGTCTCGACACTCATGGGAAGGCGTGAATGAGGAACCTGGCAGGCGGTTCGCCGGGCGAATGGCAGTGATCGTTCGCTGGCGTCGCAGTGGCCCGCTGATTTTCCTGGCTGTCATAAGCTCTGCTGTCTCATCCCAGCTGTGTGGTGTGTCAGGGTACTGTATGCTTCCTACCGACTTGAAGGAGCTTTGTGACACCCTAGAGAGTCGTACTCCAGCACCGTCGGGGTCAAGTGGAGCTGGAGGCATTAGGGGGGAATGGTGTTCATCTTCTTCCTTGATGGCGCTGCACTCGGTGACGGCCTTCGGCGGCGGCGCCTTCCCATCGGCCTTGGGATTTCCTTTGGCCTTCGGCTTGGGCGGGATCACCGCGTCGTAGCAGTTCAGCCGCTCCTTGGTCGCATCGTCGATCTCGAGGCAGGCCTGCAGCTTGCCCGCCATCGACTTCGGCTTCTCCGGCGCGGCCGGCTTCTCGGCCCCGGCCTTCGATTTCGCGGCCGCGGCCGTCCCCTTCGGCTTGACCTGAACCAGCGGCTTGTCGCCGATCATCGGCGACGGCGGAGGGGTCTGCGCAATGGCTGCGGCCGAATACAGGACCGCGACGAGCACCAGGATCTTTCTCATCTCACTTCCGCTTTCGTTCTCTCAAGCCCTGAAAATCAAGGCCACGTGTTGG
>Ga0137409_10001310_pt1 | contig 27079 bp, 28 predicted proteins | sample CZODoug1_16funga_FD_122059 | JGI IMG/M metagenome (GOLD analysis project Ga0137409, IMG submission 122059) | Vadose zone soil fungal communities from Angelo Coast Range Reserve, California, USA - CZODoug1_16fungal (Hybrid Assembly) | ecosystem: Environmental > Terrestrial > Soil > Vadose zone...
AGCTCGGTGTGACCTTTCTGCCGGCCGAATCCCTTCACTTCGGTGACCGTCAGTCCAGTGACCCCCACTTCCGAGAGCGCTTCGCGCACCTCGTCGAGCTTGAACGGTTTCACGATGGCTTCGATCTTCTTCATCCTGTCCTCCGCGGCGAGCGATCATTGTATCGCGCCGGGACGCGCCCGTAGAATTACCTGTGGAAAGCGTCAGGATCGTCGACTCGCTCGCCGGCATCGACCCGGCTGAATGGAATGCTCTCGCCGGAGAGCAGCCGTTCATCCGCCATGAATTCCTGTCGGCGCTGATCGAGACCGGATGCGCGAGCGGCGGCACCGGGTGGCTGCCGCAAATCCTGGTGTTGCGCCGCGCCGGGGCGATGGTGGGCGCCATGCCCCTTTTCGTGAAGTCGCATTCGTACGGCGAGTATGTCTTCGACTGGTCCTGGGCCGACGCGCACGAGCGCAACGGGATCGACTATTACCCCAAGCTGCTGTGCGCCGTCCCCTTCACGCCGGTGCGCGGTTCGCGGCTGCTCGCCAAGTCCGATGCGGAGCGGCGCGTGCTCATCGACGCGGCTCTGGAGGTCGCCAAGGACAGCTCCTCCCTGCACGTCCTTTTTCCTCGCGACGAAGAGGCCCGCCTGCTCGAGCAGCACGGCATGCTGCTGCGTCGCACGGTGCAGTTCCACTGGCGCAACGACGCGTACGCGGATTTCGAAGGCTTTCTCGCGCGCCTGTCGCACGCCCGGCGCAAGAACATCCGCCAGGAGCGGCGCAAGCTGCGCGCAGCCGGCGTGAGCTGCCGCTGGCTCGAAGGGGGCGCGATCGAGCGGCGCCACTGGGAATTCTTCAACCGCTGCTACCGCGACACCTATGCGGCGCACCGCTCCACGCCCTATCTGAGCCTCGATTTTTTCCTGCGGCTGGGCGCAACGCTGTCCTCCCACGCGGCGATGGTGATCGCCGAGCGGGCCGGACGAGCGATCGCCTCGGCGCTGTTTCTCGCCGACCGCACGACTCTTTACGGCAGGTACTGGGGCGCGACCGAGCACCTGCCGCTGCTGCATTTCGAATGCTGCTATTACCAGGCGATCGAATACGCGATCGCGCGCGGTCTGCAGGTATTCGAGGGCGGCGCACAGGGCGAGCACAAGCTGTTCCGGGGTCTGCTGCCCGTCGAGGCGTTTTCGGCGCACTGGCTCGCGCATCCAAAATTCGCGCGCGCCGTGGAGAGCTTCCTCGAGCGCGAAGCCGCCGGGACCACGCGCTATGTGGACGAGCTATGCGACCATAGCCCGTTCAAGGACCTGCCTGGAGGCTAGATGCGGCTCAAGGACAAGGTGGCCATCGTCACCGGAGGCGGTTCCGGCTTCGGCGAGGGAATCGCCACGCGCTTCGCGCGGGAAGGGGCGAAGGTGCTGATCGCCGACGTCAATGCGCAGGCGGGCGCGCGCGTGGCCAGGGAGATCGGAGCGCAATTCGTCGCCGCCGACGTCACGCAAAGCGCCGACTGGGCGAAGCTCGTTCAGGCGGCCGGTCCGAGCCTCGAGATCGTGATCAACAACGCCGGCTGGACGCACCGCAACAAGCCTTACCTGGAAGTCACGGAAGGCGAGTTCGACAAGGTTTACGCGGTGAACGTGAAAAGCGTGTACCTGTCGGCGCTGCACGCGGTGCCGGTGTTTCGCAAGCGCGGCGGCGGCGGCCTGGTGAACATCGCCTCGACGGCGGGCATTCGTCCACGGCCCGGCCTGACGGTCTACAACAGCTCGAAGGGAGCGGTGATCCTGATGTCGAAATCGATGGCCGCCGAGTTCGGCCCGGATCGCATCCGCGTGAATTGCGTCAACCCGGTGTTCAGCCCGGAGACCGCGCTGTCGGCCGAGTTCGCGGGCGGCGCGCTCACCGAGGAATCGAAGCAGCGCTTCTTGTCGAGCATTCCGCTCGGGCGCTTCGCTACGCCGCTGGACGTAGCCAACGCCTGCCTTTACCTCGCGTCCGACGATGCCGCCTTTGTGAGCGGTGTTTGCATCGAGGTTGACGGCGCCCGATGCGTATAGAGCTCAAGCGCGCTTGAGTCCGCCCAGAAGCGCCGCGACCTGAGGCTGCTTGCGTTTGCCTTGCGTCGGCTCGGGCTTCTGCGCCGGCGCCGCCGGCGGTGGCGATAAGCCCGGCTCGTAGGGTTTGGAGAAAATCGGGTCGACCGCGCGTACTTTCGCATCCGGCCGAGGCGGCCGGGACGGTTGCCCGCCCATCAGCGTGGCGACGGTGCCGGCGTTGGGCTGGAATCCGGGAACTAGCACCCGTTCGATCCGTTTCTTGATCAGTCGCTCGATGGCGGCGATCGACTCGAGATCCTCGGGTGCAACCAGTGAAATAGCCTCGCCGGTCAGCCCGGCGCGGCCGGTGCGGCCGATGCGGTGGATGTAATCCTCCGACGAATGCGGCATGTCGAAATTGATCACCTGCGGCAGGCCTTCGATGTCCAAGCCCCGCGATGCAACGTCGGTCGCCACCAGCACATTGGTCTTGCCCGACTTGAAGCCCTCCAGCGCGACGAGCCGCTCGGCCTGCGATTTGTCGCCATGGATGGCGTCGGCGTGGATATGGTCGCGCCGCAACTGGTGGGCCAGGCGGTTGGCGCCGATGCGGGTGCCGGTGAATACCAGGACCTGGCGCAGCTCGCGAGTCTGTATGAGGTAGGCGAGCAGCTCGCGTTTTTTCTCCCGCGCCACCGGATGCAGCACGTGAGTGACGAGCTCGGCCGCCGCATTGCGGGCCGCGATCTGGAGCTCGGCCGGATTGCGCAGCAGAGTCTTGGCGAGGGTGCGGATCTCGTCGGGAAAGGTGGCCGAGAAAAGCAGGTTCTGGCGCTGCGCCGGCAGCAGGGCGATGATGCGCTTGATATCGGGCAGGAATCCCATGTCCAGCATGCGATCGCCCTCGTCCAGCACCAGCACCGATACCTGGTTGAGCATGACGGTCTTGTTCTGCACGTGATCGAGGAGCCGTCCCGGCGTCGCCACCAGCACCTCGACCCCTTTGCGCAGCTGCGCGATCTGCGCGTTCATGTCGACACCCCCGTAAACGACCGTGCTGCGCAGCGGGAGGTTTTTGCCGTATTCGGCAAAGCTCTGGGCAACCTGGATGGCAAGCTCGCGCGTGGGCGTGAGAACCAACGCGCGCACCGGGTGGCGCGCCGGCGATGCCGAGCCGCTGGCCTGAGGGGCGAGGCGCTGCAGGATCGGCAGCGCGAATGCTGCGGTCTTGCCGGTGCCGGTCTGCGCGCCCGCCATGAGATCGCGTCCGGCAAGCACCAGGGGGATCGCCTGCTCCTGCACCGGCGTCGGCTTCTCATAGCCGAGCTCGCGGACCGCCGCGGTGAGCGGCGCGATCAGGCCGAGCTGGTCGAAGGCCGAACTAATTGAGGGTGCGCGCCGGGCGCTCGGCGCTATCCTGGGGCTCGGCGCCCGGAAGCTTCAGCTCCATGTCCCAATCGCTTTTACGTGCGGCGGCCTGGAGGAGGCGGCATACCGAGTGCAGCAGCACTGAATCGAAGGTCAGCGTCACGCCCTGCCCCTCCGAGGGATGCAGGGCGACGACCGGCTGACCGTTGCGGTCGTGGCCGGTTTGAATGCGCGCGAGCAGCAGCGGCGCTTCGCCGAGCGGGGTCGCGCTCGGCACCGCGTCGTAAGGCTTCGAAAAGTCCGCCTTCGACACCGCGTGCTCGTGCTCCAGTCCGAGCAGCGCCTTGCGCGCTTCCGGATTGGCCTGCGTGCGGATGCGGGGGCTCGCTTCCTCGGCCAGCTTGACCAGCAGGGGCCATAGGAGCTTGACGAACCGGCGCGTCAGCGCAAGCCGCAACTCCACGCCTTCGCTGGTCGCCACCAGCATCAGCAGCCGGTCCTGCTCGGCGTCGTAGTCGACTTTCAGCTGGTGGAGGCGCATGAAAGAATAGTATATGGCCAATATCGTCCACGCGACGCAAGCAACGCAAGTCGCCGCCGTGCGCGCGCTGTTCGCCGAATATGCGCGCGCCGTGGATGCGCCGTGCTGCTTCGTCGGGCTCGAGCGCGAGCTGGCGACGCTGCCCGGAGAGTACGCGCTACCGACGGGGCGGTTGCTCCTGGCGCTCGACGCGTCGGGCAGTGCGGGCTGCGTGGCTCTGCGGCCGCTCGATGCCGGCACGGCCGAGATCAAGCGTCTCTACGTTCGCCCGGCTTACCGCGGACAAGGTCTGGGCCGCGCGCTCGCCGAAGCAGCGATCGCCGCGGCGCGCCAGACCGGCCGCAGCCGGGTGGTGCTCGACACCCTGCCCAGCATGGGTGGGGCGATCGCCCTGTACCGCTCGCTCGATTTCAAGGAAGTTGCGCCGTATCTCGCCGCGCCGACGCCTGGTGCGGTGTGCTATCAGCTCAGGCTTTAGCGCCGCGGATGCGCTGCAGGAGCGCCGTCGTCGAGCGCTCGTGCTCGAACGGGATCGACACTACTCGCCCGCCGCGCGCAAGAACGTCCTGCGCTCCGACGATGCGCTCGGCCGGCCAATCGCCGCCCTTTGCCAGCACCTCCGGCCGGCACGCGGCGATCAGCTGCGCCGGCGTATCGTCCTCGAACCACGTTACCGCGTCGACCATCGACAATGCGGCGATGACCGCCAGCCGATCTTCCAGCGCATTGACCGGCCGCTCGCCCGGCTTGCCCAGGCGCCTGGCGGAGGCATCGCTGTTCAGCGCGACGAGCAACGCCGCGCCCAGCGCGCGGGCGCGCGCGAGATAGGCGACATGGCCGCGATGCAGGATGTCGAACACGCCATTCGTGAAGACCAGCGGCCGGGGCAGCTGCGCGCTCCAGCGCTCGAGTTCGCCCGGTGCGCGGATCTTGGATTCGTAGGCCGGCGGCGAAGCCTGCACGCGATCAGGCCGCGGGTTTCGGTTTCTCGTCCGGCGGGCCGGCAGGACGCGGCCGGCAGACCTGGTCGGCCGCCTTGCAGTATTCGAAGATCTTCACCACCTTGCGCACGCCGCTGGTGGTGCGCGCGAGGTCGACCGCGTCGTCCGCCTCGCGCTCGGTCACCACACCCATCAGATACACCACGCCCGCTTCAGTCACCACCTTGACGTGCACAGGGTTGAAGGCATTCGCCCTGAGGTAGCGCGTCTTGACCTGGGCAGTGATGAGCGAGTCGTTGGTGCGCTCGCCAAACGAAGTGATCGGGGCCAGCTGCGCCTCGTTGGTCACGCCGCGGACGTTTGGCACTCCCTGCACGATCTTTTCCACTTCGGCGCGCACCGCTTCATCCGGAACCTCGCCCGTGATCAGCGCGGCGCGGTTGAACGCGGCAACGTTCACATGGACCTTGTCGGCGAAGCGATCGACGATACGGCTGCCGGCGCGCAGCTCGATCGCGTCGTCATCCAGCTGCGTGCCCGAGGAGCGGCGGTCCTCGAGCGTCGAGTAAGCGGCGCCGGCGCCGGCGCCGATCAATGCCAGCTCGCAGCCCTGCAGCAGCGCCGCGCTCGCCACGACGGCAAGCGCCAGCCGCGTCCGGGCCTTCATCCCTTTGCGCCGAACAGCTGGAAATCGATGCCGTCGCACAGGCAGTGCAGCACCAGCAAATGGACTTCCTGGATCCGGGCGGTGTTCCGATGCGGCACACAGATGTGCGCATCGTCAGGCTTGATCAGGGAGGCCAGCTTGCCGCCGCCGTTCCCGGTCAACGCGATCACGCGCACCCCCAGCTCGTGCGCGGCGCCGACCGCCTCGAGCACGTTGCCTGAGTTGCCGCTGGTCGAGATGGCGAGCAGCACGTCCCCGCGTCGGCCGATCGCCCGCAGCTGCTTGGAGAAGACCTGCTGGTAGGCATAGTCGTTCGCGATCGACGTAAGGGTCGAGCTGTCGGTCGTCAAAGCCACCGCCGCGAGCGGCGGGCGCTCGGTCTCGAACCGATTGACGAGCTCGGCTGCGAAGTGCTGCGCATCGGCCGCCGAGCCGCCGTTGCCGCAAGCGAGCGCTTTGCCGCCGCTGCGCAGGCAGTCGGCGAGCAGCGCGCTCGCGCGCGCCACTGGTTCTGCCAGCGACTGCGATGCGGCCAATTTGAGATTCGCGCTCTCGGCAAAGTGCGCGGCCACGCGCGCCGAGAGGGCTGCGTTCTGCTCCGCGTGTCCCATGTCTTCGATTCTACTCGAAGTAAACCTCGAACTCGACGCGACGCGCCGGATTGGGATGGGGCGCGAGGCGGCTGATGCGCGCGCGCAGCGGCTCGCCGCGGTCCAGGCCCCATGCGAGCGCCGCATTTTCGCGCCTCGGCACATAGCCCAGCTTGCGGCCGCGCCACGCGATGCTCACGGCGCCTGGATCATGAGGATTGTCGGGCTCGCGACGCAGCTCGAGGGCGTCGCCCACCCGCAGTTGATCCCATACATCCGCGGCGGCGTGATACCGGAAACCCGCCAGCGGAGAGCTCTGCACCAGCAAGCGCACGCTCGGCACGCGCTCCTCGGCGCGCACCGGCCCCGCGGCGAGCGCGGCCGCCAGCAGCGCTACTCGCCAAACGCGTTCCGGATCCACTGCACATGCCCGGCGACGCCGTCGATGAGAAACACGTCGAAGCGGCAGTGCGCGTCCCGACGCCCGGCCAGGTACAGGCGCGCCGCGGCAAGCAGGCGGGCGCGCTTCGCCGCGGTCACGCTTTCGGCGGCGCCGCCGTAGTTGCCGCTCTGGCGCATGCGGACTTCGGCAAACACCAGCGTGCCGCTCTCCTCGGCGATGAGATCGATCTCTCCCATCCGGCAGCGCCAGTTTCGCTCGATCAGCCGCAAGCCTGCTGCCTTCAGCAGGCCTGCACAGAGGTCTTCGGCTCGCGCCCCGGCCCAGTTCATGGCAGGCTTAACGAAACTACACGAGCCCCCGTTGACCTGATGATCCCAGGCAGCCTCTATGTCGTCGCCACGCCGATCGGCAACCTGGGCGACGCCAGCCCGCGCGCGATCGAAGCGCTGCGCGCCGCCGATCTGATCGCCTGCGAGGACACGCGAACCAGCCGCACGCTGCTCGCGCGGCACGCCATCCCGGCGCGCACGGTTGCACTGCACGAGCACAATGAGCGCGCCGCCGCCACCAAGCTTCTGCAGGCCATGCACGCGGGCAAGAATGTGGCCTTGATCAGCGATGCCGGCACGCCCGCGTTGTCCGATCCCGGCGCGCTGCTCGTCGGGCAGGCGCATCGTGCAGGTATCCGCGTCATTCCCATTCCCGGGCCGAGCGCCGCGGTAGCGGCCTTCTCGGCGTCGGGGTTCCCGGCGGAGCGCTTTCTCTTTGCAGGATTTCTGCCGGCTGGCCGCTCGGCGCGCCGCAAGGCGCTGGACGGCCTCGACCTGCCCTGGCCGGTGATCCTGTATGAAGCGCCGCACCGCGTGCTCGAAACGCTGGAGGACCTGGCGGAGCGCTTCGGCATGGCGCGGGAAGTGGTGATCGCCCGCGAACTGACGAAGAAATTCGAGGACGTGGCGCGACTGTCGCTCGGCACAGCGCGCGACTGGCTGCTCGCCGATCCGCATCGCCAGCAAGGCGAGTTCGTGCTGGTGCTCGCGCCGGGCGAGTCCAGGCCCGCACAGACCTTGGAGGCCGAACGGGTGCTCGAAGCGCTGCTCGAGGCTTTGGCGCCGAGCGAGGCAGCGCGGCTCGCTGCGCGCATTACCGGGATTCCAAAGAGCGTTCTGTACCGCAAGGCGCTCGAGCGCGCCAAGTAGAATTCGGCCGATGGACCGGCTCACGCTGAAGCGCCCGGACGACTGGCATCTGCACTTGCGCGACGGGCCCGCCATGGCCTCGGTGCTCGCCGACAGCGCCCGGCGTTTCGCGCGTGCGATCGTGATGCCCAACCTGAAGCCTCCCGTTCGCACTACGCAGCAGGCGCTCGAGTACCGCGAACGCATCCTGCGCGCGCTGCCGCCGCGCACCGCCTTCGAGCCGTTGATGACGCTGTACCTCACTGACGACACGCCGCCCGAGGAAATCGCGCTCGCCAAGCGCTCGGGGCAGGTATTCGGCGTGAAGCTCTATCCGGCCGGCGCAACCACTCATTCGGACGACGGCGTCACGCGCCTGTCACGCTGCTTCCACGCCCTCGAAACAATGACGGAAGTCGGCATGCCGCTGTTGATCCATGGCGAGTCGACCGACCCTGCGATCGACGTTTTCGACCGCGAGAAGGCCTTCATCGAGGAAGTCCTCGGACCGCTGGTGGAGCGCTTTCCCCGGCTCAAGGTGGTGCTCGAGCACATCACCACTCGAGACGCGGTGCAATATGTCGAGGTCACCGGTCCGAACATCGCGGCGACGATCACCGCGCACCACCTGCTCATGAACCGCAACGCGCTTTTCATCGGCGGCATCCGCCCGCACCACTACTGCCTGCCGGTCTTGAAGCGCGAGGACCACCGCGAGGCGCTGGTCGAGGCCGCGGCGTCGGGCAGCCCCAAGTTTTTCCTCGGCACCGACAGCGCGCCGCACGCGCGGCACGCCAAGGAGACGGCCTGCGGTTGCGCCGGCATTTACACCGCGCACGCGGCCATCGAGTTTTACGCCATCGCCTTCGAGGAGGCTGGCGCGCTCGACAAGCTCGAGGGCTTCGCCTCGGTGTTCGGGCCCCGGTTCTACGGGCTTCCCGTCAACCGGGAAAGCATCACCCTGGTGCGCGAAGAATGGAAGGCGCCGGCGCACCTCGAGTTCGGCGGCGAGGAGCTGGTGCCGCTTCGCGCCGGGGAAACGATCCCGTGGAAGCTTCTCTAAGACAGCCGGTCTTCGACCCGCTCAGGCCGTGGCACGAGCGATTGCAAGCCGCGGGCGGCGCGACCCTCGGCCATCTGAACGCGCTTGCCGACGCCGCGGGGCTGCGCACCGAAAGCGGCCGGCCGGTGCGCTTCGTGCCGCCCGGCGCTGCCGACGCCTACTATGAAGTCCGCGTGTTCGAGTCGGGTTGCGTGGAAACGCGGCCCGAAAGCCTGCACGACCTGTTCAACGCGCTCGCCTGGCTGGCGTTCCCCCGGACCAAGGCGCGCATCAACGCCATGCACGCCGAGCGCATCCCGCACGAGCGCGGCCGTCGCGGCCGCCTGCGCGACCTGCTGACGCTGTTCGACGAGGGCGGAGCCATCGTCGCCTGCGCCGACGCCGAGCTGCTCGCCCTGCTGCGCGGCTTTCGCTGGAAGGAGCTGTTCTGGGAGCATCGCCGGCGCGTGCTGCGTTCGATGCGCATCTCGGTGCTTGGCCACGCGGTCCTGGAGAAGGCGCTCGAGCCGTGGCCCGGCATCACCTGCAAGGCCATTTTCGTTGCGCCGGGCGCCGACGCGGACGCGCAGGCGGCCGCGTGGCTTGCGCAGTGCTCGACGCAAGCTACGCCGCGCGAGCTGGCGCCGGTCCCCATCTTCGGGTACCCGGGATGGCTGCCGGGAAGCGAGCGGCCGGAGTTCTACGACGACACGCGCTATTTCCGGCGCGCCCGGCGCGATTCTCCGCGCGCCTACGGAAACGCCGGATAGCGCGACGCCAGGCCGCCGGCCACCGCCTCCGGGTGGCGTGAAACGACCACCTCGCGGATCTGCTCGACTTGGCCGTAGGGCACGTCGACCATGAGCAGGACCTTGCCGCGCTCGATGTCCTCGTGGAAAGCCTTGAGCCGCGAATTGGGCACTGCGGCGGCAGCCATGCTTGCCATCCACGCTCCCAGAATGCCGCCGACGATGGCGGCGATCAGCACCGCGACCAGCTGCGGCTGGGTGCCCTCCGGCGGGTAGGCGACGATGATGGCGCCAAGGATCAGGCCGCCGATGCCTCCGAGCATGAGGCCGATGCCGGCGCCATGCAGCAGGTCGGTCTTGAACAGGTAACTCGCCTCGTGCAGCTCGCCCAGGTCGGTGCCGCGCCTGGCGAGAAAGCGCATGTGGCGGTCCTCGACGCGCGCGAGGAGCAGGTCGTCGGCGGTGCGCCGCGCGCTTTCCACGTCCGGCAGCAGGAAATACAGCCGTCTGCGCATGCGCAAAGCATACTCCTGCGCGCTCGCAGGCGGTAAAATCGCGGCCGGGAGTCGGCCAGGCAGCCGCTGTCCGCCGGTTTTTCGCGGCGGCATAGAGGAAAGTCCGGGCTCCGCAGAGCGGGATGCAGGGTAACCCCCTGGCACGGCGACGTGACGAACAGGGCCACAGAGACGAGTCCTCGGTTCAAAGCCGAGGGGTGAAACGCGGCAACCTCCATCCGGAGCAACACCAAATAGGCAGGCGATCGAGGCCGGCTCGGCCGAAGCTTGCGGGTAGGTGGCTAGAGCCCCGGGGCAACCCGGGGCCCAGAGGAATGGCTGCCGGCCCGGCCGGGTGCGCCCGGCCGGTGACCACAGAACCCGGCTTAACGGCCGTCTCCCCTTCTTTCTATTTCTTCAGCGCGGAAATAGCGCGCTTTCCTTGCCTCCCGCACGACGCGGGAGAATAATCGCAGTCGGGTTGTGGGCCTGCGCGGCAAGGGGGACGCCACGGGCGCGCCATGCAAGACCGACTAAACCAGAACGACGTCACGAACCGCATAAATGTCGAGGATCCGCAGCGGGTCCGCGACGCGGTCCTCGCCCTTTTCGCCGTCCGCTACCCTGGAGAAAACCTCTATCGGCTGGGGCGCGCCTTCGACGACTTCCGTGCGCTGTTCGAAGGCAGCTTTCCGGGCTACTTCGCCTGCGACACGCTGTATCACGACATCCGGCATTCGCTCGACGTCACGCTCGCCATGGCGCGCCTGATCGACGGCCACGAGCGCAGCAGCGCGGCGCCTGACCGGCTCGGCGCACGGCGCGCCATGCTCGGGGTGCTGGTGGCGCTGCTCCACGACGCGGGGTACATGAAGCGGCGGTCGGAGTCCGAAGTCGAGAACGGCGCGGTGTTCACCAAGATCCACGTCAGCCGCAGCGCCGACTTCATATCCGCCTACTTGCCCCGGCTGGGGTTCTCTGCCGAGGTTGCGGTCGCGGCGCAGCTGGTGCACTTCACCGGCTATGAGATGGAAATCGAGGACATCCATGTCGCCGACCCGAAGGACCGCCTGGTCGGCTGCCTGGTCGGCACCGCCGACCTGATCGGGCAAATGTCCGATCGCATGTACCTGGAGAAATGCCGTCAGTTCCTGTACCGGGAGTTCGTCCTGGGCAATATCGCGCGCGAGCAGCTGCCCGACGGCCGCGAAGTGGTGCGCTACGCTTCCGGCGACGACTTGATCATCAAGACGCCGGGGTTCTACGAGTACGTGGCGCGCGACCGCATCGACCGCAAGCTGGGCGCCGTGATCCGCTATGCCGAGGCGCACTTCGACGGCCCGAACCTGTACCAGTCCGAGATCGACCGCAACATGGGGTTCCTGCGGCGGGCCATCTCTACCGCGGACCTCAGCCGGCTGCGGCGCTACTGCTATTCCCTGTCCGAGCCCGTGCGCCGCGCGGCATGACGCTGCCTAACAGGATGGCCAGGCCGGAGGCGGCTCCCGCGCTTTTCCGCCTGCTCTCCGACAGTGCGCTGTCGCGGGCGGCGCTCGGCGCGTGCGGCTTCCCGCTCGCCTTGCTCGATGCGGTGCCGTCCGCGCGCATCGTGACCTACGTGAATCCGGCCTTCGAAAAGTTTTTCGGCTTTGACGGGCGCGAGGCTATCGGCCGCTCCCTCGCCGCGCTGCTGCTTCGCGGCGACGAGGCGCTGCTGCAGCGTGTTCTGTCCGAGGCGCCTTCCGGCTGCCAGCTGAAAGCCTGGGGGAAGGACGGCGCCGCCCGCCACGTCGAGATCGCGCTCGGCGCGATCCGCTGCGCCGACGGGCGCCTCACCCACTGGGCGGTTTCCTTTTCCGATCGCAGCGAGCTCGAGCGGCTGCGCACCGAGCTCGAAACGCTGAGGGCGCAGGCCGCCTCGGTCTAGCGCGTCGCCTCGACCAGCCAGCGCGCGGTGCGCAGCAGGCGCGCGTCGAAACCGCGCCGTCCCACGAGCTGCACGCCGAGCGGCAGCCCGTCGGCGCCCTGCAGCAGCGGCAGCGATAGCGCCGGCATTCCGCACAGCGTCCAGAGCGTGCAGAAAGACGGGTCGCCCGTGGCAGACAGGCCTTTGGGCGCAGCGCCCGGCGCGGCGGGCGTGAGAATGGCGTCGTAGCGCTCCATGAAAAGCTCGTCGAAGCCCTCCACCATCGGCCGGACCCTGCGCAGCGCGCGCTGGTAATCGACGGCGCGCGTTTCGCGACCGCGCTCGATGAGCGAGCGCAGCTGCTCCGAGAGCTTGTCGCGGCCCTGCTGCCACTCGCGCTCGAAATTCGCCGCCATCTCGGCTTCCATGATGGTCTTGTGCCAGCTCCAGGCATCGGCGGCCGAAGCGAACAGCTCGACTTCTTCCACCCGCTCGCCCAGCGCGCCGGTCAGCTCCGCGAACGCCTCGCGCGTCTGGGCATCGACCTTCTCCCAGTGCGGGGTCTTCACGAACGCCAGCATCGGCTCGATGGGCGGTTCCTCCGAAGAAATCATCTGGAAAGGAATACGGGCGCGCGGCCTCGTATCCGGGTCGCCCTCGTCCCAGCCGACGAGCACCTCCGCGAGCAGCGCAAGATCCTCCACATTCCTTGAAAACAAGCCCACGTGATCAAGCGTGCGCGACAGCGGCAGCATTCCAGTTCGCGGCACGAGGCCGTGGGTCGGCTTGAACCCGTACACGCCGCAGAACGCGGCGGGCCGGATGGTCGAGCCGTTGGTCTGGCTGCCGAGCGCGAGCGGCACCATGGCGGCTGCAACCGCGGCGGCCGAGCCGCTCGACGAGCCGCCCGGCGTGTGCTCGGGATTGTGCGGGTTGCGAGTCTTTCCGGGCGCGAAGTAGGCGCACTCCGTCGTGACTGTCTTGCCGAGGATGACCGCGCCCGCGGCACGCAGCGCCTTCACCACTGCCGCATCGTCGCGCGGCGTGCGTCCCTTATGCAGTACCGTGCCGTTCTCGGTCGGCATGTCGGCCGTGTCGATGATGTCCTTCAGTCCCACCGGAATGCCATGCAGCGGCCCGATCGGCTCCCCGCTGCGCTTGCGCTCGTCCGCGGCCCGCGCCTGCGCGAGCGCATGCTCTTCGTCGAGGAAAGTCCAGGCCTGCACCGAGGGTTCTGTTGCGCGAATGCGCTCCAGGCACGCCGAAACCAGTTCTTCGGAGGTCAGCAGACCATCGCGGATTTTGCTCGCGGCCTCGGTGGCGGGCAACCAGGCGTGCGACATCGCATCCATGCTGCTAGCGTCCGTAGACGACGCTCGGCAGCCAAAGCCCGATCTGCGGGAAGACATAGAGGATCACGAGCGCGATCACCTGGATGCCCATGAACGGCATCATCCCCGCGAAGATCGCGTTGAGCGTCACGTGCGGCGGCGACACGCCCTTCAGGTAGAACGCCGCCATCGCCACCGGCGGCGACAGGAACGCCGTCTGCAGATTGAGCGCCACCAGCAAGCCGAAGAACAGCGGGTCGATGTTGAAGTGCGGCAGCAGCGGCAGGAAGATCGGCATGAAGATGATGATGATCTCGGTCCACTCCAGCGGCCAGCCGAGGATGAAGATGATGAACTGCGCCAGGATCATGAACTGCACCGGCGTCATGTCCAGGGATAGCACCCACTTCTCGATCAGCTCCTGGCCGCCGAGCAGCGCGAACGCCGCAGAGAAAATGCCGGAGCCGACGAACAGCCAGCACACCATCGCGCTGGTCTTGGCGGTGAGAAAAGACGATTCCTTGAGGATGCTTCCCATCTCTTTCACCGTCCCCCAAATTACGGGGCCGGGGTTGGCGGTGCCCGGATTCGCCTCGCGCCAGCGGCCGATGAAGCGATAGACCGCCGCCAGGATGAAGCCGCCGAAGCCGCCGACCGCCGCCGCTTCGGACGGCGTCGCGAGCCCGAACACGATCGCTCCGAGCACCGCCACGATCAGCAGGGCCAGCGGAAAGAACGAGCTGAGCAGCATCTTGAATACTTCCAGCCGCTCCCAGGTCCAGAGCCGGTAAATGACCGCGACGGCGCCGATGCCGACGGCGAACGCTATCCACAACCATAGCGGCACGGGCTGCCGCTCGTGTTCCGCGGCTGCTGTTGCGGCTGGTTTCTCGGATACCACCTGTTTCGCCTCTTCAGCCGGGGGCTCCTTGGCTTGCGTTTCCCCAGGTTCGGGCGCGCCGATGAGGCCTGTGGACGCCTCCCTTTCTGGTTCGGGCGCCGCGACGAGGCCCCCGGCCTCGATCAGGCCGGCCGTGCTGGCCTCGACTTCTGGCGCGGTCGCCATCCGATAGGTGACGCCCAGTAATGCGGCAATGAACAGCGCCGGCACCAGTGTGACCATGAACTGCCCGAGCACGGTCCGCTGCGCGACGCCAGTTCCGCCTCCAGTGAGCGCGCCCCAGAGCCCGACGAAGGCGTTGCTGCTGCGGCCGGCCAGCGTCTGGGCAAACGACGGCAGCTCCACGCGCCGCTCGCTTTGGGGGAGCGGAGGCATGAGCTTGGGATTCCACTTCGCGAGCACGATGACGTAACCGATATAGAGCCCCGCGAGCATGAAGCCGGGCAGGAAGGCACCGGCGTAGAGTTGGACGACCGACACACCAGCAACCGCGCCATAGACGATCAGCAGCACAGAGGGAGGAATCAGGATGCCGAGACAGCCCCCCGCGGTCACCGCGCCGGCCGCAACCTTGACGTTGTATCCGGCCTTCAGCATCGCGGGAAACGCGAGCAGGCCCATGAGCGTCACGACCGCGCCGACGATACCCGTGGCTGTCGCGAAGATCGCGCAGGTGACGATCGTCGCCACCGCCAGCGACCCCGGCACGCGTGCGGTGGCAAGATGCAGGCTCCTGAACAGCCGGTCGATCAGCTTCGCCCGCTCGACGAGATAGCCCATGAACAGGAACAGCGGGATTGCGATCAGCACGTCGTTCGACATCACGCCATAGGTGCGTTGCACGAAGAGGTCCAGCACCCGTCGGTCCGCAGTCGCCGGGTCCACGCTGCGGTAGGAAAGCCAGGCAAAGAACACGCCCATCCCCATGAGGGTAAAGGCGGTGGGAAAGCCGAGCATGATGCCCACGCAGATCAGCGCGAGCATGAGCAGGCCCAGGTGCCCGTTCGTGAGGTGGCTCCAGGGCGTGAACGCGATCACCGGGATGATGATCAGCGCCATCATCGAAAGGCCGAACCACAGTTCGCGGCGCAGCTTCACTTGCCCTGCTCCTTCGCCACGACATACTGATCCAGTTTCTGGATGTCCTCGTCCTTGACGTGCAGCTCCTCCTTCAATTTGTCGACGTCGACTTCCTGTACGTCCTGCTCGCGCGTCGGCCACGCGCCCTGCCTGATGCAGATGATGCAGCGGATGATCTCGACGATGCCCTGCACCAGCACGAATGCGCCGGCGAGCGGGATGACCGTCTTGAACGGGTAGACCGGCGGGCCCTCGGCGGTGATGTTCGAATGCTCGTTGATCGCCCAGGACTCCGCGGCGTAGAAGTACCCGGCGTAGGTCAGCGCGACGATCCCGGGAATGAAGAACACGATGTAGAGCGTGAGATCGAGGATGGCCTGCGCCCGCGGCGTGAAGTAGCCGTAGATGACGTCCCCGCGCACATGGCCGTTCTTCGCCAGCGTATAGGCGCCGGCCATCATGAACAGCGTCCCGTACATCATGATCATCACGTCGAAGGCCCACGCGCGCGGGTGGTCGAGCACGTAGCGCGAGTACACTTCCCAGGTGATGTGCAGGGTGAGCGCGACGATGAGCCACGAGAAGGCCTGCCCCACCCAGGTGCTCAGCTTGTCGACGAAGAGCAGCAGTTTTTGCATGGTCGGGATTCTACGTCGCCAAAAAAAAACACCATCCGGATGCCGGATGGTGTGGTCCAGTCAGGCTTACGTCAGGCTTTCTTCGGTGCAGGCTTGCCCGCCGGCTTGCCGAAATAGTGGTTGTACGCCATGCGCGCACCAACCTGAGTGTCGAGGAACCAGCGCACCGCGCGCTCGGCGAATACGCGCTGCGATTCCACGATTTCCTTCCACATCGGGTTCTCGGCCGACTTCTTCGCGTTGACGGTGTCGAACACCTCGAGCTGCTTCTGCAGCACGGAGTCGGGCGTCTTGTAGAACCTCACCTTGTCCTTGGTCTGCAGCTCGATGTAGTCCTTCGAGTAGCGGTCGATCGCTTTCCACGACATGTCTGCGGAAGCGGCCTCGACCGCGTACGCGATGATTGCCTTGATCTTGTCGGGAAGCGCGTCGTACTTGGTCTTGTTGAACGTGATCTCGAATTGCTCGCCGTTCTGGTGGTAGCTCTGGAGCATGCACACCTTGGAAACGTCCGGAAAGCCGAGGAGGCGGTCGGAGGTCGCGTTATTGAACTCCGCGGCGTCCAGCAGGCCGCGGTCGATCGCCGGCACGATCTCGCTGCCCGGCAGCGCGTTCACCGCCGCGCCCATGCCCTGGAACAGGTCGATCGAGATGCCCACCGTGCGGTACTTGAGACCCTTGAAGTCATCGGGCTTGGTAATCGGCTTCTTGAACCAGCCGAGCGGCTGCGTCGGCATCGGGCCGTACGGGAAGGACACGACATTGGCGCCGATCGACGCGTAAAGCTTGTTGAGCAGCTCCTTGCCGCCGCCGTATTTGTGCCAGGCAAGCAAAGTGTTGGCGTCCATGGCGAACGCGGGGCTCGATCCCCACAGCGCCAGCGCGTTCTGCTTGCCGTAGTGGTAGACCAGCACGCCGTGGCCGCCGTCGAGCGTTCCCTTGGAGACCGCGTCGAGCAGGCCGAATGCAGGCACCACGGCGCCCGCCGGCAGCACCTCGATCCTGAGATCGCCGCCGGTCATGTCGTTCACCTTCTTGGCGTAGTCGAGCGCGTACTCGTGGAAGATGTCCTTCGAAGGCCAGGTGCTCTGCCAGCGCATCGAAATCGGGCCCTGCGCCTTGACGATCGCCGGGAAGCCGAGCGTTGCCGCGCCGGTCGCGGCCGCGGCCGCGCCGGTCAGGAATTTACGGCGCGACGGTTGCTGATTGCTCATTCGTTGTCTCCTCTGTCTGGATTCGAATTATGGGCAGGGTGAAGCCCTGCACGGACATACGCGAAGGCGCGGGAATTCTACTCTCGTCCTCGAAACAGCCGCAAGGCAAACTCGTCATGCCATAAACCGCCGCGCCGGGTGTCTGGAGGGCGGCAGCGGGCTTGGTTTTGTGCGGGGCGTTCGGATGCCAGCCGAGGACGGCATAGAGGACGAAAAACCCGATCACGTAGGCCAGCGCGACGTGCCAGCCGTGCTTGAGCCACAGGCCGACCGATCTGGCCTGCGGATACATGCTGGAAAGGGCTACGCCGGCGGAAGAGCCGAACCAGATCATCGAGCCGCCGAAGCCCACCGCATACGCGAGATAGCCCCAGTCGTAGCCGCCCTGCTTGAGCGCGAGCGCGGTCAGCGGGATGTTGTCGAACACCGCGGACACGAAGCCCAGGCCGAGCGCGGTCTGCCACGACGCCGCCGGCAGTTTCTCCACCGGCATCAGCGAAGCGCACACGATGAGCGAAAGAAGGAACACGCTGCCTTTGAACGCGCCCGGCAGCAGCGCCCACGCCGGCCTGCGCCACAGCGCGGCGATGAAGATTGCGGCCCACACCCCCGCACCGATGAACGGAAAGCGGTCCGAGTACGCACTGAACTTCACGTTGACGATCACGTTGACGATGATCGCGGCGAGCAGAATGGATGCAACGATCGCGACGCGCGGCCAGTCGACGCGCACGCCGGCCGCGGCGTCATTGGTAATCGGCGAGTAACCCTGCTGCTGCAGGGCGGCGGGGACGCCGAAAATCAGCATCGCGGCGCCGGCGGCGACGAAGGCCTCCAGCACGTCCAGCGGATCGACGCCGTCGATCCACATCATCGTGGTGGTGGTATCGCCTACCACGCTGCCCGAGCCGCCTGCGTTCGACGCGGCGACGATCGCCGCCAGATAGCCGATATGCACCTTGCCGCGGAACACCGTGCGCGCGATGGTGCCGCCGATCAGCGCGGCGGCGATGTTGTCGAGGAACGAGGACAGCACGAAGATCATCCACAGCAGCACGAAGCCGCCCTTCCAGTCATCCGGCAGGTAGCGTGGCAGCACCGCCGGCACCTGGCTCGCCTCGAAGTAGTTGGAGAGCAGCGCGAAGCCGAGCAGCAGGCCGAAAAGGTTGGCGAGGATCACCCACTCGTGCAGCATGTGCAGCGCAAGACCGTCCATCCCCGGGCCGGCTTTGAATCCCGTAAAAGCGAGCTTGTAGAGCACGATGGCGCCGAGGCCGATGAGCGCCACCTGCAGCGTGTGGTGATGGAACAGCGCGACGCCCGCGAGCGTCAGGCCGAACAGCACGAATTCGAACGGCACGCCGAGCGCGGCGCACGCCGCCGCGACGGCGGCCGCGCCCGCGAACAAGCCGCGCTCGCGCGCCAGCAGGCGGACGATCAAGGATTTCACTTCGCTTCCCCTCCCATGCGCAGACATTTGCACAAATATAGTTGGCGCGCTAGGATTCCTGCTCCCGCCGCAGCCAGGGGAGCTTCACCATGAAGACTCGCCGCATCGCCATCGCCGCTGCCGTCATGGCGGCCTTTCTCGCCTCGTGCGCCAGTGAACCGGCGGTTGATCAATCCGCGCCGGCGTCGTCGCCGCAAGTCCGCAGTCCCGCGCCGCAAGTCACACCTGCGCCTCCGCAGGCACTGCGTCCGGCTGCAACCACCGCTGCCGAGCCGTCGAAGCGCAGCGTCTACTACGAGTTCGATCGCTACGATGTAAAGGACGAATACCGCGCGCTGGTGGAAGCGCACGCGCGCTTCCTGCGCGAGCATCCCGGGGCGCAGATCGCGGTTCAGGGTAACGCCGACGAGCGCGGCAGCCGCGAATACAACCTGGCTCTCGGCCAGCGGCGCTCCGAGGGCGTCAAGAAGATGCTGACCCTGCTCGGCGTCGCCGAACGGCGGATCGAAGCCACCAGCTTCGGCGAGGAAAAGCCCAGGGCCGTAGGACACGACGAGACGTCATGGGCGGAGAACCGGCGCAGCGACATCGTTCCTGCTAATCCAGCGCCTTGACCATGTCCTCGACGACCTTCTTCGCGTCGCCGAACACCATCATGGTCTTCTCCATGTAGAAAAGCGGGTTGTCGAGGCCGGCATAGCCGGTGGCCATGCTGCGCTTGTTGACGATGACGGTGCGCGCCTTGGCGGCGTCGAGGATCGGCATGCCGTAGATCGGGCTGCCTTTTTCGTACGCGAGCGGGTTCACGACGTCGTTCGCGCCGAGCACCAGCGCCACGTCGGTGTCGGGAAACTCGCTGTTGATGTCCTCCATTTCAAATACCTGGTCGTACGGTACTTCGGCCTCTGCCAGCAGCACGTTCATGTGCCCGGGCATGCGCCCGGCCACCGGGTGCACGGCGTAGCGCACGTTGACCCCTTTTGCCTTGAGCTTTTGCGCCAGCTCCTTGACCGCATGCTGCGCGCGCGCGACGGCGAGGCCGTACCCGGGGACGATGATCACGCTCTCGGCATTGGCGAGGAGGAAGGCAGCGTCCTCCGGCGAGCCGGAGCGCACCGTCTTCTGCCCGGCGTCGGTCGCCGCGGCGCCCTCGGCGGCACCGAAGCCGCCCAGGATCACCGAGATGAACGAGCGGTTCATCGCCCGGCACATGATGTAGGACAGGATCGCGCCCGAGGAGCCGACGAGCGAGCCGGCGATGATCAGCATGGCGTTGTTGAGCGAGAACCCGATGCCGGCGGCTGCCCAGCCCGAGTAGCTGTTCAGCATCGAGATCACCACCGGCATGTCGGCGCCGCCGATCGGGATGATGATCAGCACGCCGAGCGTGAAGGCGAGCGCCGTCATCGCCAGGAATGGCGTCCAGAGCTTGTCGTCGGCGAGGAAAAACGCGGCGCCCAGGCCGATCATGACCAGCCCGAGAACGAGGTTCAGCCAGTGCTGGCCCGGGAATACCACCGGCGCCGACGAGAACAGGCGGAACTTCTTGCCCAGGCCCGCCAGCTTGCCGAACGCGATCACCGACCCGGAGAACGTGACCGCGCCGACGAAGGTGCCGATGAACAGCTCGAGCTTGTTGCCCTTGGGCAGGGGATCGGGCACGCCGAAGGCGCTCGGGTGGTCCACGGCGGCGACGGCGATCAGCACCGCCGCCATGCCTACTAGCGAATGCATCGCGGCGACCAGCTCCGGCATCTGCGTCATCTGCACCCGGCGCGCCACGATGGCGCCGATCGTGCCGCCGATCAGCATGGCGATCAGGATCAGGTCGACACGGCCGCGCGCTACGACGGCGATGGTGGTCAGCACCGCGATGGCCATTCCCGCCATGCCGAAATAATTGCCGCGGCGCGCCGTGGTCGGCGAGGACAGCCCTTTCAGCGCCAGGATGAAGCAGATCGAGGCGACCAGGTACCACAGCGTGAGCTGGTTGGCGCTCATTTCTGCTTTTTCCTGAACATCTGCAGCATGCGCTGCGTCACGAGGAAGCCGCCGGCGACGTTCACCGAGGCGAGCGCCACCGCGATCACGCCGAGCACCGAGCCGAAGTCGACCTCGGCCGGCGCGGCGGCGAGGATGGCGCCGACGATGATCACGCTCGAAATGGCGTTGGTGAGGCTCATCAGCGGCGTGTGCAGCGCCGGGGTCACGTTCCAGATGACGTGGTAGCCGACGAACACGGCGAGCACGAACACCACGAGGTTGATGACGGTGGGATCTACGGGTCCGCCCATGGTCAGCCTTTCTTGAACACTTCGCCCTGCATGCACACCAGGGTGCCGGCGATGATCTCGTCGCCGCGGTCCAGCTTGAACTCTCCGCTTTTCGGGTCGAGCATCAGGACCAGGAAGTTGTACAGGTTGCGCGCGTACAAGGCGGAGGCGTCGGTGGCCACGGTCGCCGGCAGGTTTTCCTGCCCGATCAGCTTGACGCCGTGCTTCACCACCGTCCTGCCGCGCTCGATGCCCTCGACGTTGCCGCCCTGCTCGACCGCGAGATCGACGATGACCGCGCCGGGCTTCATCGCCTTGACGGTCTCTTCCTTGATGAGCCTCGGTGCCGGCCTGCCGGGGATCAGCGCAGTCGTGATCACGACGTCCGCCTGCAGCGCCCGCTGGTGCACCAGTTCCGCCTGGCGGCGCATCCAGCCGGGCGGCATCGGGCGCGCGTAGCCGCCGACGCCTTGCGCGATCTCGCGCTCCTCGTCGGTCTCGTAGGGCACGTCGAGGAACTTCGCGCCCAGCGATTCAACCTGTTCCTTGACCGCCGGCCGCACGTCGGAGGCTTCGATCACCGCCCCGAGACGCTTGGCCGTCGCGATCGCCTGCAGCCCCGCCACGCCGGCCCCCAGGATCAGCACGCGCGAGGCCTTCACCGTTCCGGCGGCGGTCATCAGCATCGGGAAGAAGCGACCGATCTCCGCCGCGGCCAGCACCACCGCCTTGTAGCCGGCGATGTTCGCCTGCGAGGACAGCACGTCCATCGATTGCGCGCGCGAGATGCGCGGCAGCCATTCCATCGCGAAGCCGGTGACGCCGCGCCTGGCGAGCGCCTCGATGCCGGCCGCGTTGAATGGATCGAGCAATCCCACCAGGATGGAATTGCTTTTCAGCAAATCCAATTCGTCATCGGTGGGCGCGCGCACCTTGAGTACGATGTCGGCGTCGTAAGCTTCGGCCGCCGACCCGACCAGCTTGGCGCCGGCAGCCGCGAAATCGGCGTCGCGGATGCTCGAGCCTGCGCCGGCCCCCGCCTGGATGCGCACCTCGTTCTTCGCCGCCAGCCGCTTCACGGTATCCGGAGTAGCGGCAACACGCGTCTCGCCCGCGCGTACTTCGGCGGGCACGCCGATTTTCATGAACGCTTCTCCCTGGGAGGGTGGGGCGGAATTTTACCGCGGCGCGCGTGCGAGGAAACGCTCGGCGACTTCGAATGCCGCATGCACGGCAAGAGCGAGCGCCGCCGCCGGCAGCGCACCGGCGAGCAGCACGGTGTGGTCGTTCAGCGCCAGGCCCTGCGCGATGCGCTCGCCGAACCCGCCGGCGCCGATGAAGGCGGCGATGGTCGCGGTACCGACGTTGATCACCGCCGAGGTCTTGACGCCGGCCATGATGGTTTCGCGCGCGAGCGGCAACTCAATGCGGTACAGGATATCCCGCGGCAAAAGGCCGAGCGCCGTTCCGGCCTGCCGCAGGCCGCGCGGCACCTGCGCCAGTCCGGCGTAGGTATTGCGCGTGATCGGCAGCAGCGCGTAGAGGAACAACGCGATCAGCGCCGGCCACACGCCGATGCTGCCGGTGACTGGGATCAGGAAGGCGAGCAGCGCGAGGGACGGGATGGTTTGCACCAGGCCGGTGAGCGCGAGCACCGGCTGTGCGAGCCAGCTCAGCTTCGCGGCAAGAATGCCGAGCGGGACGCCGAGGAGGACCGCCGCAGCCAGCGAGCCGAATACCAGGGCGAGATGCTCGGCCAGCAAGCGAGCGGAGTCGGGAGCGAACAGCGCGCTCCAGAAGCTGCGCTTCGCGGATGGTGCGCCGCCCAGAAATTCGCGCGCTACGTCGGCGAAGGGTACTTTGTCGATCTCGGCGCGGGCGTTGAGCCGCACCATCGTGGGGTTGTCGATGCGGTTCTCGAAGCGGGCGAACGCCGCGAAGGCCTGCGGGAAGCGGCTCGGCGCATCGGCGCGATGCAGCAGGACTGCCTCGTAGGCGGGAAAGTAGTGGCGATCATCGGCCAGCACGGCGATGCGGTAGCGCTCGATCTTGGCGTCGGTCGAGTAAAGATCCATGACGTCGATCTCGCCGGCGGCGAGCGCCTCGTAGGCAAGGCCGTGATCCAGGCCGCGTGGCTGGTGCGGCAGGCCATACGCCGCCTTCAGTCCCGGCCAGCCGTCGCGCCGGCCGAGGAACTCGTGCGAAAGGCCGAGGCGCAATTCGGGACGGCGCGCGAGCTCGGAAATCGCGTGCAGCGCCGAATCGCGCCGCACGCCCAGTGCGTAGCTGTTGCTGAAGCCCAGCGGCAACGAAGCGGCAAGACCCAGCGCGGCGAGCCGGCGATTGATTTCGCCGAGCTGCAGCCTTTCTTCGGTGCGCAGGATTTCATTGGTGATCGTGCCGGTGTATTCCGGATAGACGTCGATGGCGTCGTTCTCGAGCGCGGCAACAAGGATCGCCGTATTGCCGAGCCCCGCCTTGTGCTGGCCGCGTGCCGTCTGCGCGAGGATCTCGCCGAGGATGTACGACTCCGTGAACCGCTTCGAGCCGACGCGGATCGGCTCCTGCGCCTGGACGGCACAGGCGGCCACCAGCAGAAAAAGGGCGCCTACGCGGCGCGTTCCCATTTACCGCCAGTAGTGAGGAACTGCAGCCGCGCGAGGCTGGCATACAAGCCGTCCTGGCGAACCAGCTCCGCATGCGTACCTTGCGCGACGATAGCGCCGCGATCCATGACCACGATGCGGTCGGCATGCTGCACCGTCGCGAGGCGATGCGCGATGGCGAGCGTAGTGCGGCCGCTCTCGAGCGCGGCGAGCGCCTGCTGCACCATGCGCTCGCTCGCGGCGTCGAGCGAGCTGGTCGCCTCGTCGAGCAGCAATATCGGCCGGTCGGCAAGCAGCGCGCGGGCGATGGATAGCCGCTGCCGCTGGCCGCCGGACAGCGTCACGCCGCGCTCGCCGAGCGTGGTATCGATTCCCTGCGGCAGATTGTCGATGAATTCGAGGGCGAAGGCCTTGGCGCACGCCGCGATGACTTCATCGCGGCCCGCCTCGGGCCGCCCGTAGCGCACGTTGTCGAGCACGCTCGCGGCGAAGATCACCGGCTCCTGCGGCACGACGGCGATGAGGCGGCGCAGTGCGCGCGGATCCATCCTGCGGACATCCGTGCCGTCGATGCGCACCGCCCCTTGCTGCGGATCGTAGAAGCGCAGGAGAAGCGCGAACACCGTCGATTTTCCAGCGCCCGACGGCCCGACCAGCGCCAGACGTTCGCCGGGCGCGACACGCAGCGAGAAACGCTCCAGGGCAGCGGCTCCGGGGCGGGCGGGATAGGCAAAGCGGACGCGGTCGAATTCCACGCCGCCCGCGGTGCGTTCCACGTGAACGGCCGGCACCGGCGGCGCGACGATTTGCGGACGCGTTTCGAGCAGCTCGATCAGCCGCTCGGCGGCGCCGGCGGCGCGCTGCAGCTCGCCCCAAACTTCGGACACCGTCCCGGCCCCGCTCGCCACCACGGACGCATAGAACACGAACGCCGCGAGCTCCCCGGCGGTGAGACGCCCGCTCAGCACGTCATGCCCGCCGATCCAGAGGACGATGCCGACCGCGCAGAAGGCGATGAGCATGACAGAAGAGATCAGCCAGGCCTTCTGCCGGATGCGGGCCACGCCCGCGCCGTACGCGGCCTCGGCATGGCGCGCAAAACTCTCGCGATCGCCTTCCTCGTGGGCATAGGCCTGCACCGTGCGAATCTCGTGCACCGCCTCGTCGACATAGGCGGAAACGTCGGCCACCCGGTCCTGGCTGCTGCGCGACAGCCGCCGCACGCGCCGGCCGAGCAGCAGGATCGGAACGAGGGTCGCCGGCACGCCGAGGAGCACCAGCAGGGCCAGCTTCCAGCTGGTGACGAAAAGCATCAGCGCGGCACCCGCCATCATCAGGAGGTTGCGCACGAACATCGAGAAGCCGTAGCCGATCACCTGCTGCAGCAGCGTGGTGTCGTTGGTCAGGCGCGAAATCACCTCGCCGGTGCGGGTCGCCTCGAAGAATGCCGGCTCGAGGCCCAGAATGTGGTCGAACACTGCGCGGCGCAGGTCGGTGATGACCCGCTCGCCGGTCGACATCATGAGATAGAAGCGAAACCAGGTGGCGAGCGCCAGCGCGGCCGCCACGACGATCATGGCGGCGAGCGCCTGGTCGAGGAGGCGCGGGTCGCCGCTGCCGAAGCCATTGTCGACCACGTGCTTCACGCCCTGGCCGAGCGCGAGCACGCAGCCCGCTGCGACGACGAGAGCGGCCGCCGCCGCGGCAATGCGCGCGCGATACGGCTTCAGGAAGCGCGCCAGACCCGCCAAGGACTGGGTCGAAGCGCTCATCGGCCGTAAAAGCGGTACTGGTTGCGGCCCAGCTGCTTGGCGCGGTACATCGCGGCGTCGGCGTTGCGCAGCAGCGCATCGCCGTCGCCAGCGTCGGTCGGGTAGAGCGAAATGCCGATGCTCGCTCCCAAGGTAAGCGTCCGGCCGTCGACGTGAAACTCGGCCGCCAGCGCGTGCAGGATCTTGTCGGCGACGATCTGGCAGTCGGCCTCGGCGTTCACCTCGGAGATCACCACCATGAACTCGTCGCCGCCGTGCCGCGCCAGCGTATCGGCCCTGCGCACGCAGGCGCCTAGGCGCTGCGCGACCTCCTTGAGCACGGCGTCGCCCGCGCGGTGCCCGAACGCATCGTTCACCTGCTTGAAGTTGTCCAGGTCGATGAGCATCGCCGCCACCCTGCGGTCGCGGCGCTGCGCGAGGTGCACTGCCTGCTTCAGGCGGTCATCGAGCAGGCGCCGGTTGGGCAGCCCGGTGAGCGAGTCGTGATAGGCGAGGAAGCGCACCGCGTCTTCGCGGCGCTTGCGCGCCGTGACGTCCTGCGAGACGCCGACCATGCGGTAAACCTTGCCGGCAGGGTCGAACATCGGCACGCCCCGCACGCCGAACCAGACAGGGTGCCCGTCGGCCGTAGCGATGCGGTACTCGATGTCGAAGGGCACGCCGCGCGCCACCGCGCCCCGTCCGGTGGCGAGGTAACGCTCGCGATCATCGGGGTGGACCATCTGCGCGTATTCGCTCCACGTCTGCGCGGTGCCGCCAGCGAGCGCGGGCAGCACTTCCTGATTGCGGCTCCAGTGCATCCGGTCGGTCGCCGCGTCCCACTCCCAGTAGTACAGATCGGCCGCATCGACGGCCAGGCGCAGCTTCTTGATTTCCTCCGTCACGTCGGCGAACGCCACGAGCGTGCAATTCTGCGCCGCGCGGCTTGACAGCCGGCACCAGAGCCTGGAACCGTCCTTGCGGCGCAGCTCGACTTCGCCTTCGAGCGCGTCGCTGTCCGCCAGGGCAGCGAACGGCTTCCCGGCGAGCTCGCCGGGCGCATAGCCCAGCATCTGCTCGAGCGTGCGGTTGCAGCGCGCAATGCTGCCGCGCTCGACCAAAGCGATGCCGACCGGCAGCAGGTCGAACAGCGATTCGTCCTCGGCCAGCAATCCGGCGTCGGTCAAGCGACTTTCTGCACTTCGACCAGGCAGTCGTAGAAGGTCGCGCCGCCGCCGAGGTCGGTAGTGCGTTGTGAAGTGACGTTGTTGGCATTGCCGCCGTCGCGCGAATATTTTTTCCACCACACCGAGGGCGCGACCACCACGCCGGGACGCGGCTTGCCGTTGACGCGCGCCCGCAGCGTATAGCCGCCGCGGTCGTTGAAGATGCGCACCAGATCGCCGTCGCGGATGCCTCTGCGCTCCGCGTCGCTGCGATGCATGTCGAGATGCGGCTCGCGCTCGAACTCCCGGAACCGCGCCAGGTTGGCGAACGACGAATTGAGGAAATGCCGTGCGGGCGGCGAGATGAAGGCGAGCGGGTACTTGCGCGCGAGCTCCGTGTCGGCGCCCGGCGCCTCGACGGGCGGGTTGTAGAACGGCAGCGGGTCGACGCCCTGCTTCTCCAGCCACTCGCTGTAGAACTCGCATTTGCCCGAAGCCGTCGGGAACCCGCCCGCGGCGAAGGGGGTGAAGCGCGGCGGCACCCCGAGCTTTAGCCAGCCGGCTTTCTTGAGCGCGTTCCATTCGATGCCCCGCATGGCCTCTTTCGACGAGGCAAGCGCGGTGCGGCAGATGTCCTCGTCGGAGTCGCGGAAGCACGGCTCGTCGAACCCCATGCGCGCCGCGAGCCGGCGAAACACTTCGGAATTCGGCAGCGATTCGCCGACCGGCGCGATCGCCGGGTTGTTCGCGAGCAC
>Ga0137409_10001312_pt1 | contig 27030 bp, 27 predicted proteins | sample CZODoug1_16funga_FD_122059 | JGI IMG/M metagenome (GOLD analysis project Ga0137409, IMG submission 122059) | Vadose zone soil fungal communities from Angelo Coast Range Reserve, California, USA - CZODoug1_16fungal (Hybrid Assembly) | ecosystem: Environmental > Terrestrial > Soil > Vadose zone...
TGCGCAACCCAGCCGGACATGACCACGTGCTTCGCGCTGTGTACTTCGGCAAGAAACTGGTTCTGCAGGGCATAGGCCTCGCGCTCGGCCGCATCCCAGCGATCACATGCACTCGGCATGGTGTCGAATCTTCCCCTTGCGGCCTGTACGTGGTGAACCAGTTCGTGCAGCAGGATCGAGCGGTCGAAGGAGTCCGATTCCACGTTTAGCGACTCATCTAGCAAGACGCCCCAATCTGGACGGTAGTAGGCACGCACGCCACAGGGTTTGTGGCAGACCTTTTCCGCGATCGCCGCCTGGGGTAACCGATGAATTTCAGGCTGGACGGAAACCGTCGGGTAGCCTGACAGCAGGTGAATGGTGGTCAGCAGTTCCGTCACCAGCGAAGCAAGAAAAGTATGATCCACAGTCAGCCTTCCGACCCGGAGCTCCCCGCGCGACTCGGGCAATAAAAAGATGGTTCTTAGATCTTGCCTTCACTGCCGCAAGAATCGGACCACGCCCGCTGGCGCGGCAGACCCCGTTCATCCCTCGGAATGCACCGTTCCGCCGCAGATTCCGCATCAACCTGCCCTAAAGCGGGGCTGGCCTGCCCCGCATTGGAACCCAACAGGCAATACCATCCCCGGTCAATCGCCGGTCTTCTCTCGGGGATTTGCCTCCGGCGTAACACGCCCTGCGGGCGTGATGTCGCCTTCAGCCTGCTCTTCACTCCCCCACCAGCCACCTCACGGTGTGTCCGCCGTCCCGGTCCCGCGACAGCACCGGCCACAGCCAGTCCAGTATGGACCGCGCGATCTCCTCGAATCCGAACGGCGGGTTCACGACCAGTAGTCCGCAGCCACGCATGTTTCCACCCCAGTCATCCGGCATCACCGAGAGTTCCAGTTGCAAAATTTTGGGTATTCCGGTTGCCATCACGCCACGCTCGAATGCCCGCATCGCGGTCGGTTCCATCAGCGGATACCAAAGCCCGTACACCCCGGTCGCGAACCGCCGGTGAGCCTCCACCAATCCTTCAGTCAGGCGCTTGAACTCCTGCGCGCGGTCGAAGGAGGAATCGATGAACACCAGTCCACGGCGTTCCTTGGGCGGCAGGAAGGCCCTGAGTGCCTGGTAGCCATCCATCAGGCGCACCATCACCTGCCTGTCGCCGCGAAACAGTGCTTCCAGTTCTTCGCAGTCCTTCCTGTTGAGTTCGATCAGCACCATGCGGTCGTTCGGCCGAAGCAGCCGGCGCACGATCCGCGGGGAGCCGGGATAGAAACGCAGCTTGCCGCCCTCGTTCTCCGCGCGCACCGCCTCGAGGTACGGCACCAAAGCATTGGGTACATCCTTGCGCTCCCCCAGGAGCGCGATACCGTCCTTGTATTCCGCGTTCTTCTGCGCCCAGGCGTGCGTCAGATCGTAAAGCCCGGTTCCCGCATGCGTGTCGAGCACGAAGAAGGGTTTGTCCTTCTTTTCCAGCGCGAGCACGAGCTGCGTCAGCAGCGAGTGCTTGAACACGTCCGCAAAATTGCCGGCATGAAAAAGATGTCGGTACGCGAGCATTGAGCGATGACGGGTGATGGGTGAGGGAACAAGTATGAAGGATGAAGGCAGAAGGATGAATAAAGGCGGCGCCTGATCACGAGCAGTTTACGCACTCGGGCACCATTTCAACGAGCCGTGGGATAATTCCGGAAGTCACTTGCGCATTTCGAACCGGAGACAAGGACCATGGCCGCAGACAACGCCCCCGAACTCAAAATGGATCCCGCGAACCTTTATCGCGAGGAGGTCTTCACCGACCGCAAGGTCGGCACCATTCGCGTCATGACGCCGGTGAAAAGGGACGCCTCCACCGACGCCGGCCGCAAGGTTATCTACGTCGGCGAAACCCAGCTCATGACGCCGGTCGGAGCGTTGCCGCTCGCCTTCGAGATCGAGGCCGACTCGCTCGGCAATGCCGCCGCGAAGTTCGCCGAAGTCGCGCAGGTCGCAGTCGAGCGTGCAGTCAGGGAACTTCAGGAAATGCGCCGCCAGGCCAGTTCGTCGATCGTCATCCCCGAAGGCATCCCGCCCGGGCTCGGCGGACCCGGCGGAAAAATCAAACTGCCGTAGGAAACAAATTTAGGGGCGAGGGACGAGGGGCGAGGGAACGGCAAGAACCGGAAATAAAGATTCAAGAAACGACGTATCGACTCACCCCTCATCCCTCGCCCCTCGTCCCTATTCTCCATAGGTGAGTGAACGGGCCTTCCCCCAGAACACCCGGTACGAAAACACGGTGTAGGCCACGATGACCGGCAACACCACGCAGGCGCCGACGAATACGAACATCAGCGACTCGCGTGCCGCCGCCGCCTGCCAGATGGTGATACGGTCCACCACCAGGTACGGAAACAGGCTGTAGGCCAGGCCGGCGAACGCGAACACGAACACCCACACCGACAATACGAAAGGCAGCCATTCGCGCTGCGCGGCTCCGCGCTCAAGCTGGATCAGCGATACCAGGATGCCGGCGCATGCGGCGGCGGTGAGCAACGGCAGAGGCGCCAGCCACAGGAAGCGCGGCCAGGAGAACCATTTTTCCATGATGCCTGCGTGCATGAACGGCGTTGCCAGACTGATCGCTGCGACCCCTGCCGCAGTCAGTATCACGGCGAAAATTCCCCAGCGCAGCGCCCGCGCGCGCAGGTCGTTCTCGGTTTTGATCACCAGCCACGTCGAGCCTAGCAGCGCGTATCCGCCGGCCAGCCCCACGCCCACCAGAAGTCTGAAGGCAACGAAAAGAGCGCCCTCCCCGAAGCCGGTGATGACGCCGGCGAGCATCATCCCCTGGGCGATCGCCGCCCCGAGCGAGCCGACGAAGAACAGCCGGTTCCATAAATCCTGATGCCAGCCTGAAGCCTTTACCCGGAACTCGAAAGCCACGCCGCGCAGGATGAGCGCGATCAGCATCAAGGCAACTTCCAGGTAGAGCGAAGACAGGATGACGCCATGTGCATGCGGGAACGCCACCAGCAGGATTCCCACACCGAGCACCAGCCAGGTTTCGTTTGCGTCCCAGAAGGGACCGATCGAAGCCACCATCATGTCCTGCTCCTCGCGCGTGGCCAGCGGCAGCAGGATTCCCACTCCGAGGTCGAAACCGTCGAGGATGACGTAGGCGAGGATGGCAAACCCCATCAGCACCATGAAGATCAAGGGCAGATCGAGTTGCATAGCGGTCATGATCCCTGCGCACCCGCCGGCTGGAGCGCGGCACGCGACGCCTGCCGGTGCCCATTGCCGTCCGCCTCTTTGAGTGCGAGCTGGGTGAGCACCACCATGTATGAAATCAACAACAGCGTATACACCACCAGATAACTGACGAGCGTGAGCGCAATGTACGGAGCCGGCACGTCCGAAGCGGTTTCGGCGGTGGTGATCACGCCGTACACGAGGTAGGGCTGGCGGCCGATCTCCGTGGTGAGCCAGCCCGCCAGCACTGCAACCCATCCGGAAAACGCCATGGCGGTAAAACCCGGTAGCAGCCGGCGCGGAATCTCGCGCCGCCGCAACAGATACCAGGCGCCCGACCATGACAGCGCCAGCATCAGCACGCCCACACCGACCATGACGCGGAAGCTCCAGAACAACGGCACGACCGGCGGGTGCTTATCGCCGAACTCGTTCAGGCCCTTGATCTCGCCGTCGAATTCGTGGGTAAGGATCAGGCTCGCACCCCTGGGAATGGAGATCACGTAGTCATTGCGCTGCTCCTTGCCGTTCGGCATGGCGAACAGCAGCAGCGGCGCGCCGCGCTCGGTTCGCCAGACGCCTTCGATGGCGGCGATCTTCGCCGGCTGGTGCTCTAGCGTGTTGAGCCCATGCAGGTCGCCCACCATGATCTGCACCGGCGTCAGCACCGCCGCGATTGCGACGCCCAACCGCAACATCCGCCGCGCCGGCTCGAACGGCGGCTTGCGCAGCAACTGCAGCGCCGAGATGCCAGCGATCAGGAACGCCGCCGTCAGCCCGGAGGCGATCATCATGTGCGTCAGCCGGTACGGGAAACTCGGGTTGAAGATGATCGCCCACCAGTCGGCCGCATGCAGTTGCCCGTCGATGATTTCGAATCCCCGGGGCGTCTGCATCCAGGAATTGAGCGCCAGGATCCAGAACGCCGAAGCCGACGTGCCGATCGCCACCAGGAATGCCGACGCCGTATGCATCCATCCCGGCACGCGGTCGCGCCCGAACAGCATCACGCCGAGGAAAGTCGCCTCGAGGAAGAACGCGGTCAGCACTTCGTAGCCGAGCAGAGGCCCGGCGATGTTTCCGGCCTTCCTCATGAAGCCCGGCCAGTTGGTGCCGAACTGGAAGCTCATCGTGATGCCCGACACCACGCCCAGAGCGAACGACAGCGCGAACACCTTGACCCACAGACGATAAGCCTGCGCGAGCCACGCTTCGCCGCCGCGCCCGATGCGCACGCGCAGGTACACCAGCACCCACGCAAGCGCGATGGTGATGCTCGGAAACAGGATGTGAAAGGCGATGTTGAGTCCGAACTGGGTCCTGGCGAGGAGAAGGGGATCGGCAAACATGTCTGCGGACCGGATTCAGCGGTATGATTCATTCATATTGCAACAAGACGGTACCTGTGTGTCGGGATAATGAGTTCCGCGGATTACTTTTTTGTTGCTTCCACCAGCGCACAAGTCCGCGCGCTCGGGTTCTGTACTTCCCCCGGAACTGTTCTGCCGTGATCTCGACCACACAACTGAGATCGCTGAGCCCGCTGGTCATGCCGGTGGCGATCATCGTCATCGCAGCGCTGGCGGTCGCGATCGGGCGAAGGTTGCCCGCCGCGTTCGCCGGATTCGGTGTTTTCGGACCGTACACCGTGCTCCTGCTGGGCGCGGCGATCAGCCTTTGGTTCAACCGCGGCCGCGCATTCATCGTGCTCCTGTCCTTGTTCATCGCATTCGTCGGCTACCGCCTGGCGCAGGATGCGGAGTCGATCAACTTCGCCGGCCGTGCCGTGTTTGCCGCCCTTGCAGTCTTCGTGCCGCTCAACATCCTGCTTGCCTTGCTGATCGAGGAACGCGGCATCTCCTATTTCCGCAACTACCGATGGCTGTTACTGCTGATCACTCAGATTCTGCTTACCGCCTGGGTGGCAGCCGCGGGCAAGAGCGACCTGTCGGGAACGGCGTGGCACGCGATGCTGGAGCACTGGCTGATCAGGCCGGCGCCGGTACCCTTCCTCGGCCGGGTTCTCATGGCCTCGGCGTTCGCGTATGCGGCGGTCAAAGCGTGGCGGCAGCATTCGCCGCTCGAAATCGGCCTTGCCGGCGCGCTGGTGGCGTTTTTCGTGGCCTGCCAGTGGCCCACTACACCGGGCGTGTTTGCCGCCTTCACCACGGCAGCGGGCGCCATCCTGCTAATGGCCGTGCTGCAGGAGTCGCACCGCATGGCGTTCCAAGACGAGCTCACCGGCCTGCCCGGCCGGCGCGCGCTCGAGGAGCGGTTGGTCGCGTTGGGGCCGGTCTATGCCATTGCGATGGTGGACGTCGACCACTTCAAGAAATTCAACGACACGCACGGCCACGACATAGGCGACCAGGTGCTGAAACTGGTCGGGGCGCGGCTTGCCGAGCTCGACGGGGGCGGCATGGCATTCCGTTACGGCGGCGAGGAATTCGCGGTCTTGTTCTTCGACCGGACCGGGAAGGAGGCATTGCCTCACCTGGAAACCCTTCGGCAGAGCATCGAGTCCTACAGAATGGCAATCCGCACCGACGACCGGCGCGGCGATTCCCGCCCGGGCAGCGACCGGCGTTCCACGACCGGCGCGCCGAAAAACCCGCGGCCCGAATCGGACATACGCGCGTTCCGAAAACCGGACCAAACCCTTTCGGTCACCGTCAGCATCGGAGTAGCCGAACCCAACGAGTATCTGAATTTGCCGGCGAAGGTGATTCGTGCGGCCGACGAAGCGTTGTATCGCGCCAAAGAAAAAGGGCGCAATCGGGTCAGCCAGTGACAGGAGCGGCGACCAGCGCCTGCGCCGATTGAACTCGTCCCGCTTTTTGACGCCCAATCACGAACAACCGCCGGAGAGAAACCCATGCACGTCCCCCGCCGTGTATTTTCTATTGCCGCCGCGTTGTTCCTGGCTGCGCTCGCCGTGCCCGCTCCGGCAACCTTCGCGCAGCAACGCAGCTTCAGCTCGGAGAAACACAGCTTCCGCCTGGTCACGCTGGTCGAGGGTCTGGAGAATCCGTGGTCGATCGCCTTCCTTCCCGACGGACGCATGCTGGTAACCGAGCGACCCGGGCGGCTGCGCATCGTTTCGAAGGACTTCAGACTCGAACCCAGCCCGGTCGAAGGCCTGCCCCCCATCGTCGAGGCAGGACAGGGCGGCCTGTTCGACGTGGTGCTGCACCCACGTTACGCCGAGAACGGCTGGATCTATATCTCCTACAACGGCGCCGGCAGCGGCGGATGGGGGACGGAATTGCTGCGCGCCCGCCTAGAGGGCAACCGGCTGGCCGACACGCAAGTGCTTTTTCGCCTGCAACCGAAATCGCGCACGGGTCAGCACTTCGGCGGCCGTATCGTATTCGACCGTAAGGGGATTCTCTATCTCACGCTCGGCGACCGCGGCGACAAGGAGCGCGCACAGCGCCTCGACGACCACGCCGGCTCGGTCATCCGGCTCCACGACGACGGCCGCGTTCCTGACGACAACCCCTTCGTGAACCGCCCGGGTGCGCGGCCCGAAAAATTCACGCTGGGCAACCGCAACATGCAAGGCGCGGCGCTGCATCCGCAGACCGGTGAACTGTGGACCCATGAGCACGGACCGCAGGGGGGCGACGAGGTCAACGTCATGCGCGCTGGACGCAATTACGGATGGCCGGTCATCACTTTTGGCGTGAACTACGGGATCGGCACCAAGATCGGCGAAGGAACCGCAAAGGCGGGGATGGAACAGCCGATTTACTACTGGGTGCCGTCGATCGCCCCCTCCGGGATGACGTTCTACACCGGTGATCGCTTTCCCGACTGGCGCGGCAACGTGTTCGTCGGTTCTCTGAAGTTCCAGTTGCTGGCGCGGCTGGAACTCGATGGCGAGAAAGTCGTGAAGGAAGAGCGGCTTATCCAGGGCGAACTCGGCCGCATTCGCGATGTGCGCACCGGCCCCGACGGCTATATCTATCTGCTGACCGACGCGCCTGACGGCGTGCTCGCGCGGCTCGAACCGGCCAAGTGAGTTTGTTGCGAGAGGCGAGAGGCCAGTTCCGGCATCGCGCCACGCCTTCGCGAGGCAGGAACCTTGCCCGAACCGCGCAAAACGGCGGCGCGTTTTCACGGTCTTCACGGCAGTAACCGTGAATGAGTGAATGGGTGAATGGGTGAATGGGTGAATGAGTAACAGCCTCATTCGCCTTTCACCCTTCACACCTTCACGCCTTCACTCATTCACCGGCTCAGCCTTCGCTTCCCTTCGGCAGCGCGAGGCCGCCGGTGTAGCGCTTCTTCCAGAGCTCGTGGCCGTGCGCAAAATCATTCTTTCCGGACCTGTCCCGCCCGCGCATCAGCCATAGCGGCTGATCGAAGATATTGAACGGGCTGTTGTCCTTTCTCTGCGCTACCAGCGAGCGATCATAGTGAGACGTCGCCGGCATGTAACGCAGGATCAGGGCGGCGCGCCGCTGCCCGGAGGTGTTGGCAAGCGAGCCGTGAATCATACGCACGTCGTGCAACGACATCTCGCCGGGTTCGAGTTCCACGTTCACGGCTGCAGACTCGTCGAACTGGTCGCGGTCGAGTTCCAGGTTCAAGACCAGGTTGTCGCGGTTGGCCTGGTGGTGCCGGTACAACTCCTGCTGTTTGTGCGAGCCCGGGATGAAGCGCATGCAGCCGTTGGCCTCGGATACCGGATCAACCGCTATCCAGACCGAGCAGGTCGCGAGCGGGCGCATCGGCCAATACTCGCCGTCCTGGTGCCAGGGCACTTCGCGCCCTTTGACCGGCGGCTTGCAGAGCACGCGCGTGATCCACAGGACGACATCCGGCCCCAGCACCTGCTCGACCATGTCCAGGATCGCTTCATGGCGCGCCGTCTCCATGAAGGGATTCAATTGCGCACCCTCGGTCGGCGCAATCATGTGCGGATTGGCGAGGTCCTCCTGGGCCACGTCCGTATAAGTGGCCAGCAGCCGGTCGATACCCTTCCTCAGCCGATCCAGCAGCGGCGCCGGCAAGCGATACTTCGGGAACACATACCCCTGTTCCTTATATTGACGCAGTTCGTCCGCACTCAAGATGGCTTTCATCGTTTAGTCGACGGGAAAATTGTTGGCGGTGTGCGCCCCGCAAACCACAGGACCGGGAAGTGCGCCGCACTCTTCAGAACCACTTGTCACTCGTCACTTGTCACCGCATTATTTTACCCCGTACTTCGCCCGGTAATGCTGCTTGAGCACCTTGCGCGTCTGCACGTTGATCTGCGGGTTTTGCGGCTTCGCCGGCCTTGTCCCTGCCGGCGGATGTTGCGCCGGTTTCCTGGTTGCCTGCTTCACTCTTTCCTCGCTTCCCTTTCCGCTTCTTCCTCGCGCTTGGCGTAATCGATCGGCGGTTCGTGCAGCCGTTGCCGGCGGCTCTTCTCCAGTCCTTTCACCACTGCGACGATCGCCTCGTTGTAGGGCACCGGGATTCCGAGCGCCCTGGCCTCGCGCACCAGCGCCCCGTTAAGCGCGTCGATTTCGGTGCGGCGGCCCTGCTCGACGTGCTGCATCATCGACGGCCGGTTGTAGCGCACCCGGCAGTGCTCCTTGATCTTTTTGCGCGGATCGGACTCGGAAATGCGGATGCCTTTGCGCTCGACCACCATGAGGATCTCGTCGATGATGCAGTCCTGCAGCACGTCCACTTCCGGCGTGCGGTACATCTCGCCGCCGCGCAAACCGGTGACCGTGGTGAGCGGATTGATCGCGCAATTGAGCACGAACTTGCCCCAGATATACGCCATCGGGTCCGGGATGACAGTGGTTTCGATTTCGGCCTTGTTCAGCATCCGCGCCACTTCCGCGATCCGTTTGGTGTTGCGGCCGTCCAGCTCGCCGATCGAAGTCATGCCGGCGTTGGTGTACTGCGCGCGCCCCGGCTCCGGATTGGCGGCGCTGTTCATGCTCACCCCCGCGATGACGCGCGCCTCACCCAGTTCCGCGACCAGCGCCTCGATATTGCCGATGCCGTTTTGTAGCGTCAGCACAAAACCATCCGGCTTGAGCACCTGCGCGGCGGTGCGCGCCGCCTCCTTGGTGGCATTGGCATCGGTGAAAATGATGGCGAAGTCCGCCGGGGGCAGCCCGGCGTGGCTGGTTTGCGCCGGAAGGCGGACGACGTGCCGGCCGCGCACTCCCTCGATCGTCAATCCTTCGCGCACGATGACGCCGACGTGGTCCGCGCGGGGGTCGATCAGCGTGACTTCGTAGCCCGCCCGCGTGAGCAGTCCGCCGTACACCGATCCCATGGCCCCTGCCCCGATCATGTAAATACGCATGTACCTCTCCGCAACTGTTTTTCTTTGTCTGCGACCGCGCCGGCAGCGCTGCCGCGCGACCAGCGACGCGCGGGACCGGCGCAGCGCATGATAAGCCAAGAGGCGGTATTCCGCTGCACGGTCCCCTCCGGCCATCGCAACCTGCGGTGAAAATGGTACAGTTGCGGCAATCGCAGGCGCGGTGGACTTTCCTGCCGCGCGCCCGCGTGATAATCACAAAACGGAGGGGGACGGAAATGCGTTACGCCAAGGGAGTACTGTTTACGCTGCTTGCGGGCTTGCTAGCCCCGCAACCGCTGCTCGCGGTCGATGCACCGGAGCTGAAGGTCGAACATTCCATCGTGATCGATGCGCCGCCCGAGGAAGTATGGGAGGTGGTCAGCGACTTCAATGGTCTGCCGCGCTGGCTGCCGACCATCGAATCGAGCCGGATCGTGCTGGGCAAGAACCGCGAAGTCGGCTGCATTCGCGAGCTGACCCGGGCCAACGGCACCAAAGTCCAGGAAAAGCTCATCGCATACGAGCCCTGGAACATGAGCCTCTCGTACACCTATATCGGCGGCCAGCCGGGTGCCAGTGACTATTACCCCACCATGACCGTGAAGGATGCTGGCAACGGCAAGAGCCGCGTCGAATGGAAAGCGCGGTTCAGGCGCCTCGCCTACTGGACCGATGATCCGCCGCCCGGTCAGGACGACGCGACAGTGCTCGCGGCGTTCAACAGGGTGTACCCCTTGGGTCTGGAAACGCTGAAGAAGCTGGTTGAAGGGCGCTAATCGCTTCGCGGGTGAATGAGTGAAGGGTTATCGCTTCGCGGGTGAATGAGTGAAGGCGTGAAGGTGTGAAGGGTGAAAGGAAACTAAGATCGTTACTCATTCACTCGTTCACTCATTCACTCGTTCACTCATTCACTCATTCACTCATTCACCCATTCACCCATTCACCATTCACTCATTCACCCATTCACCATTCACCCATTCACCCATTCCCGGCCTCAGTCATGAAATCCTTTGACCTCAGCGGAAAAGTTGCGATCGTCACTGGTTCCAGCCGCGGCATCGGCCGCTCAATCGCCGAGCATCTCGCCGCGGCGGGTGCGAGGATCGTAGTCTCCAGCCGCAAGGCGCCCGCCTGCGAGGAAGTGGCGCAGGCGATCCGAACGACCGGAGGCGCAGCCGTCGCGATCCCCGCCAACATCGGCGACAAGGGGCAGCTCGAGAATCTGGTCAATGAAACGCGCAGGCACTGGGGCAGAATCGACGTGCTGGTCTGCAACGCCGCAAGCAATCTCTACTATGGACCGATGGCGCAGATGCCTGACGACGCCTTCGACAAGATCCTGCAAAACAACGTTGTATCCAATCACTGGCTGGCCAATCTGGTGCTGCCCGAAATGGCAGAGAAGAAGGACGGCGTGGTGATCATCGTATCGTCCATCGCCGGGCTCAGGGGCACCGGCGTGCTCGGCGCTTATGCGATCTCGAAGGCGGCGGATATGCAGCTCGCACGCAATCTGGCGGTCGAGTGGGGCCGCCACAATGTGCGCATCAACTGCATCGCCCCCGGGCTGGTCAAAACCGACTTCGCCCGCGCCTTGTGGGAGAACCCGGAAATGCTGCGCCGCTACGAAACGCTCGCACCGCTGGGGCGCATAGGTGCACCCGATGATATCGGCGGCATCGCCGCGTTTCTGGCCTCGCCAGCCGCGGCATTCATAACCGGACAGACGATTGTCGCCGACGGGGGCGTGACCATTGCGGGATGACAAGAAAGTGCCGAGTGCCCAGGCAGGACAGGGCCTGCGCTATAGCACTCAAGGCATGTGGCAAGCGACGTGCCGCTTTGAGTGGTCGAGGAGCTGCCGCCTCATCTCGTCACGACCGTCCGATTAAGCCGCGTGTTTGGTGGCCCACTGTACCACCTCCGCATGCGTCGCGAACCAGACGTTCCTCAACGACTGTGCATGGCGGATGATTTCCTCGACGATCCATATCCGCGACCGGTAGCCGATGATGTGCGGATGCAGCGTAAGTTGAAACACGCCGCCTTCCTCGTAAGCCGCGTCGAGCTCGCGGCGGAATATGTCCAGCACATCTTGCGGCGGAGTGTAAGGCCGCAAGGACTGGAAGCGATGCATCATAAAATAGACGGCGTCGTCACGAACCCATTCGACTGGAAGCTCGATCACGCCGGTCGGCTCACCGTCGAGCAGCAGCTCGTGACAGTCTTCGTCGGCCATGAGCGAGGAGTCGTAGAGCAACCCCATCTCGCGCGCGATGCCGAGCGTGTGCTGGCTGAAGTCCCACGACGGCGTGCGCATCCCCAGCGGCCGCACACCGGCGATTCTTTCCAGTTCGTCTGCCGAGCGCAGCATCAGGTCGCGTTCCGCTTCGTACGGCAGAATCGAGTTCAGCTCATGAATCCACCCGTGGATTCCGATTTCGTGACCCTCCGCGACGACGCGGCGCTGCTCTTCCGGATGCAGCATAGCGGTCACCGCAGGTACGTAAAAGCTTGCCCTGACGTCGTACTTTTCGAGCAATTTCAGTATCCGCGGCATTCCCACGCGATTGCCATACTGCCCCCAGCACAGGCGCCCGATCGACTTGCCGCCGTCGCGCAGCTCGCTGGTCTCGTGATCCGAGTCGAACGAAAGCGCCACCGCGCAACGCGCATCGTCCTTCCACGCTTTCGGCCGGTAGGTCTTTCCAGCGCGGACACGATTGACGATCGCTCGCCACCGTCCTTCCGGCCACTGCCAGGGTTCGAGCACTTTCTCCGGCGTTGTCATGGTCGCCTCCGCGATTTCGTCCTGAGTGCAATGTACACCGTCGCCCCGGAACTGCCTGGTTCAGTGAGAGATTGACCAGGCTGGTTTAGCCGTCGCCCCGAGCCCGGTCAGCGCAGGGGTTTATCAGCGCTTTCTTCGAGACGGAGAACGACAACAGTGCTTGCAGCCGCAGCCGCCATCAGATAGTAGGCCGGGGACAGCAAACTGCCGGTCTCCTCGATCAGCCAGGTCGCGACGAACGGAGCGAAGCCGCCGAACATTGCTACCGACAGGCTGTAGCCGGTTGACATCCACGTGGATCGTCCCTTGGTCGGAAAGATCTCCGCGATCGCGGCCGGACCCGGACCCGAGTACAGTGCTATTCCCAGCGCCAGAGCGACCTGGATCGCGATGATCGTTCCCAGCGACGCTCCGACCAGCATCAGATCGAAAAGCGGATAGGGCAGCACCATGAAGGCCACGCAGGCGGCCAGCAACAGCGGCTTGCGGCCGAATCGATCCGAAAGCAAACCTGAGAGCGGGATTGTCGTCACCAGCGCGAACAGCCCGGCCGTGGTCGCCCACAACGCCTCGCTGCGACCGAGCATGACGTGCTTTTGCAGAAAAGTCGGCATGTATGCAAGCACGATGTAATAGGACACCGACCACAGGATCGTAAAGCCGAACGCACGCGCCGCAAGCCATGCTGGCGCGAGGACGTCGCTGGTCGCTGCCGGCGTCGTTTCCTGCGCGACGCGCGCAAACGCGGGCGTTTCACCGATGTTCCTGCGCATGTACAACCCCACCGGTCCGAGCAGGCCGCCGAGCAGGAAAGGAATGCGCCAGGCCCAGGCATCCACCGTCTCCGCCGTTAGCACGGTAGACACCAACGCTGCAACGGCGGAGCCGAGAAGCAGTCCGCCGGCGACGCTGCATTGTTGAAGACTGCCGTAGAAGCCGCGCCGGTTTTCTGGGGCCCACTCCACTATAAACGCGGTCGAGCCACCCCATTCACCGCCGGCGGAGAAACCCTGCAGCATGCGGGCTATGACGATCAGGATCGACGCGGCCGGGCCGATTGTCTCGTAGCTCGGGATGAGCCCGATCAGCACCGTGCCTGCTGCCATCAGCGCGATGGTGAGAAGCAGCGCCGTCTTCCTCCCCTTGAGATCGCCGAGCCGCCCGATCACGATACCGCCTAGCGGTCGCACGACAAAGCCCACGCCGAACGCGGCGAAGGTCGAGAGCAGCGCCGTGACCTCGTCCCCCGACGGAAAGAACTTCCTCGCGATCACCGTCGCCATGTAGGCATAGATCGCGAAGTCGTACCATTCCAGCACATTACCCACGACCGCTGCCGTCACCGCGCGTCTGGCCTCGCGACGCTCCGGCTTGTTCATCGACTGGTTATCGGTCACGTCTTTCCGTCGCAATGTTTTTGTGCTGCCAAACGTAAGCCTACAATAAGCTGCTACAAGCCTGAGGCTTGCACCCGAATGACAGAGATCATTCTCCACCATTACCCGCAGTCGCCGGTGTCCGAAAAGGTCCGGGTCGCGCTCGGCATCAAGCGGCTTGCGTGGCGCTCCGTGGAGATTCCGCGCCTCCCGCCCAAGCCGGACGTGATGCCGCTCACGGGCGGCTATCGGCGCACGCCGGTGATGCAGATCGGCGCCGACATCTACTGTGACAGCCAGTGCATCCTGAGGGAATTGCAGCGGCGTTTCCCCGAGCCGACGTTTTTCCCCGGTGGCGCCAATGGCATGCCGTGGGGGCTCAATCGCTGGGCCGACGGACTGTTCGATCTCGCGGTGCGGCTGTCGCTGGGCGCGAACGCGGATCAGTTGCCGGAAGATTTCGCTGCAGACCGGGTGCGTCTCTTCCTGGGACCGGACGGCGATCTGAAAAAGCTGAAGGGGAACCTGCCTCACTTCGTCGCGCAACTGCGCGCGCAATTCGGTTGGCTCGATCAGCGCCTCGCGACCGGGCGCAGCTTCATTCTGGGGGAGCATCCCGGCCTTCCCGACGCGATCGGCTATTACCTGGTGTGGTTCGTACGCGCGCGCTGGAAGGGCGGCCCGGCGATGTTCTCCGAGTTTCCTGCACTCGAGGCGTGGGAACAGCGCGTCAAGGCCATCGGCCACGGCAATCCCGCGCCGATGAGCTCCACCGAAGCGATCGAAGTTGCACGCTCGAACGAACCTGCGACACCGGAACAGAGTGATCCGCGGGATCCGGAGAAACTTGAGCCGGGCACAAAGGTGAGCGTGGTGCCCGACGTAGACAGCGGTGAAGCCCCGGTGTACGGCACGGTCCGGCTGGTCGACCGCGATCGCATCGCGATCCTGCGCGCGGATCCGCGCGTGGGCACCGTCTGCGTTCACTTCCCGCGGGTCGGTTATCGCGTCGCCTCAGCTTAGGGTCGAGTCACGGCATTCACGGCCTTTTGATTTCGACTTCCACGAACACGAACTCGAAATCATTGGCGTTGACGACGTTGTGCTCCACACCTACGTTGCGGAAGTAGGACACGCCGGCCGTGAGTTGTGCCTCGCGATTGCCACCGTGTTCCTCCAGGAGCAGCGTTCCGGTTGTCTGCGGCACAACGACGTAGTCGTGCCCGTGCCGGTGCCAGCCGGTTTCCGCGCCGGGAGCGAACCGCCACTCGGTTACGATGACGCGATCATTCTCGATTTGCAAAGTCGGTACCGCCTTGTCGCGGTTGTTTCCCATGTCCGGGCCTTTCCTGCTGAGTGATGGGCGGTTCGGGCCTTATTTTCTCATTCCTCATTAGTTCTTGCGTCATTTACCATTCGGATTGTCGACCTGCCCGGAACTGACATGCCCCCGAGCCACACTTTCGAAATGATCGATACCAATGGCGTGAGCCTGCGCTGCGTTGTCGAGGGCGACGGGCCGCTCGCGATCATGGTGCACGGCTGGCCGGAGTCCTGGTACTCGTGGCGCCATCAGATCGCGCCGGTGCGCGCGGCCGGCTACCGCGTCGTGATCCCGGACGTGCGTGGCTACGGCGGCAGCGGCGCGCCCGCCGCGCTCGAAGCCTACGACATGGAGAGCTTGATCGGCGATGTACTCGGACTTATCGATCATTTCGGGGAAAAGCAGGCCGTGCTGATCGGCCACGACTGGGGCGCGCCCATCGTCTGGAATACCACTGCGCTCCATCCCGAGCGGGTGCGCGCCGTAGCGGCGTTGAGCGTACCCTATTCACCGCGCGGTAAGACTTCCTCGGTTGTACTGTGGCGCCAGATCTACGCGAGCCGTTTTTTCTATCAGCTGTATTTCCAGGAACCCGGGCGAGCCGAGGCGGAGGTCGAGACCGACATTCGTACGGCGCTGCGCAAGATCTTCTACTCCGGGTCGGGCGATGCGCCCAGAGGAATGTTTCGCAACGACAAGCCGGCGGACGCGAGGATGCTGGACGATCTTCCCGATCCGCCGGTGCTGCCCGCGTGGCTGACCGAGGAAGACCTCGACTACTACGTGTCGCAGTTCGAAAAATCCGGATTTGGCGGTCCGCTTAACCGTTACCGCAACCAGGAGCGCGACTGGGAGCGCCTGACCGCGTTGACCGGCGCGCGCATCACGCGTCCCGCATGCTTCATCGCCGGCAGCCGCGACGGGGTACTCAGGTTCGTTCCCGACGTGGACCTGGTGGAGTACATGAAGCGCTGGGTGGACGACTTGCGCATCTGCAGGATCATCGCCGGGGCCGGGCACTGGATTCAGCAGGAGCGCCCGGCCGAGGTCAACGCCGCGCTGCTGGAGTTCCTCGCAACGCTCACGAACTGAGAAGCATCACGTGCTAAGGGCAAGAGAACACTGCCGGCGATCTGGCATTCAGCAGACCCGAGTCCTTCCCCATTCGCCATTTCCCATTCCCTATTTCCCGCTCTTCAGCTTCCCTCTTGAGCGGCCGCGCTCCGGGTCATGGTCTTGTACAGCAGGCCGACGATCTCCGCGGAAGGAATGGGTTTGCTGAAGAGGTAGCCCTGGATCTGATCGCAGCCGAGTTCGCGCAGGAACTCCGACTGTTCCTGGGTTTCCACGCCCTCCGCCACGACCTTCAGCTCCAGGCTGTGCGCCATCGCGATGATGGCCTCGACGATGGCGCAATCGTCCCGGCTGGCGGGAATGCCGCGCACGAAGGACTGGTCGATTTTCACGCTGTCGAACGGGAAGCGCTTGAGATAGGCCAGCGACGAATAGCCGGTACCGAAGTCGTCCATGGTCAGATGGAATCCGAGCGCCTTCAACTGATTGAGCACTTTCTCCGCGTGGTCCTGGTTGCTCATGACCGCGCTTTCGGTGATCTCCAGCTCCAGCGACTCCGCGGTCAGGCCGGTGTGCGTCATCGTATCGACGATGAATTCGACCAGGCCCTTGTCCGCCATCTGGCGGGCGGACATGTTGACCGCGATGCGCAGCGGCGGCAGCCCGCCCTTCTGCCAGGCGCGGTTCTGCACGCAGGCGGTCTGTACCACCCATCGCCCCATCGGGACGATCAATCCGGTCTCCTCGGCGATGGCGATAAAATCCGCCGGCGGCACGAATCCGAATTGCGGGCTCACCCAGCGGATCAGCGCCTCCACGCCGGCTATACGCCCGCTCGCCAGTTCGATCTTCGGCTGGTAATACAGCACGAACTCCTTGTTGTTCAACGCACCGTTCAGGTTCGATTCGAATTCCAGACGCTGGATCGAATGCGTGTTCAACTGTTCGGAGTAGAACTGGAATGTGCCCCGCCCTTCCTCCTTCGCCCGGTACATCGCGATGTCCGCATTTTTCTGCAGCGAAAGCACGTCGCGGCCGTCGGAGGGATAGGTGCTGATGCCGATGCTCGCCCCCGGGCGATACTGACGCCCCGCCAAGACCAGCGGCTTGGCAAGGGCGTCGACGATCTTGCGGGCGACGGCGCCGGCCTGGTCCTCCGCCGTCAACCCTTCGACGAGCACCGCAAATTCATCTCCCCCGAAACGGGCAACGACGTCCACTTGCCGCACGCTGCCGGTGAGCCGCTCCGCGACCGCGCGCAGCACCTGGTCGCCGGTCTCGTGTCCGAGGCTGTCGTTGATGTTCTTGAAACGATCCAGATCGAGGAACAGGACCGACAGGAATTTGCCGCCGCGTTCGGCCCGTTGGACCGCCTGCGCCAACGATTGCTTGAAAAGGCTGCGATTGGGCAGGCCGGTCAGCTCGTCGTGGTCCGCCAGGAAACGGGTGCGCTCTTCCGACTCCTTGCGGGCGGTGATGTCCTGCAGGACCCCGAGCATCTTGAGCGCGGACCCGGCGTCATCCCGATTGACGAATCCCCGGGCATGGACATGCGCAATCGTCTGGTCGTGTCGCATCAGACGGAACTCGTCGTTCCAGACGTTCTGGCTGGAATTGATGACACCGAGCAGGCGCTGCTGCACCCGCAGGCGATCGTCGGCGTGGATGTGCTCGAACCACGATTCCATTTTCGGTTTGAGTTCGTCGCTGCGATACCCGAACAGCCGCTGATAGCTATCGTTTCTCCATACCTGGTCGGTGGCGAGGTCCCACTCCAGCAATGCATCGTTGGTTGCCTTTGACACCAGCCCGAAGCGCTCGACGCCCTTCCACAGCACGTCCTCGAGTTTCCTGCGGCTGCTGACGTCCCTCGCGATCAGAACTCGGGCCTGCCGCCAGGCAAACTGCGCCCGGAAAGTGACGAGTTCGATTTCGATGGGTGTGCCGTCCTTCTTCCTGTGGCGCCATACCCCCAGATCGTTCGCACTGGCAGAAAGATTCACCAGCGTGGTCGACAGCCGTTCCATCTCCTCCGCCGGGCTCAGGTCCGTGAACCTGATCTTGAGAAATTCCTTGCGTGAGTAGCCATAGCCGTTCACTGCGGCCTCGTTCACTTCGAGGCAACCCCACCGGCGCGTTTCGCACACGAAAGTCGGGATCGGGTTGTGGTCGAACAAGAGGCGGTACTGTGCGCCCGACAGTCCCGCCTTCTCGGCAATCACCCCTTCGGCCGTGCGAGCGCGGCCGCGCCTGAAATAGAAAAACTGCGCGATCAGCCACGCGAGTGCGGCGCCGGCCACGCCGGCGATGATCATCGCCGCAAAGTCATCCGCGGTCGAGGGCAGGAGCCGCTGTGCAATGGTTCTCAGAAATCCCCAGACGGATTTCAGAATCGGCTCGATCGTCTGCAGAAACTTCACCCGACGCGTCCTCGAATTGGAACCGGATCGAAAGTCTAATTTACACCGATTCAGCCGCCGATTTCCCGCATTCGACTGACCGGTTTATGCCGTTAGCGTGCCGCGCTCCATCCTTCATCCTTCATCATTCATCCTTCATCCTTGCTCTCACACCCATCCCAGTCCGCCGACGATCGCTCCCACCGTGATCATCACCAGCAGATGCAGCCGGGTGCGCCAGACCAGAACCGCGGCCACTACAGTGAGCAGCATGTGCCGCCAGCCCGGCGTTTCCGCGCTGAGGATCCAGCCGGTGGCGAACATCAGCGCGATCACGATCGGCGCCATGCCGGCCTTGAACGCCCGCACCGCGCGCCAGTCGCGCCGCGCATGACTCCAGCGCGCGGCCGCCAGCGCGAGCGTCGTCGAGGGCAACATGATGCCGGCGAGCATGGCCGCCGCTCCCGGCAGGCCGGCCGCCTGGTAGCCCATTACCGCGACGAACAACACATTGGGCCCCGGCGACGCCTGTGCGATCGCGATCGAAGCATTGAACTGCACGTCGCTCAGCAGCCCCATTTCGCCGACCAGCACGCGATGCATGTCAGGAGCGACGGTAATCGCGCCGCCGATCGCCAGCAGCGACAACAGGAGAAAGTGGGCGAATAACGCCAGTAGGTCGACTGAAAGCGGCATCGCGCCAGTCACCCGCCCTCTGCTGCGGCCGCGGTGTCGGCACGCAGGCGCCGCCAGGCAAGCAGGCACGCGACCGTGCCGAGCCCGAGCAGCACCCACACCAGCGGCCAGCGCAGGAACGCCACAGCCACGAACGCTGACACCAGCAGCACCGTGCAAGCGGGAGTACCCATCGGATTGGCGCGCAACGCACTAATGAGCTTCAGCGCCGTTCCCACGATCAGCCCGGCCGCCACCGCACCCATGCCCTTGAGCGCGCCCGCCACGACGGGATTCGACGCGTACTGCGAGTACGCCGCCGTGATCGCCAGCACGATGACCAGCGGCACCGTCATCATCCCCGCCAACGCCGCAAACGCGCCGCGCCAGCCGAAGAAGCGGTCGCCGACCATCAGCGCGACATTGCAGACATTGGGCCCGGGCAGCACCTGCCCGAACGCGAGGATTTCCACGAACTGCTCCTTGGTGAGCCAGCGCTTCTGTTCGCACAGCACCCGCTGCGCCACCGCCAGAACGCCGCCGAAGCCCTGCAATGCGAGCAACGTGAAGGCGATAAACAACTCCTTCTCCGAAGACGGTCGTGCAAGCGGGTGGGTATCGTCCGTCATAGGGCTTACTTCTTGATCTCTTCCCACAACCGTTCCACCATCGTCCTGAGTTCCGCCATTTCATCGCGCAAGCGCGCCACTTCGGCCTCGAACTCGGCGCCGGCTGCGCCCGTGTGCGTTGCGGGGGGATCAGCAGTGGCGCCCGCTGGACCGCCGAGCAGGTGCGCCCAGCGATGTTCGCGCGCGCCCGGCTGTTTTGGCAGCTTCACCACCAGCGCGCCGGCGGGGCGGGTCGCCATCTCCTCCAGGTAGGCCTCGACGCTCGACAGGTCCGCGAAACGGTACATGCGCTCGCAAGCGATCCGTAATTCCCCCGGCGTCTGGGGTCCGCGCAACATGAGCGTCGCGAGCAACGCCGTGGTGCCCGGATCGGTACCCAGCACTTGCGGGAAATTGTGCGAATAGCGCACCACCCGCCGCGATGCGCCCCAACTGTTGGTCACCAGTTTCCGTTCCTTGAGCGCGTCGAGCGCGCCCTGCGCCTCGTCCTCGCCGACGCTCATCACCGGGTCGCGGCTCGACTTCTGGTTGCAGCCGGCGACCAGCGCATTCAGGGAAAGCGGGTAGTAGTCCGGCGTGGTGAGCTGCTTTTCCATCAGCACGCCGAGCACGCGTATTTCGAGCGGAGACAGCAACGGTAAAGCGGCAATGGTCATGACCAAGTGTTGTCGGTGGTAACGCGCCGAATCTACACGGAGTGAACGATCGGCGCCAGATAGGCCGCGCCGCAGTTCCGGGTATATCATTCGGACAACAACAACCGGGAGGAATCATGAGGAACTTCATCGCCATCCTGCTGCTCGCTTGCCTGACTGGAACGGTCGCAGGCGCCGATAATTCCCCGCCGCCCTGGGCGTTCGCCGTCAATCCCCCCGGTACCCAGCCGGCGCCGGACGACGGCACATTGAGGCGGGTTCCCGCCAGCAGCGTGGCGTTCACGCTGACGCAGATTCGCGATCTCTTCACCGTTCCGGATTGGCATCCCGACGACCACCCGCAGATGCCCGAAATCGTAAAGCACGGCGCGAAACCGGGGGTGTTCGCGTGCGGTTACTGCCATCTGCCGAACGGGCTAGGCCGTCCTGAGAACTCCAGTCTCGCGGGCCTTCCTGCCGCGTACATCGTGCAGCAGGTGGCCGATTTCAGGAGCGGCGCGAGAAAGAGTTCGGAGCCGGCGAGCTTGCCAGTGAATCTGATGATCGCGGTCGCGAAGGCCGTCAGCGACGCCGACTTGAAGGCCGCTGCAGAATACTTTTCCACCCTGCGACCGAAACCGTGGATCAGGGTCATCGAAACCAACAATGTGCCGCAAACGCATGTCGCCGGATGGATGCTGGTTGCCTCGGAGGCCGGCGCGACCGAGCCGGTCGGCCAACGCATCATCGAGATGCCGGAGGACTTGGAACGGACCGAACTGCGCGATGCTGCTTCCGGTTTCGTCGCCTTTGTTCCGGCCGGCAGCATCAGGAAGGGTGAGGCATTGGTCACAACCGGCGGGGCAGGCAAGACGACTCCATGCGCGATCTGCCATGGCGCCGACCTGAGGGGCCTTGGTCCGGTGCCGGCGCTCGCGGGCCGCTCGCCAAGCTATGTCGTCCGCCAGCTCTACGACATGAGGCACGGCGTTCGCAACGGCCCTTGGTCAGAACTGATGATGGCGGTGGTGGCCAAGTTGAGCGAGGAGGACATTGTGTCGATTGCCGCCTACACCGCCTCCCGCGCGCCTTGACGCAGCGCGTCTCATTTCATTCATCGAAGTTCTCATGTCCACCAAGCAAACCACCAGCGGTCTCGGAATCGACGAGATCACCATCGGCGAAGGTGTTCCCGCCACTGCGGGCAAGCGCGTCACCGTTCATTACACTGGCTGGCTCACCGACGGAACCAAGTTCGATTCCAGCAAAGACCGCAACGATCCTTTCGTATTCGGGCTGGGCCAGGGCCATGTCATCCGCGGCTGGGACGAGGGGGTGCAAGGCATGAAGGTGGGTGGCAAACGCAAGCTCACGATTCCGCCGGCGCTCGGTTACGGCGCCCGCGGCGCCGGTGGTGTCATCCCGCCGAACGCGACGCTGATTTTCGAAGTGGAACTGCTCAACGTGAGTTGAAACTTGCGCGCACTGTAAACGGCGCCGTTCCGCGGAACGAATATTCGAACGCGGCGTGCCGGATGGAGTTCGGTGCTCGGCAGTTAATGATCGCGCGACTTGTGCGCTGGTCGAATTCGACTATTTGCTACACGAGCGATCGAGCTTTCCAAATCGGCTGTAATGGATCATCTACATCGACCGGCGTTTGACCCTTTCGCCTGCGTCCCTGCCCGGCCCCGGGTCATCTGCACGCACGCGAAAGTAGGCCAAAGGAACCACTTTTGCACGCTGACCGACTGCAACTGACGCCAACTCGCCCACATACCATTCGAATCGTAACTTTGATTCTCCATGGATCGGACATGAGTGTTTTCCGCGGCATCAGAAGTTTCTCCGTCGGGCCGATTGCAGCTTTTGTTGCGCAGGGGGTCGCGGGTTTGCGTGATTGGCGCAGCATGCCTCGCGGACCGGCCGGCCTCGCGCCCGACCCGGCGACGACTCCCGAGCCGGTTATTCAGGTGTACTGCGCCCGTTGTCTGGGATGGCGACGCCATTTCGGCGTGCACTCCTGGATCGCGGTGAAGCCGGCGTGCGCGAAAAACTACACGATCTACGAAGTGACCTACTGGCACTTGCGCCGGCGCGGCTCGGCCGTGGCGACGCGAAAACGCGCGCCCGACCAGCCCTGGTTCGGAAACGTGGTCAAGCTGCTCGCCGAACGACGCGGCGACGATGTCGGTTTACTGATCGAGCGCATCGAAAAGTCGATCCGAGAATATCCCTTCGCCGGACAATACGTCGCCTGGCCCGGACCCAACTCGAACACCTTTGTCGCTCACATTGCGCGGTTAGTCCCCGAACTCGGGCTGGACCTACCGCCAACGGCGATCGGCAAGGACTATCTCGGCCGCCGATGGGCGTCAACCGCGCCCAGCGGAAACGGCTTCCAGTTTTCGATCTTCGGCATATTCGGCATGTTGGTGAGCGGAGTCGAGGGGTTCGAGGTCAATATCCTGGGCCTCACGTTCGGTTTCGATCCATTTACCCTTGCGCTGAAACTCCCGCTCATCGGGCGTCTGGGCGTCCCCCGTTCAATTAGATGGGAGACTAAGGCGACCAACGCGTTGACGCCCTCACACATCGGCGATGAAGTGACGAGGTGAACGAAGTATTGAGTTACTTACTCAACTCACGACGTTCGCGTTACGGGCGCGCTGTTGCCGGCCGGTAGCAAATGGAGAGTGCCAAGGCCTGATTCTCCCGGCAGTCTGCCGGTCGCCGCATTCAGGGCGCAGTCATTCCCTGTATTCCCTGCCATACGCACAGGACGGCGCCAACGCCCAGAACAAGGAAGGTCAGCGTCGTCCCCCAGAAGCGGCCGAACTGGAATTTATCCGTGAACGAGAGCGCATAGCCGTGCAACAGCCGGCCAATCAACAGCATCGCACCCAGTCCATGCAGGACATAGGCCGAAAAGTTGCACAGCTCAAGGATCGCCATCAGCAGCAGCGCCAGCGGCACGTACTCGGCGAAATTGGCGTGCCCGCGGATCACCCGAAGCATGGCCGCATCGCCGCCGTCTCCAAGTGAAATGCCGTGACCGCGGCGGCGAATAACGCGCCAGGCCAGGACCAGGAACCAGAGAACCAGCAACCCGGCATACACAGGCGTGACGATCACGGCGCACTCCTTCGTCTGGGAACCGAGTCGACGTTGCTACCGTTCCGGCTGAACCGGTTGACGATTCCCGCGGTCCGTTACGCCGGCAATTTGGTCGCCTGCCAGGACACGAACTGGATACCCGCCGCGCGCTTCGCGTAAACGGCGTGGAACAGCAGGTTTAGGGTCCGGTCCTCTGCCTTCACGGTCACCTCGAAGCTGGCCCCGCCGCTGACGATCGCGATGCAGCCGTATGTCCGGACCTTCACCTCGCCGCGCTTCATCTTGCGGTACTTCACGTTCCCGGACCGGATCGACTCGATGAAGCTCGCCTTGGTGTCCTGCACGGTGCTCGAGTGGATATAGACCAGGTCATCGCCGATCAATCGTTGCATCGCCCCCACGTCGCCTTTCATCTGCGCAGCGTAGCGATCCTGCTCCGCCTTCAGCGCTTCCTCCACGGTGATCGTGCCGCTGCAGTCCTGCGCCCCCCCTCCGCCGGCCGCGGCTCGAAGCGCAGCGAATCCGCGAAGTGCGTGAATGTACTGTCTCAGCATTTTTTTCTCCTCCGTTTGAAATTCATTCCTAGTGTCCTCTTCCGCCGATTCGTGGGACAACTTGCGAACCTTGGAAGGCAGACCTCATATCCATAAAGACCCGCATCTCAGCGGCCGCGCACTCCCATGCGCCGCTCTTTGGCGCGCACCAGGCCACTGATCACTTCGTTGCAGGGAGCGGCGACGCCGATTGCGGCGGCGGCCGGCGGAATGGCGCCGTTGATGGCGTCGATCTCCGAGATCCGCCCGGCCATGTGGTCGAGCAGCATGGAAGGGCGGGCATTGGGGATCTTCATGCCGAATGCGCGCACGTAGGCCACCGGGTCGTCGAAGTCCAGGCGGACCTTGCGCGCCTTCGCCACGGAGAAAGCTTCGGCCGCGCAGCCCGAGGCCACACGCCAGGCGTCGGGATCCTCGATGACCTCGATGATGGTGCGCTCGGTGACCGCGCAAGTCCCCGAGTAGCAGACGTTGCAGATGAGCTTTTCCCACACCAGTTGATCGATGTCGTCGAAGCACTTCACTTTGAAGCCGCCCGAGCGCCACACCTCGGCAATTTTCTCCAGGCGCGGCGTAACGGGCCCGGAGAATTCGCCCAGCCGAACCAGTTCCCAGCCGTTGTGATGGGCGTGGCCGGGTCCTTTCATCGACGCACCGAAACCGCCGACGACGCCGATTGCCACGCGCTCGCAGCCAAGCACGCGCGCCGCGGTGTCCGGGCCGCCCAGACCATTCTGGATCGACAGCACCACCGTACCGGGGCCGAGCAGCGGCTTCGCCGATTCGGCGGCCTGCGCGACATGCATCGCCTTGGTGGCGATGATCACAAGATCGCAAACACCCGCGTCCGCGGGCCGCATCGTCGCATGCACCCGCACCGTCCGGTCCCCGGACGCGCCTTCGACGCGCAGACCGTTCTTGCGGATCGCCTCGATGTGCTCGCGCCAGGTATCGCTTGCCCACACTTCGTGGCCTGCCGAGGCGAGCAGTCCGGCGTACACCGACCCCATCGCACCGGTGCCGATGACGGCGATTTTCATCTGATCGATGGCTGTTCGCGCGAATGAACGACGAACCTGAAAGAAACCGCATTCGGAAAAAAACCATTAACTGCCCCACGCATTTTTTCCCCTTGTCCTCGAGTACCTCGGCTTGAATCGCGGCACTCGTCGTGAGGCCGCTCGCCGCCCTGATCGCGTAGCGACCAACGCCGATCATTTGCGTCAGACCGTCATTCGCCGCCGAACCCGATTTTGAGGGCCCGCAGACGCGCAGGCAAGGACATCGGCCTGCATCCCAAAACACCGCCGGCCACGACCGGCAAGGTTCTGAACGTCAAGCGCCTTTTTGCCTCGGGCCAACTCCCGCCGTCCGTGAGGACCTCTCCGTTCGGCGCCGCCCAGGCATCGATGACTGTCTCGCATAAAACTTACATTCCAGAATGGAATAAATATTATGGCGACTCGTAGCCTATTGTGCGACACAGCATTGCTGTTTAATGCACACCATGCGTGGGGCGAAAGGGTTTTCGTCTCAACCTGGGCGAATCCAGGTGCAGTCGCACAACATATGGATTGATTCCACAAACAATAGGAGTGACACCATGAACGTAACCAAACTGATTCTCGCCGCCGGTTTTGCCGTCGTCAGCACCGGTGCATTTGCTGAAACTGGCGTGGGCACCGTCCGGATCGACAACGTCGCCAATGTATACGGCCGTGCCGGAGTCCCGAACGTGAAGGTCTACGGTACCGTGGCATCCCAACCGACCGACGTCGCCGTTCCCGGCGGCAACATCACCGGCACGGGTGACACCAAGATCGCCGTGACCAGCGGCAAGAACGTCGTCGCATTCGGCCGTTCCTAAGCCGCCCGCAGCAGACCGAACGGCGCACTGCTCCAGGCAGTGCGCCGTTTTTATTTCCGAGCCGCCTTCCTCCGTCCGCAGTAGGCAGGCCCCCAGAGTCTCGCCTATCATTTCGCCTCGCCTTTCCCGCCATTACGCAGCACACGAGAGAAATGAAAATAACATCCATCGAAACCATCGTGCTGAACATTCCGTACAGCAGCGGCGGGCCATCCGACACCGAAGCTTGGGGCGGCACGGCCTGGCGGACCGCGGATACACTGCTGGTAAAAGTCGGCACCGATGCCGGCATCACCGGCTGGGGCGAGGCCTTCGGCTACAACGTCATCCCGGCCACCAAGGTCGCGATCGACCAGATCCTCGCGCCGATGTGCATCGGCCGTGATCCGCTTGCCATCGAAAGCCTGACGCAGGAAATCCAGCAAAAGCTGCATATCTTCGGTCGCAGCGGTCCGATCATTTTCGGCCTGTCTGGCATCGACATCGCTTTGTGGGACATCGCCGGCAAGGTCGCGCGCCAGCCGCTGCATCAATTGCTCGGCGGCGGCAAACCGCAAATCACCTGCTACGCGAGCATGATCCGATACACCGATCCGAAACTGGTGGCGAGAAATGTCGAACGTGCACTGAGCGAGGGTTTCCGTCATGTCAAACTGCACGAAATCGAAGTCGCGCCGACGCGCGCCGCGCGCGAAGCCGCCGGTGAAGGCGTGGACATCATGCTCGACGTGAACTGTCCATGGACACTGCGCGAAGCGCTGGACATGACGCAGAAGCTGCGGCCGCTGAACTTGCGCTGGCTCGAGGAGCCGGTATGGCCCCCGGAAGATCACGCGGCGCTGGCGCATGTTCGCGCTCACGGTGGCATCCCCGTTGCGGCCGGAGAGAACGCCACCACGGTCGCGCAATTCAAGCACCTGTTCGATGCCGGTGCGGTGGATTTCGTGCAACCCAGCCCGGCCAAGATGGGCGGCGTGTCCGAACTGCGCAAGGTATTCACGCTGGCCGCAGCGTACAACGTGACCGTGATGCCGCACAGCTTTTA
>Ga0137409_10000313_pt2 | contig 26997 bp, 26 predicted proteins | sample CZODoug1_16funga_FD_122059 | JGI IMG/M metagenome (GOLD analysis project Ga0137409, IMG submission 122059) | Vadose zone soil fungal communities from Angelo Coast Range Reserve, California, USA - CZODoug1_16fungal (Hybrid Assembly) | ecosystem: Environmental > Terrestrial > Soil > Vadose zone...
GTCCGATACGGGTTATTAAGCAGAATCAGCGGAGCGCCAGGCGTTCCTTGATCGCCGCCTCGGCCTCCGCCCTTTCGTCCCACGGCTCTGAGCCCGAAGCCATCCTCATCGTGCGCTCGTGCCCTTTGCCCGCCAGCAGCACGCAGTCGCCCGGCCGCGCGATCTCGATCGCGCGGCGGATGGCGGCCCGGCGGTCGATGACGATCTCGTAATCGAGCCCAGGCGCTTTGCCTTCGACCCCTTCCTGGACGTCGCGCGCGATCTCCACCGGGTCCTGTTGAAGCGGGTCGTCGGTGGTGATGATGAAGAAGTCGGAGAACTCCGCCGCCGCGCGTCCCATGCCAGGACGGTCGTGATCCGAGCGCGCGGTTGAGCCGAACACGACGATGAGGCGTCCGGGGGTGAAGGGCCGCAGCTCAGCCAGCGCGCTGGCCAGAGCGCCCGCGGAGTGGGCGAAGTCGATGAACACGCGAAAGTCCTGACCGAGGTCGACCGGCTCGAGCCGGCCGCGGACGCCTTCGAAGCCGGCCAGCCCGGTGCCCACCGCCTCCAAAGGAACACCGAGCGCGAGGCAGACGCCCGCCGCGCAGAGCGCGTTGTAGATGTTGAAGCGCGCGGGCACGCGCAGGCTGACGTCCGTTTCGCCGACAGGCGTGACCAGACGGAATTGCGAGCCCGTGCCGGTGACTCGCAGGTCGAGCGGATGCAAATCGGCGGCGGTGGTCAATCCGTACGACCAGCGGCGCGCGATCGCTCGACGTGAGAGCCGGTCGTAGCTCAGGTCGTCGCGGTTCAAGACCGCCGTCTTCTCCATCCCTTTGTCGGCCGCGTTGGCGGTGATGTCGATGAGGCGCGCCTTCGCTTCGAGGTAAGCGTCCCACGAGGGGTGATAGTCGAGGTGGTCGTGGCCGACGTTGGTGAACGCGGCCACGTCGAACTCGACAGCGCGCACGCGTTCCTGCACCAATGCGTGCGACGTCGTCTCGATCACGGCATAGGCGACGCCGGCCTCGACCATGCGCGCGAGCCAGGCTTGCACCTCCGGAGCCTCGATCGTGGTCTGGCCGCTCAGGTTGTCCGTCTCGCGGCCGCTGACCGTGAAGGAGACGGTGCTCATCGCGCCGGCCATGACGCCGCTGGCCTGCAGCACGTGCTCAGCCATGTGCGTGGTCGTCGTCTTCCCATCAGTCCCCGTGATGCCTGCCACTTTCACGCGACGCGACGGCCGTCCGTAAAACTCCGCCGCGACCTCGGCGAGGCCGCTCCGAGTCGAGGGCATCCGAACCAGCAGCGTCCCGGCCGGCAGCTTGACCTCGCGCTCGACCGCCACCGCGGTGGCGCCCCTGGCGAGGGCGTCGGTCACGAATGCATGGCCGTCCGCCTGCAGGCCTTCGACGGCGACAAACAGGTCGCCCAGCTTGACCCGCCTCGAGTCGTACGCGATGCCTGTGATCTCGACATCGCCGCTTCCTTCGAGGGTCGCGCCGGGCACCCCGCGCACGAGCTCTTCCAGCTTCATTCCTGGTGGGCAGCATAATCGGCGCGTGAACGCCGACATCGGTGGACGCCGCTTCGAGTGGGGAGCGCGGACCTACGTCATGGGCATCATCAACGTGACGCCCGACTCCTTCAGCGGCGACGGGCTCGGCACCGACCTGGAGCGGGCGGTCGCGCAGGGATTGCGCATGGTCCGCGACGGCGCCGACATGCTCGACGTGGGCGGTGAGTCGACACGGCCGGGCCACCAGGCGATCGGCGCGACAGAGGAGATCGAGCGGACGGAAAAGGTCGCCGCTCGCCTCGCTCGAGAGACGGAAGTCCCCATCTCGATCGACACGTACAAGCTCGACGTGGCGAAGGCGGGGGTGGCCGCAGGCGCCACGATCCTGAACGACATCTGGGGCCTGACCCGATCACCAGCGCTCGCCGAGCTCGCCGCAGCCAGTCAGTGCGCGCTCGTTTTGATGCACAACCAGGACGGGACGGAGTACGCGGGAGACCTGATGGACGAGATCAAGGCATTTCTGCGCAAGTCCATCGATCGCGCGCTGCAGGCCGGCGTTCCGCGCGAGCGCGTGCTCATCGACCCCGGGATCGGCTTCGGCAAGACGGCCGAGCAGAACTGGGTGGTCATGCGCAGGCTGGTGGAGCTGCGTGAGCTCGGCCAGCCGATCCTGATCGGAACGTCGCGTAAATCCTTCATCGGCAAGCTCCTCGACCTGCCAGTCGACGACCGAATGGAGGGCACGGCGGCCACGGTCACTGCGGCGGTCCTGCGCGGGGCCGATGTTGTCCGCGTCCACGACGTGCGCGAGATGACGCGAGTGGCGCGTGTCGCCGACCACATGCGTTGACCACCGCATACCTCGGCCTTGGATCAAACCTCGGACGGCGTTCGCGCAACCTGAGCGCGGCGCGCAGGCGACTGCGTCAAAAGGGAGCGCGCGTCCTGCGTCAGAGCCGCGTCATCGAGACGGCACCGTGGGGAGTGGCGGACCAGCCGCGGTTCCTGAACCAGGTGATCGAGGTCGAATGGCCGGGCACGGCGCGCCGGCTGCTCAAGGTCGCGAAGGAGGTCGAGTCCGAAGGAGGGCGCCTGCCGGCAGACCGCTGGGGGCCTCGCGTGATCGACATCGACATCCTGCTGTTCGGCGACGAGCGCATCCGCGCGCGCGGCCTGGTCATCCCACACCCGCGCATCGGAGAGCGCTCGTTCGTGAAGCGGTCGCTCCGCGAGCTGGGCGTCAAAACCCCCTGATCAGCCCGGCCGGGCGTTGGTGAACCGGTAGCCGATGCCTGGCACGGCCAGGATGTAATAAGGACGCGAGGGCTGGCTTTCGATCTTCCGCCTCAGGTTTCTGATGTGCACGTCGATGACGCGTGTCTCGATCGGATACTCGTAGCCCCAGATCGAGTTCAGGATCTTCTCCCGGCTGAGCACCTTTCCCGCGTTGCTCGCAAGAAAGGTCAGCAGGTCGAACTCGGTGTGAGTCAGCTCGACTTCCTTGCCGGCCTTGTACGTCCGACGTTCGTTGACGTCGATCACGAGCTCGCGGAACTCGAGCCGGCTGCGCATCGCCTCTGCCGACTCGAACCGGCTTCGCCGCAGGTGAGCGGTCATGCGCGCTACGAGCTCACGGAGGCGAAGGGGCTTGGTGACGTAGTCGTCGGCCCCGATCTCGAGGGCGACGACGACGTCGATCTCGTCGGAGCGCGAGCTCATCATGATCACGGGCACGACCGGGTCCATCTTGCGCAGCTCGCGGCAGATGTCGAAACCCGCGCCGTCGGGGAGCGTGACCTCGAGCAGGATTATGTTCGGCCGGGAATGCTCGACCTGGCGGAGGGCCTCGGCGCCTGAGTCAGCTTCGACGACCTGGTAACCGTCCTGCTCGCAGGCCGGCTTGATCTCCCGGCGCGCCTGAGCATCCGGATCGACGACAAGGACTTTCCGCGAGGTCTCGACTGCGACAGCCACCCTGAACGATCCTAACAGATCTGAAGGATTGTTAGGAGATGTTGCGTTTCAGGCCCCGAACGTAGCTCCGAGACTTCCTGTCCAGCGCGATCAGCTTTGCGCCTGCGCCGGAGAGGACCCGCTCCCACGCCCCAACATACGAAACTTCCTCGCCGCCGAACTCGGCCTTGAAGAAGCCAAGGCCGCGCCACGGATGGTTGGGCCCGGAGTTGGGCGGGGGAACGCCCCAGAGGTCGAAATCAACGCAAGCGGCCTCGGCCGCCGAGCTGATCGCGTGCCACCAGGCGAGGTCGTTGCCCATGAGCTCCGGGTGCTTGCCGCTGCGACCTGCGAAAAGGCTGTACGCGCGACCACCATGACGGGCGACCAGCACAGTGGCGAGGGCCTGGTCGGTGTCTGGTTTGAACGCGACGTACGTACGGCACCAGGGCAAGTGCTCGAGCAGCAGGTCGTAGTACCGGCGGTCGGGCAGGTGGATGGACTCGCGCTGTTCCACCGCGGCCGATTGCCGCGCCAGCTCAGCCGCGTCCTTGCCTTCTTTGACGGCGACGCCGCGCCGCAGGCCCGCGCGGATGTTGTAGCGGCGTCCATGCCGAAAAGTCTTCAGCAGCTCCTCAGGTGGACGCATCTGGATTATGCGGGTGTGCTGCGGCTGAATCGGAGCCGCCGGCGAGAACTCGCGCTCGGTGAGAGCCTCGGCGAGGTCTGCATGCGCCTCCGGTTCGATGACGATGCGCGCCACCTTCGCACCCCGCGCCCATTCGACCAACGAGTCGACGGCTTCCGCTGTTGCGGGCACGGGACCGCGGGGGACGTACGCCTCGCGCGCAAAGCCCACCGACCGCAGCTGCACGCTCGCCAGCGCGCCGCCTGGCAGTCGGATCCTCTCGATCTTCCAACCTGCGCGCGATTGGACCTCGCCCCAGGCCCACGATTGCAAAAGCGGTGCGGGCGAGGCTCGCTCGTCGAGCTCTCCGTCCCACTTCTCGGCGTCCGTCATGCGCTCATCCGGGACCGGGTTCTGTGACGAGAGCGGGGTCGAGATGACTCGTGTCGTTGACGCCTCCGATGATCATGCGGCCGTCGCGCTTTTCGATGACTGAGATCGACGCGTTCTGGATCTTGAATGGAAAGAGACCGCGGCTCGGCCGCCCGATGACACGATGCAGCGCGATCTGTATGACGCCCCCATGCGTGACGACAACGACGTCGCCGTGCCGGTGGCGTTCCAGGATTTCATCCAGCGCCGCGGCCACACGCGTCTCGAAGAGCTCGGCGCCCTCGCCGCCAGGCACGAGGTCCCAGTCGGGCTCTTCCGTCCAGCTTGCCCAGGCCCCCGGAAAACGTTGGGCCAGGTCATCCGTGCGCAAGCCCTCCCACTCTCCGAGGAAGATCTCGCGCAGGCCGGGCATCGATTCGGGCTTGTGGCCGGTCGCCGCCGCGATCGCCTGTGACGTCTCGAATGCCCGTTTCAGGTCGCTCGAGTAAAAGCCCGCGAACCGGCGTCCCGCCAGGCGCTGCCCCACGCGCTCGGCCTGGCGGCGGCCTTCATCGGAGAGCGGGGGATCGAGCTGACCCTGGATGCGGTGCTCGCGATTCCAGGTCGACTGGCCGTGGCGAACGAGAAACAACCGCGCGGGCGAAGGCCGGGCAGCGAGAGGTAGGTCAGGCGGCTCCTGGCGCGCGGATCTGATCTCGATATCTATACTAACTTTCTCTTAATCCCCCGATCGGGCTGGGCCGGTCTCAGGAGGAAGGCTGTTGCAGTCGCACGGCTCATTGGCCGAAATTCCCCTTCGATCGCTTCTGGAGGCTGCTCAGGGTGAGCGCTCCACAGGTACCCTTACCGTCCGCAATGGGAACGGTCAGTCTGCCTCCCTGTACTTTCTGTTCGGCCATCTTTTCCACGCCCAGAGCGACGGGAAGGCGGGCGATGACGTCGTGGTCAGCGCCCTTCACTGGACGAAGGGTGACTTCGAGTTTGACGCCAAAGCCAAGCTGCCCGCTGACGAGACGGTCAAGGCAGGAATCCCCGAGCTCGTTCAGACCGCGGATGCGACCCCTGAGGCCGAGAGCGTTGCCGAGCCACAACCAGAGCCGGCGCCTGAGCCCACGCCCGAGCGCACCGAAGCGCGCGTCGAGCGCAAAGATCATGCTGAACCGGAGAGAAAGGTGGAAGCACCACAACCAAGACGCGGCGTGAAGCACCGTCCGTCACCGAAGCATGGACGCGAACCTATCCCTGTGCCCGCGGGGCAGATCATCTACGACTCGCTCAAAACGTCGTTCGTCGATTTCCCGCGCCTGATCACCACCCTCGAGAAGGAGGGTTACACCGGCTACGTGCGTCTGCTGACCGACGATGCATCTGGGCTGATCCTCTTCAAAGAGGGTTCGGCGCTCGAGTGCATGTACGACGGCGCTGCCGACGCGAGCAGCCTGGTGCTCGGAAAGCAAGCCCTGCAGCAGTTCAACGACGACGTCACCAGCGGACACGGCGTGCTCGATGTCGTAGGCCTCTCGCCGGAGCTCATCGACGGCCTGTACGAGCTGACCGTTTCGCGCCCGATGTACACCGAGCTCTACGCGGCCTGGGTGGACATGAAGGCGCTGCTCAAGTTCCTCAGCGACCGCAAGCTCAGCGGGAGCGTGATGATTCGCTCGGCGGGCGGCACCGGTGTGATCATCCTCTCCGACGGCGACCTCGCCGGCGCGTACACCAGCGAGTCGCGCGACATCTCCGACAAGCCCGATCGGGCACTCGCGCTTTGCGACGACCCGGCCGCGATGATCGAAGTCAAGTCGGCCGACGCCACCAAGCACCCGCCCCTCGATGTCGATGAGATCGTCGGCGGGCAGCGCGGCCCGCGATCGCCGCAGCAGCAGCCAACCATCTCGATGGCACCCGAGCCGGTGAACCCGACCAACCCGACGCTCCCGGTCATCCCGGTGATGCCGCCGGAGCCGCCGACCGCTCAGATTCCGACCGGTGGCTACTCGAGCTACACGCAACCCACTCCGCCCTCGATGCAGGTGGCGCCGACGACGCCCCCCCGGTCGGCCGGGCCTCAGCTGGACTGGGCGACGATCGTGGCCGAGCTGCAGGCGATGGCCGAGGACGCGCTCGGCAACCGCGCGCGCAAGGTGAAGGACATTCTCGGCGCCGCAGATCCTTCGTTGGCGGGGATCGAGTCCGCGATCGACCAGATACCGAGCATCTCTCTTTTGTTCGTCGATTCCTCGCGGCTGGAGCAGCTCGCGCAGGAGATGAGGGCCCGGCTCAAGTCCCACCTCTAAAGGGGTCCGTAGTCTTAACAGGGTGGGTTGGGTTTCGTTCTTGCATCGCCTAGCTTGGGCTAAGGTGCGCCGGCGGGGGGAGGAGCCGAAACGGGAGAGGGAGGGCCCGCGGCAAGTGCGTCAATTTGCCGCCGCGACCATCCTGGCCCTGCTGTCGATCGCCCTTTCAGCCTGTGGCGGCAACCCGCCTCAGATCGTCGATTACTCACCGCAGCGCGGCGCGCTCAACGTATCGACCGCGAACCCGATCATGATCACGTTCGACCACGCCGTCGACCAGCAGTCGGTCGAGGCCCGCCTGCACCTGCTCCCCGCGACCAACGGAACGGTGCGCTGGATCAGCCCTCGACAGCTGTCCTACGAACACCCTGCGTTGTTGACGAGCACGACGTACGAGATCATCCTCGAGGCGGGCTATCGCGACCTGGCCGGCAACACGTACTCGCTTCGGCACCACTGGGCTTTCGCGACCGAAGGCCCGCCCGGCCTGGCCGGTTCGACGCCGTCGGACAATGAAGCGGGAGTGGACCCCGCCGCCTATCTCACGCTCGACTTCACGCGGGAGATGAACGGCGCCACGCTGCGCTCGGCTTTCACGCTCAATCCGAGCGTCCCGTTCAGCGTGCGCCTGGATCCGAGCGATGGCAGGCGCGCGATCATCGCCCCCTCACAGCTGCTGTCGCCCAACACCGCCTACCAACTTGCCGTCAACGTTGCGGCGCTCGACATCGACGGCAACCAGCTGGACCGCAACCAGACGGTCCGCTTCAAGACCGGCTCGCCGCGACCGCTCAGGCACTGGGTGGCCTTCGCGACCCAAAGCGTCGATGGCGCCGCCGCGGGATTGTGGATCGTCAACGAGTCGGGATTTCCCCGGCAGCTGTTCGACACCAGCTCCGTCCACGCTTTTAGCTGGTCGCCTGCGGGGGACCGGCTCCTGGTCCAGGGCGACGGCGAGACGTGGTCGGAGGTCGTACCCGGCAGCACCAACGTGCAGCTGCCTTTCAAGGCCGCGTGGGCGGCGGCCCTCGCTTCAGGGATGGGCTATGTCTACATCGACGACTCGGGCACGCTGCACCGCCTGCCGGCCGACGGACCTGACGAGGTCATGGCAAGCGACGTGGCCGAGGCCGCGGTCGCGCCTAACGGTTTGAGGGTTGCCTTCGTCCAGGGCGCTGTGGCACCCAACACGGTGTGGGGTTATGACGTCGGCCTGAGGGCGCGCTATCAGCTCGCTCTCGACACCGCTCCAGTCAGCGCACCCAGCTGGGCGCCTTCCGGCAACCGGATCGCATATCTGAGAAGCGAAGTAGACGGAATGAGCCTGCGCGTCAGAAGCCTGATCGGCGGCGCAACGACAACCACAGTCGCTTCCGGGGACCTGGGCTCGCCGGCCTGGCTGCCGGACTCGACGCACATCGTCTTCGCAGCGGCGACCGGCGCCAACCACAAAGCCTTCGTGGTCAACGTCGTCGCGCCGCCGGCCGCGCTAAACCCCGCGCTGGGCCTGCCCGCAGATCCGTCAGTGGACCTCGCGGCGCCCGTTCCATCGCCAGACGGCCACCAGTTCGCCTTTGTCAACGGCGGTCAGGTGTGGCTGATGAACGCCGACGGCACACGCCCGACCGCGCTTACGCGGTACGACGCGTCTGCCTTCCCCTACTCCTGCCTCGCACTGGCCTGGAGCAAAGCCTGATTGCGCTCGACCAACGCGTCGAAAAGCACTTCGAGCCGGTCGGCCGTTCGCGTCCAGGAGAAGCGCTGAGCCAGGAGCCGGCCCCGGCGGCCCATCTGCTCGGCGAGCTCACGATCCGCCAGCAGCCGTCCAATCCGCTCCGCGTACACCGCCGCATCGTGCTCGTCGATCAGGTAACCGCTGACCTCATCGCGCACAACAGAACGCAGCCCCGACACGCCTGAGGCCACCACCGGGCAGCCGCACGCTTGCGCTTCGAGTGCGACGAGCCCGAAAGATTCGCTGTACGAAGGCATGACGCACACGTCAGCCGCCGCATAGAAGTAGGGCAGCTCATGATGGGCCACTGACCCTATGAAGTCCACGCGATCGCGGACGCCAACCCCGATCGCGACCGCCTTCAAGCGGTCCATCTCGCTTTCATCGCCCTCATGGCTGTCCTCGCCGAGGATCAGCAGGCGAACGTCGTCATGCCGTCGGTCGCGCAAGAGCGCCAGCGCGCGAATCGCCACCTCCACTCCTTTGAGCCGCTCCAGCCGGCCGACGAACAGGAGCAGGCGACCGCTGCCGTAGCCGATCTCGCGCCGAGCGTCGTCGCGGTCCATCGGTTGGAACATCGTGAGGTCGACTCCGGGCGGCACGATGACTACGCGCTCCGGGTCGGCGCCGTAACCATCCATCAGGTCATAGGCCTCGTCCGCGGTTGATGCGATGAGGAGGTCTGCCTGCTGCGCGATCTCACCCTCGACCTGGATGCGCAGGCGAGGTTCGGGGCGAGCCCCGTCCGCCAGGGTTCGGTTCTTCACGAGGCCCAGCGTGTGGGCGGTGTGCGCCCAGCTCGCAGCAAGCTGTGGCCGAAGCAGGCACGCGACCTCGCCTGAGAGCCAGTAGTGCGAGTAGAGAAGGTCGTAGGCGATGTTCTCGCGCGCGGCGAAGTCCAGGATGCGGTTCGCGAACGAGGGGACCTCACCGTAGAGGGAGTATTTGTCCAGTCCCCTCCCGGCCGGCAGATAGATGACCCGCGAGTGGGGAGCCAGGACCTCGACGTCGGGGTCCTCCGACGACTGCTTGCGGGTGAAGATGTCGGTCGCGATTCCGCGGTTGCCGAACGCGCTGGCGACCTGTCGAACGTAGACGTTGAGCCCGCCGTTTGCGTTCTGGCCCAGCGATGCGGTGGGCGAAGTGTGCATGGAAATGACCGCGATCCGCCTCCGGGCGGTCGGGTCGCCGAGGATCGGGGTCGCCTCAGCCACGGTAAGCCGATCTCATGTCAAGCCAGCGCCGCGAGACGCACCGGAAGCCGGAATCTGAGACCGGCGAGAAAAGTGCCATACCCCTAAAACCTACGCGCTCAGCAGCTATTCCCGTCGAGGGCCGAGAATAGAGGCAGGTATGATTCGGCGCGTTATACGCCTCCCGAAAGGCCTCAAGCTCTCCGCGCTTATCGCGCTGGCCGTGCCGGCGCTGGTCGGGCTGACGGCGATCACGACGCTCGCCGACAGCTCCCCCTCACCCTCAGGCAGCCCGCCGGCTTCGGCACTGCCCGGCGACCCCAACAAAGGGGCCTCACTCTTCGGCCAGAACTGCGCCACGTGCCATGGCGCCAGCCTGGGCGGCAGCATCGGTCCCGCCCTGAACCCGATCGTGAAGCTGCCGGGCGTGGCCGACGCGCTCGACCCCACCTTCCTGATCGACATCATCACCAACGGCCGTACGCACCAGCCTGGCGATCCGGGAACTGCCACGTCGGTCATGCCGCCCAAGGGCGGCAACCCCAACCTCACCGACCAGGACATCAAGGATCTCGCGGCCTACATCATCGAGCAGAACCGGATCCCCGGCGGCGGACCGCTTCCCCCCGGCGAGCTGGCCAAGCGCACCATGCTCTGGGTCGGCATCGGGATCGTCTCGATGATCTTCGTCACCTACCTGCTGGCGCAGTACAACATGCGGTGGATCGCGCGTCGCGCCGCCGCGCATCGACGGCAGTAACTGCGGAGCCGGCGGACGCCGATCAGCCGAAGGCGCCGCCGCTTTCGCCCATCCCCGCCGGCGGTTCGCCAAGAGTCCTGATCCTCTTCAGCGACACAGGCGGCGGCCACCGGGCCGCGGCCCGCGCCCTGACCGACGCGCTGAAACTCCTCGACCCGACCTGCGTCGTCACCGTCGCCGACCCGCTGATCGGGCAGGGCCCCGCGGTAGTGAAGCGACTGGCGTCCCTGTACTCGCCGATGATCCGCCGGTCCCGCGCCGCGTGGGGCGCCGTCTACCACACCAGCAACACGAGGCCGGCCTTCGCAGCGATCCGCGCCGTCTTCGGGCACGGCGTGCGCAAGTCGGTGATCGAGCTGTTGAAGAACCACGACCCGGACGTCGTGCTCTCGGTGCATCCGCTGCTGAACCACATCAGCCACCAGGCGATTCGCAAGAGCGACCGGCCTCGCGCGCTGATGACGGTGATCACGGACCTGGTCGACTTTCACCGCGGGTGGACCTTCAGCCGCGCCGACCTCGTGATAGCTCCCACGGAGCTCGCCCGCAAGGTCGCCCTGCGAAGACGCGTGCCGGCTGATCGCGTCAAATTGCTGGGGCTCCCGGTCGACCTTCGTTTCCGGCCCCCGGCCCCCGGCGAGAAGCAAGCGCTGCGCCGGCGCTTCGGACTCGACGAGAGCCGGTTCACCATTCTCGTCATGGGCGGTGGCGCGGGAGTGGGCCACCTGGAAAAGCAGGTGCGAGCCATCGCCGAAGACCCATACCAGTGGCAGGTGGTCGTCGTGTGCGGGCGAAACGAGAAGCTGCGCCGCCGCCTGGCCGAATACCGCTTTGCAACACCGACGCTCGTGTTGGGCTTCGTCGAGTACATGCCCGAGCTCATGCGGGCCTGCGATATGGTGGTGACCAAGGCCGGACCCGGCGCCATCGCTGAGGCGCTTGCCACGAGCCTGCCTCTCATCATCACCGGGTTTCTGCCCGGTCAGGAATCGCCGAACGTCGACTACGTGGTGGGTTCAGGCTTCGGCGAGTTTGCGCCCAAGGATTCCGACCTCCTTGAGGAGGTGAGGGTGCTGGCCGAAGGCGGCCCGACGTGGCGCGAGATGTCCCGCAAGGCCCAGGAGCTGGCGCACCCATACGCTTCTTCCGACATCGCACGCGAGGCTTTGCTCCTGGCGGCGCGCTACAGGGCCTCGGCGCAAACGAGCCGGTAGGGGCACAGCCGGCAGCGGCGGCGTTCCGGACGCGGGTCGAACCGCCCCGCCTTCACTCCCTCCGCAACCTCCGCAGCCTGGCGAGTGGCGTCGGCGATGAGGTCGGCCACCTTGTCGACCTTCACGCTCTGGCCGCTGGCGAGATAGACGACCTTCAGCTCCAGGGGCTCCAGGTGGAGAGCGATGCTGGCGCCAAGCGCGTAGAGGGCGACCTGCAGGTCGCGGCGCCGCCGCGTCAGCGGGCGTCCGCTCTTGTAATCCACGATGCGCCAGCCGGACTCGGTTCGATCGATGCGATCGATGACTCCTCGGAGCGTCCAGCCGTCAACTTGCGCGCTGAACTGGTGCTCGAGATATTCGGGAGGCGCATCGAACCCTCCCTTTTTCCGGTATGTCTCGAGCTGCGCCGCCCCGATCCGCCTGAACGTGGCGGCGCGACGAGGATCCGGAAAGGCCGTGTGGCTCCAGACCGACTCATGGATCGACTTGAGCATCTGGGAGCTGACCTGCCGTCCGCCCCTGCGCGCATCGCCCGCTTGCATGAGGACCTCGTGCAGGATCACGCCGTGCACAGCCTCGGCGCTTTGCACCACGGGTAGACGCTGCTCCTGCCTGTACCAGTACTGGCGCGGGCAGTCGAGATAGGCCGCGATCGCGCTGAACGATAGGCTGGCTTCGCCAGGTTGCCTCGTGACCACCGGCGCCGAGGGAGACTCCACACAGGGTTCGATCTCACGCTGCAGGACTGTGCGTGCGCCGGCGGCCCGGACCTCCTCCAGGAATCGGGAGTCTCGCCACCTCCTGCCGCCCTCGTAGTAGGAGGCCCGCGTCAGGTAGAGGTGGCGCCGGGCTCGAGTCATCGCGACGTACAGAAGCCGGCGCTCCTCGCCGACGACGTCCTCGCGGCCGCGTACCAGCGGCTCGAGGACGGCCGGAGGCAGCTCAAAACGGGGCGACCTTCCGGATTGCGGCAGGCGTCCCTCCACCAGGCCGGGGACGAAGACAGCGTCGAATTCGAGGCCCTTGGCCTGGTGGATGGTCATGACCTGGATCGCGTCGTCCGCCGTTTCAACCGGCGCCGGCTCTTCATCCTCGCCTGATAGAAGGACGAGGTCGAGGTGGTGCATGAAGGCCTCGAGCGAGCGGTCGTCTGACGTTTCACAGAACTCGGCCATGATCTCGGCGAACCGGCTCACGTTGGCCGTGACGCGCGCCGCCTCACTCCTTTCCAGCGTGGGGCCGATGACTTCGAGATAACGCGTCCGGTTCATCAGCTCGAAGAAGAGGTCGCGCACATCGAGGCGAAGCGCGTCGGTTGAAAGCTCCCCGAGCAGCCTCGCCAACGCCGCGGCGGGGGGCCAGGCTTTGAGCGCGTCAAGCGGTGACTTGTCTCCGCGATCCCGCAGCGCCGTCAACGCGGACACCTGGTCCAGGCTCGACGGCGGCCGAGTCATTGCGCGCGCGAGGGCGACCACGTCGCCGGGGTCACGCAGGATGCGCAAGAGGGCGATCATGTCTCGGATCTCCGGGCGGTCGAGAAAGCCATGCCCCCCGATGACCACGTGAGGCAGTCCGACTGCCGCGAGAGCGGACGCGATCGGTCGGGCGATTGCATTCGTCCTGCACAGGACTGCGATCTCGCGCGGAGATGTTCCACGTTTGACCAAACCTGCGGCGTGGGCGGCGATGGCGGTCGCCTCCGTGAATCCATCGGGGCACAGCCACAGCTCGACCTGCTGACCCGGCACGCTGGAGATGAGCTGCTTGGGAAGGCGGTCGGTGTTATGAGCGATGAGCGACGCGGCGGACGAGACGATGCGCCGCGAGCTGCGGCGGTTGCGACCGATGGTGATCGTCTTCGCCTCGGGAAAACGATCGTGGAATCTCTCGAGGCTGGCCCGCGAGGCGCCGCGAAACCGATAGATCGACTGGTCGTCGTCGCCGACCACGAAAGGCTGGCTCCTGGAGGCGATCAGCTCGACAAGGCGCTCCTGCGCCAGGTTCAAGTCCTGGTACTCGTCGACGAGCACATGAAGGAATCGGGCCGTGTACTTGTCCAACAGCCCCTGGTGGCTTTCGAGCATCTTCACGGTCAAGACCAGCAGGTCCTCGAAGTCGAGCATCCGGCGCTTCTTGCACTCCTTCTCATAAGCCCGGAAGAGACGGACGCATGCGCGCATCAGGTCAGCCCGTTCAGTGTCGTCGCTGGAGGCGGCCCAGGACGCGAGCCGCCCCAGCGGCACGAGCTCCTGCTTCATCCGCTCGAGCATCTGAAGGGCCGGCGCGACGAGGTCGTCGGGGCGTTCGTCACCCGCAAGTGCGGCGTCGCCCAGCCGCCACATGAGCTCGCGGGTCAGGATCCACCGGTCGGCGCCGGTCAGGATTCGGAAGCCAGGCGGAACCCCCACCGCCCGGCCGTCTGCCCGAAGCCATCCCAGGGCGATCGAGTGGAAGGTCCCGACTGACGGCGCCGCGTCGTCAATCAGGTCTTCGATGCGCTGGCGCATCTCGGCGGCAGCCCGCTCCGTGAAGGTCATGACGAGGATCGAAGAGGGCGACACGCCCGCCGCCACCAGGCGGCGAAAACGTTCGGCGATCACTGCGGTCTTACCGGTGCCCGCTCCGGCCAGGACCCGGATCGGGCCGCCGCCGATCGCAGCCGCCACCAGCTGGTCTGCCCCCAGTCGGATCCTCGTCACTGGGACGGTGTCGAGCGCCCTATCCGGACGCGTAGGGTGCGCACCTTCCGGCCGAGCCCGAGGACGTTGAGCCGGGCGATGATCGTCTCGGAATCGAGCCGCAGCTGGTGTGCCAGTGCTGGGCTCGAGGTGCTGACGACCAGGGTTCCAGAATGGAGCTCGATCTCGTCGCACAAACTGGCGGGTTCTGTGCCGATCACGATGCGAAAGGCGCTCGCCACCTGGGTGCCGATCAGCCGGGTTCCGTCGGGCTGCCGGCGCAGCACCTTCTGCAGGATATTGCCCAACTTATCCACAGGGCTGAATCATGCCCTGGTCGACCGTCCAGACCTTCGCATTGGCGAGGAGTCCGCGCGGGAACGGACCCGCCTCGACCGAGGTGATGACCACCTGGCCCTCACCGGCCACCTGGCTCAGGAGCGCCGACCTGCGTTCAGCGTCGAGCTCGGACAGAACATCGTCCAGCAGAAGTACGGGCCGCTCACCGGTACGGCGCGCAACGAGCGCCGCCTCGGCCAGCTTCAGGCTCACCACCGCGGTCCTTTGCTGCCCCTGGGAGGCGTACGCGCGGGCGTCCCTACCCCCCAACACCACGCGCAGGTCGTCGCGATGCGGGCCGATCGTCGTGGACCCTCGTCTGAGGTCTTCCGCGAGTGAGTTATGCACAGCTTCGGCGAGGTTTTCCGGGGGGCCCTCATAGTGGATCTCGAGGCGCTCCTGGCCGGCGATCTGGGCGTGATACATGGCCACGTCCGCCTCGAGCTCGCGGACCGCGGTCGAGCGGGCCGCCACCACCTCGCCGCCCAGCCGCACCAGCTCCTGGTTGAAGACCTCGAGGACGTCCATGCTCTCTTCACCGGCGGCGATCCGTTTCAGGAGGCTGTTGCGCTGCTCGAGCACGCGCTTCAGGCCAGAGATGGCGCGCGCGTAGCCCGCCTCGACCTGTACCAGCATCTGGTTGAGAAACCTGCGGCGCAGCTCCGGTCCTGCCTTGACCAGGCCAAGGTCGTCGGGCCAGAACAATGTCACCCGAAAGCGGCCGGGTAGGTCAAAAGCCCGCCGGCGCACGCCGTCGACCTCGATCACCCGCCGCGCCCGATCGCCTTCGAGGGTCAGTGTGATGGCCAGCTCGGCCTTGAGGCCGGCGCTCTCCACCTCACCTTCGATCCGGGACATCGGAGCCACCGGTCCGATCAGCTCCACCTCGCGGCGAGCGCGGGGGGACGAGGACAGGGCCAGCATCGCGACCGCCTCGAGCAGGTTGGTCTTGCCCTGCCCGTTCGGGCCGATGAAAACGTTGACTCCGGGCCCCGGGATCAGGTCTAGCTGGGCGTAGTTGCGATGGTTTCTAAGTCGAAGGGTGCGGAGTTGCACTCCGCGTCAGGTCATCGCCACCCGCACGGGCATGATCACGTACAGGTAGTGCTCCTTGCCCGGCGGTCGTAGGAGCCCCGGGCTGAGGGGACCGTCGAAAAGGAGCTCGACCTCGTCCTCCCCAATCACTCCCAGGGCATCCAGGACGTAGCGGGCATTGAATGCGATCTGGATGTCGGACCCGTCGACGTCGGCGGTCATCTCGGCCCGGCTGTCACCAACCTCGTTGGTGGTGGCGGACAGGATCAGCGCGCCGGCTTGCGCTTTGACCCGGATCACGTTGGCGCTGTCACGGGCGAAAAGGGCGACGGCGCGGACGGTCTGCGTGAGCTCGCTGGTCGACACCCGCACCTTGGTCGAGCTCTTGCTGGGGATAACCTGTGCGTAGTTGGGATACTTCCCGTCGATCAACCTCGAGGTCAATTCGGAGGTCCCAGCCCGGAAGAAGACCTGGTTGCGGGCCTTCGAGATGATGATCTCGACTTTGCCCGGCTCGCCCTTCAGAACTCGCGAGAGCTCGGCCAGAGCGCGAGCCGGGACGATGAGGCTGGCTTCGAGGTCGGTCGCGCCGGAAGCGGCGAGCTTGCGCACCGCGAGCCGGTGACCATCGGTGGCGGCCAGGGTCAAGCTGCCTCCCTGCACCTGGACGAGCACGCCGGTCAAAACTGGACGCGCCTCGTCGGTTGACGCCGCCATCTGAGTTTGCTCCACCGCGCTGACCAGCTCGTCGAGGGCGACCTCCAGCCTGTCACCTTCGTCCGGACGGGGGCCGGGAGGAAACTCCTCTGCCTCGATGCACTTGATGTGCGTGTCGAACCGCGCGCAGCGCAGGCTGAGCGATTGCGTCGCCGCATCGAGAGAGATCTCGAGCTCCTGGTCTGGCAGCGTGCCGACGAAATCAGTGAGCAGGCGAGCCGGCGCGGTGGTCGCACCTTCCATCGCCACTTCTGCGGGCACCAACTTGCGGATGCCGATCTCGAGGTTCGTCGCAGTCAGCGCAAGCCCTTCCGAGGTGGTCTCGATCAGGATGTTGTTGAGGATGGGCAGGGTGGTTCGGCTGGAGATGGCGCGGGACACAACCTGCAAGGCCTGACCCAACACCGCCGGCCTGCAAGTGACCTTCATCTGCGCTGCGATAACTTTGGCATTCAAGACAGTTGTCCCCCGTTCTTAGAGATTCTCTTGATTGAACTTATCCGTAACCGATAACAGTAAGCGCTGTGCGGACTGGGGATGTCGAGATCATTTACAGATCGAACCGCACAGTGCAAAAGGTCTGGGTATCTTGGCTCCGACCGGCTGATCGGTGTTGAGTGGCTGGGGAGGAAACGAGCCCCGGCTGGAGTTCCGAGGTGCGTCCCAAGGCTGTTCTGAGAAAGTGTGGAAAGGCGCGTCACTGGACGTAAAGGCGCTCGCGAATCGCCTGTACCTCGTACCTCAACCGCTCATCCTCTTTCAGCTCGTTGGCGATCTTCTCGATCGAATGCAAGGCGGTCGTGTGGTCGCGGCCGCCGAAAGCCTTGCCGATCGCCGGCAGGGATGACGGAGTCTCTTCGCGGACCAGGAACATGGCCACCTGGCGCGGAAACACGATGTGTTTGTCTCGACGCTTGCTCTTCATGTCCTCGAGCGTGATGTTGTAGTAGTCGGCGACCAGGGCCTGGATGCGCTCGACGTTGATCGGCTTGCGGGTCCCCGCGGGGATGATGTCGGCGAGCAGCCGGGCCGCTTCTTCCTCGTCCACCTGGCGTTGGTGAACCGCGGCGAATGCCTGCACGCGAGTGAGCGCTCCTTCCAGCTCGCGAATGTTTCGCTGGACCTTGTGCGCGATGAAACTGAGGACCTCTTCCGGTATCAGCCCGCCGTTCTGCCCCAGCTTGGAGTGCAGGATGGCGAGGCGCGTCTCGAAGTCCGGTGACTGGATGTCCGCGATCAATCCCCACTCGAACCTCGAACGGAGCCGGTCCTCGAGGGTAGGGATCTCCTTGGGCGGCCGGTCTGACGAGATGACGATCTGCTTGTTGATCTCGTGGAGCGCGTTGAAGGTGTGGAAGAACTCTTCTTTGGTGCGGTCCTTGCCGGCGAGAAACTGCACGTCGTCGATCAGGAGCACGTCCACTGTGCGGTACTTGTGCCGGAACTCGCCCATCCGGGCGGTTGCGATGGAGCTGATCACCTCGTTTGTGAATTGCTCCGACGTGAGGTAGACGACGCGTTTGCGTGGAAACCGGTCGTGAACCTCGTGACCGATCGCGTGCATGAGGTGTGTCTTGCCCAGGCCCACGCCTCCATAGAGGAAGAGGGGGTTGTAGCTGTCGCCGGGCGCTTCGGCCACGGCTTTGGCAGCCGCGTGCGCGAACTGAGAGTTGTGGCCCACGACGAACGATGAGAATCGGAAGCGCGCGTTGAGCTCTGACGGTGCGATCACCGGTGCGTCGGGCACGGCCTCTACGCCATTGCCGTTGGCGTTGTCGTGTCCGTTCTCGGAAACGTGGTCGAAATCGCCGTCGACAGTCGCCAGCGGAGGTCGGTGCCCCGACGGCGAGATGACGAAGTCGACGTCCACCTCGGACCCGGTCACGGCTTGAAGGGTTTCCTGGATCAGCCCGGAGAACCGGTCCTCGAGCCAGTCCTTGGCCAGCTTGCTGGGTACCCCAATCCGAAAGGTGGCGCCGTCGGCCGAAACGACCGACGTGTTTTTCAGCCACATGTCGTAAGTGCGCTTCGCCAGCTGAAAGCGCAGCTCCTCCTGGACCTGTGACCAGATCTGGTCCTGATTCACCGCATGTCTCCTTGTCTGGAGGCGCTCTTTGGGCTCCGGATGAGGACGTGTGACCCTGGGGACGGAGGTCTGTTCTGCTCTGCAAATGCTGTGGACAACCTGGGATCAACTCCTCCTTCGAAATTTCCTGCTTCGCCGCTTGGGCGGCGGCGCGCAAATCGCGACCGCAGGTTCAACCGAAGCCCCCTGACCATGAGCTCCGCCTCCGTGGTGCCTGTGGAAAAGAGCGGACCGGATTTCCACAGGCTGATGCTGCTCAGCCTTCTGAAATCCCCCATCCGGTCAATCCCGAAACGTGGAAGCGGTGTTATACCTTTATCGTGACTTGCAGTAGAGCTACAAATGAGACCGCCTGGTGCAATCTGTACTGGCTTAGCGCCCGCACCTTACCCCGTGTGCTTCCGGGCGGGGAGTGTAGCAAAGGCATGTCAGTCCCGCAAGGCACGGAGGCCGGGGGATGAAGTGACAATGGCGGTATCAGCATCGCGAATGCCGCCCTCCGGTACACTACCGCGGTTCTCGGCGTCATTTCTGTTTGAGGGACAACCATCAAGCGAACCTTCCAACCCAAAAAGCGGTATCGCAAACGCGTGCACGGCTTCCTGCGCCGCATGAGCGCAAAGGGCGGCGTGCGCGTTGTGCAGAACCGCCGGCGCAAGGGCCGCCAGCGCCTCACCGCGTAGTTTCGCTGTGAAGCGGCGCCTCCGGCTGCGCCGGCAGGGCGAGTTCCAGGCCGCGATCACTGGCAAGCGTTTTTACAGCGGCCGAGCCCTGGTCGCCTTCGCCGTCCCCAGCCAGCGAGAGGTGAGCCGGGTGGGAGTCACGGTCAGCCGAGCCGTCAAGAGCTCCGTCGACAGGAATCGAGCTCGCCGGCTGCTGCGCGAGCTGGCTCGCCTCAAGCTGTTGGGGGGTGATTCGCCGCTCACCGAGCGGGGAATACGATATGACGTGGTCCTGATCGCCCGTCCGGCTGCGCTGGAGGTTTCTTTCGCCGATCTTTCGGCCGAGGCGGAACAGGCAGCGCTCAGGCTTTCGAAGCTGAACCGATGACCAGGCTGCTGCTCATTCTCATCAGGGGTTACCAGATGTCGTTTTCCAAGATCCTTCCGCCTTCCTGCCGGTACTACCCGTCCTGCTCGCACTACACCTACGAGGCGGTCGAGAGGTATGGCTGGCTGCGTGGTGGTTGGATGGGCGCCGCGAGAATCGCGCGCTGCCATCCATTCGCCAAGGGCGGCTACGATCCTGTCCCCTGACCGCGAACCGCGAACTTTAGGAGAGATCTGACCATCTACCTGGACTCTGTCTTCGACGTCTTCAAGCCCATCGTGCAGCTGTGGGAAGTTTTCGTGAAGCACCCGCTCGCGTGGCTCCTCCAGACGATCTACGCCTACGTCCAGGGTTGGCCGCTGGTGGATCAGATCGGCGCCTTCGGCGTGGCGATCATCGTGCTGACGATCCTCATCCGGCTCGCCATGGCCCCCCTCCAGCAGTTCCAGCTCGTCACGCAGAGAAAGACGATGGTGGAACAGCGAAAGCTCTCGCCCGAGGTCGGCGAGCTGCGCAAGAAGTACAAGAAGGACCCGCAGAAGCTGAACGCCGAGATGATGAAGCTCTACCAGGAGCATGGCGTCAACCCGCTGGGAGGGCTAGTCGGCTGCCTGCCCCTGATCGTCCAGATCCCGATCCTGACCGCCCTTTACTACGTGCTCACGGACTTCGCCCGGAGCAACCACGTGGCGGCGCACTTCCTGTTCGTGCCGAACCTGAACGAGAACCCGCTCCACCACCCCTGGTTCTCCGGGATGCCGATACCGAGCTGGGAGTACCTGGTTTTCCCATTGCTGGCGGCCATCACCACGTTGGTGCAATCGCGGATGCTGATGATGCCGCCGCCGGTCAACCCGACCGATCAGGAGCAGCAAACCGCGCAGATGCAGCGGACGATGGTGTGGTTGTCGCCGCTGATGATCGGCTACTTCGCGCTGAACGTTCCGGCCGGCCTGGGACTCTACTGGTTTATCGGCAACTGCGTCAGTATCATTCAGCAGAGCTTCGTAGTCGGCTGGGGAAATGTGCTGCCGGCACGGTTCAGGCGGACTGTTGCCGGGGGATCCGACGCGAGAAGCGGACCCGTGCCCAAAAAGGGCCTTCAGGCTGGGCCCAGGCCCAACCCCAACAACGGCTCCAAACCAAAGAAACCCAAGAATCGAAGAAACCCGAAAAATGAGGGGAGAGGTGAGTTGCGATGAAGTCCGCTGAAGGACGCGGCCGCACCCTGGACGAGGCGGTCGACGCCGCATTGATCGAGCTGAAAGAGAGCCGGCGGAACGTCGACATCAAGGTGATCACCGAAGGGTCGGAGGAAACAGTCGTCGAGGTCACCGTGATCGACCAAGCGGCCGCCAGCGCCGAGAGCGCGGCTCCGGCCAACGGAAAGGCCGAGATCGCCCGCGGCCTTGTCGAAGGCCTGCTCAAGCACATGGGAGTCCGGGCGCAGGTCACCGTCCGGACGGGCACCGACCCGATCACCCTCGACGTCAGCGGCCGCGACCTGGGCGCGCTGATCGGGTGGCGCGGCGAAACCCTGCGAGCCCTTCAGTCGGTGACCAACGTGATGGTCGGACGCCATCTCGCCGAAGGCGAGCGGATCATCGTCGACGTGGAACGCTACCGGCAGCGGCGAGAGCACACCGTCCGCGAGATCGCGATGCGGGCGGCGCGCCAGGTGAAGATGACAGGCGATGCGATCACTCTCGATGCCATGCAGCCGTTCGAGCGCCGGGCGATTCACCTCGCGCTCGAGGGCGATCCCGATGTCACCAGCGGAAGCATCGGCGAAGAGCCGGAGCGGCGCGTGGTCGTCGGACCGCGCAAGCCGGCGGGGTAGGCGAGGACCGATGCCCGGCCGCCGGGCCGCCGAGCGGATCCGGAAAGCGATCGCCTTGGTCAACTCCGTCGCCGACGATGCGGGCGACGAAGAGATCACGCCAACCGAGATCGCCGAGGCGATTCGCGACTGCCTCGAATTGAGCGAGGTTGACGATGCGCCGAACGTCCGTAAGTACCTCGGCGAGGCGCTGGATGCGGTGTCCGACGGGATGCCCGCGGACTTCGTGGCGATGACCCTTTACGCCGCACTCGGCGCGCTGCAGGAAGGCGGGCAGCTGAACTAGAGTCCCCCGGCCGGCCGGTTTTCGAGCGGTCCTATACTGGCCCTCCCATGGCCTCCCCGCATCGAGTCCACGTGTTGTCAGGAGGCGCAAAGCTCGTCACCGCCTCGATGCCCGAGCGCCTGTCTTCGAGCATCGTCGTGATGGTCGGCGGCGGTTCGCGGCTGGAGGACGACCGTCTCGCGGGCGTCTCGCATTTCATCGAGCACCTCTTCTTCAAAGGCACCGCAAAACGGCCCTCATCCAAAGAGATCGCTGATGCGATCGAAGGCGTCGGCGGCTTCATCAACGCGTCCACCGACAAGGAGCTGACCGCGTATTGGACGCGTATTTCTTCGGAACACACCGACCTCGGCATGGACGTGCTGTTCGACATCCTGTCGAATTCAAAGCTCGACCCGGCAGACATCGAGCGTGAGCGAACGGTGATCCTGGAAGAGCTGAAGATGTACCAGGATCAGCCGCAAGACCTGGTTCAGAACCTCTTCGAGGAGCTCATGTTTCCCGACCATCCGCTGGGTCGTGACATCGCGGGTACGCTGGAGTCGGTCAGCCGCATCACGCGCGACGACATCCTGGAGTGGGCGAACGCGATGTACCGGATGCCGAATGTCGTGATCGGCGCAGCGGGCGCGATTGATGAAGCGCAGATGGTGGAGTTCATGCGCCCGAGATTGACGCTGCCGGTCGAGGCCAACGGCTCGATCGCCGGCCTTGCTCCGGCGCCGCTCGAGTCAGCTCGCGTGTTGGTGCGCCGGCGCCGCACCGAGCAGGCGCACATCTGCCTCGGGGTCCGCGCCTACAGCTACTTTCATCCGGACCGCTACACCATCGACCTGTTGAACACCGTGCTCGGAGAAGGCATGAGCTCTCGCCTCTTTTTGAACATCCGCGAAAAGCTCGGACTTGCTTACGACGTGCACAGCTTCACGCAGAAGCATCGCGACACCGGCTACGTCGGGGTCTACCTCGGCGTCGATCCGAAGAAGGCGGAGGAAGCTGTCAACGCTGTCATGACCGAGCTACGCGCGCTGGGCGACCGCGAGGTCCTGCCGGACGAGCTCGAGCGAGCGAAGGAGTTCACGAAAGGCCGGTTGCGGCTGGAGCTGGAGACGACCAACGGAGTTGCGTCGTGGCTTGGCTACCAGGAGCTCTTGCTGGGCGAGATCAACACGATCGAGGATGAGGTCTCGCTCATCGACGCGGTGTCGGCGTCGGACATAAGGCGCGTCGCCGGCGAGATCATGAGCGGGCCGATTCAGATGGCAGTGGTAGGACCCTTCGCGCGCGACGCGGGCTTCAGATCCTCGATCGGAGCGTAGGCTCAGCCGACCGCTGTCGTCGAAGTCTCGAGCTTGGGCACCCGCGAGTAGATGTCGCCGAAATGATCGAGCGGCCAGATTCGAAACCACGCGCGCCCATCGATTCGGTCGCGGCCGATCGGTCCGAAGATGCGCGAATCCTGCGAGCGGTTTCGGTTGTCGCCCATGACGAAGTATTCGTTTGATTTCATGACCCGCCCGTCCGAGCCATCGGTGGGCCAGTTGTTGATCGCCGTCCACTGCTCCGGCAGGTAAGGCTCATCCAGGCGGTGCCCGTTGATGTAGACGATGCTGTCGCGGATCAGCAGCTTCTCGCCGGGCAGAGCTATGACTCGCTTGATGAAATCCTTCGAGTTGTCCGACGGGGGGCGAAGGATGATGATGTCGCCGCGCTGCGGCGCGTGAAGCCGGTAATCGATCTTGTTTGCGATCAGGTAGTCGTTGTCGTCGAGGGTCGCGTACATGGAGAGTCCTTCGACGTGGACTGCCTGGACGGCAAAGCTGATGCCGAAATAGAGGATGACCGCGAGCACCACGACCTCGAAGACCTCGCGCAGCAGCGAAGAGGCGTTGGTCGTGGCGGCGGGAGCGGCTGAGGCCGCGCGTGGTTGGGGGGCGGCCATGAGTTTTAGGAGACGAGCTTAGCGCAGACCCGTTCCAGCTCCTCGCGACTCGAGTAGCGCAACTCGATCTTTCCGCGATTGAGACTGCCGGTGAGCTTGATCGGAAGCCCGAGCTTCGATTCGATGTCGGCGGCGATCGCGCGAAGCTTGGCCGTCGAATCTACGCGTTGCTTGCGCCGCGGGCGGTAGGTCCTGATCCAGTTCTCGGTCTGGCGGACCGAAAGATGACGCGCGACGACCACCTTGAGGCCGTGCTCCTGCGCCGCCTGGCCGTCGAGCGCGACCAGCGCGCGCGCGTGCCCGGCCGAGATGACGCCGGAGGCGACAGCGGACTGGACGGCTGGACAGCCCGCGAGCAGCCGCAGCGATTGCGTCACGGACACGCGATGTTTTCCGATCCGCTGCGCGACCTCCTCATGCGTGAGGCCGAACTCTTCGGTCAGGCGTCGCAAGCCTCGCGCCTCTTCGACGGGATCGAGGTCTGTCCGCTGGAGATTCTCAATGAGGCCCAGCACCAGCTGCTCATCGTTGCCGGCGTCGTTGCGCACCACCGCCGGCACCGAGGTCAGCCCCGCTAGTCGTGCGGCTCGCCAGCGGCGTTCGCCGGCGATCAGCTCGTAGCCGTCGGGCAGCCGTCGCACGAGCAGGGGCTGGAGCACGCCGTGGAGCCGTATCGATTCGGACAGCTCGCCAAGCGGTTCCGCGTCAAACCGGGTGCGCACCTGCTGGTGCGATGGCCGAATCTGGTCGACGGCGATCATCTGCGGCACCATGACCTCGCCGTCGCGCGACATCGGGATCAAAGCTTCGAGTCCACGGCCGAGGCCGCGGAGGCGTGACTGACTCATCGTTCCAAGAGCTCCTTCGCGAGGGCGCGGTACGCGGCTGCACCTCGACATGTGGGGTCGTATTCGATCACCGATTTGCCGTGGCTCGGCGCCTCGCTGATGCGAACGTTGCGTGGGATCAGGGTCTGCAATATGTCGTTGGGATAAGAACGCCGCACCGATTCCAGGACGTCCCACGACAACGTGGTGCGTGCGTCAAATTGCGTCATTACGATGCCTGCGATCACGAGCTTGGGGTTGAGGCTCGAGCGCACCAGCTGATGTGTATACATGAGGTGTCGCAGGCCTTCCAGGGCGAAGTACTCGCACTGCGTCGGGATCAGCATGCCGGTCGCCGCGGCCAGGGCGTTGAGGGTGAGGAGGCCGAGCGACGGCGGACAGTCGATGAGCACGCACTCGATTCCGGCGTGCGGGCTGGACAGCGCTTTACGGAGGAGCAGCTCACGGCCCTCGAGGGCGGCGATCTCGATCTCGGCTCCTGCGAGGTCGATGTGAGACGGGATCATCTCCAGCCCGGCGACGCCCGTGGGCTGCGCGACCTGGTGCATGTCGGCCTCGCCGGTCAGGAGGTGGTAGACGTTGAGTCGCGCCCGCGAGGGATCCAGGCCCAGGCCGGAGGTCGAGTTGGCCTGAGGATCGAGGTCGACAAGGAGGATCGAGTGGCCGAGCTCGGCCAGCGCAGCCCCCAGGTTGATGGCGGTGGTGGTCTTGCCGACGCCTCCCTTCTGGTTGACCACAGCGATGACCGGCGGCGTGGTGGTTGCCAACATCTTGGGGTTGGCCATCTCGAGTGATCCTATATCTGGGGGCATATGCGGAATTCTATGCTTGCGGCGCCGACTTGCCAACCCAGCCTGTTAAGGCCCGCCGGCACCGTCGCGGAGGCCAGGATATCGTGTCGCGGGAACCAAAATCGCAGACCCCTGGTGGGGCCCTCCCTGTCCCGGGCTCAGGTCCCTCCCCCGCCTGCACACCGTGGCGCGAGGCTATTCGAATCGCCGAGCCTGCACAACCCTGCCTGTTAAGGGTTGGCCGGCTGGGCCGCGCGGCGCCGGTTGGACCAGATGGCGTAGGCCGACACCGCGACGAGAACGAGCTCGAGCATGATCGCTGCTTCGACCTGCAACCCAGCGACCCCGATGCCGGCGAGGCCGACGATGAGGTTGTAAGTGACGTGACAGATCGCGGACGTCGTCGTGTTCGTGAACTTTCGAATCAACCCGAGACCGAGCGCGATGACGAAAACGGACAGCGCATCGAGCGATACCCCGTACTGCGTGTGGATGCAGGTGAACAGGAGCGCGGTTGCGACCAGCCCAAGCCGTGGCTGAAGTGCGCCCCGAAACATGATCTCCTCGCAGATCCCAGGCGCCAAGGCGAGGGCAGCGATCCCCACTGGGGTGCCCAGCCCGCCAAACAACCGCTGGGTGGTGGTGTCCACCTGTCGAGCCACATCGGGCGTCCACGCATGGCTCAGCCAGTCCATTCCCACTCCGAAGGCAAAGAAAGCGCCTGCCGCTGCCACGGCCAGTACGGCCTGCCACCAGGCCGGCACTACCAGCCCGAGCCTCTCTGCGGCCTGGGGCAGGTCCCGGCGCATGAAGAGGCCGACGCCCGCGGCGGCCAGGATGAGGAACGGCACCTCCTGCGAGATCAAATCCCCAAGAGAGAGGGCCGACTGGGTCGTTGAACCCAGGTTCGTGAACACGATCGACGTGAGTTGCGTCCCAAACAGGAGCACAGCCAGCACGAGGGCAAGGGCGTGGACCGGGTTGTCGGGATCGATCGGCAGGAAGCGCGCAATCCGCTCTCGCAGCGGTTTTGACGCCAGCGCGGCGGCGATCGCGGCGGTGACCATGATTCCGACGTCGACCGCAACCGGGCTTTGGGTGCTCGGACCACCGGCCGCCCTGCCGGCTCCAGCAAGGTCCAGCGCGCCGATCAGAAATGTCACGCCGGCGCTGACGCCCGCCAGGACGCCGATCGCCAGGTGAGCCCAGCGCCGGCCCACGGCCGCGTTGGCCGTGATCACCAGGGGCAGCGGCGTCAGGACGACTACAGCCGCCGCCGCGTCGAGGAAGAGGTTTCCGGTCAGCCTGACTTCGAACCCTGCTGCGGCAGGGGCCTTGGTGGCGTTCCATCCTCCGGTTTCGCGGGTCGGTCGATCAGCGGGCGGATCAGCTCGATGGGCAACGGCAGGATGATCGTCGTGTTCTTCTCCGATCCGATCTCGACCATGGTCTGAAGGAACCGCAGCTGCAGCGCCCCCGGTTGTGACGAGATGACCGCGGCGGCATTGGCCAGCGTCTGCGAAGCCTGGAATTCACCGTCGGCGTTGATGATCTTGGCGCGCTTCTCTCGCTCCGCCTCCGCCTGCTTCGCCATCGCACGCTGCATGGTGCTTGGCAGCTCCACGTCTTTGATCTCGACGACGGCGACCTTGATGCCCCATGGCTCCGTCTGCTCGTCGATGATCTTCTGCAGGTTCTGGTTGATCTT
>Ga0137409_10001314_pt1 | contig 26974 bp, 26 predicted proteins | sample CZODoug1_16funga_FD_122059 | JGI IMG/M metagenome (GOLD analysis project Ga0137409, IMG submission 122059) | Vadose zone soil fungal communities from Angelo Coast Range Reserve, California, USA - CZODoug1_16fungal (Hybrid Assembly) | ecosystem: Environmental > Terrestrial > Soil > Vadose zone...
GCGAAATCGCGCGAACAGGAGCGGGTCAATGAGCTTCGGTGGAAGACTGGCGCAAATCCGAGAAATCCAGGCGTGGACCTCGGCGCGACGGGCCTGGTCTTCCGCCGAGGAGATTGTCTTTGGGCCGGTGCGCCCTTGCAGGCTCAGAGCGCTAAACGCGCTCCCTCTTCCCGCGCGGGTTTTTCGCGTGGGGAGAGGGAGGGGGGAGTGGGGCCAAGTGGTTTTCGGTAAAGCAGTACGGTAAGTGCTTTTCTTTAAAGTCTTTACTTCACTTGACGGAATTATAGATTAATTGCAACAGCGGGAAAGGGAAAGCGGAAACGGCATTGCGGAAAACGGAGAGTTTCGGGTGCGGTAACTTCTCGGTCGTCGGGCCTGTCAAAGGCAAACCGGGGGCGTTCGGCTATAAGTCTCTTTTTTGTAAGTCCTACCGCTGTAATCGCTGCCGTAACCCTAAGTTGAAAGACGTACGCTCGGCAATCTCTCGTATAGCGTCCGAAAGAAAACTCAACAAAATGGCGACGCTGACTCTTGATCCTAAACGCGTCCCTAAGAGAGATCGTAAGCGAACGGATCGATACATCCGCGAGTGCTGGCGAAAGATGCGCGTATTACTCACGCGACTGAATGACGGTAAGAGTGTCGATTTTGTGGGTGTGCTGGAATTCCAAGAAAACGGGAATGCACACTTGCATGTGCTTCTCGGAAAGTACATCAAGCAAGAGTGGCTCTCTATCGCGTGGCAATCCATCGGCGGCGGAGAAATCGTCGATATTCGGCCTGTGGATGTACACCGTGTTTCCGCCTACCTGTCGGTATATCTCACGGGCGACAAGGTTGCTCACACGCTCAAATTGCTCCCGATGCGTGCGCGTATCTTCACGACATCGCGCTCGATTCGTCTCTGGCCGAAAAAAGAAAAACGCGGTTGGTGGCTGCGCCGGGCGAATCTGGAAGTGTTCTTCGACGCGGCCGTGAATCCATCAAACGTGCGATTTGAGGCCGTCGAGGATTTGAAACCGTTCGGGCTGGAATTGCTGAGTTATTTTGAATCCCCGCCTTTGCAAGAGGCAATCGGAAATCGGAACGTAATCAAAGTGCTGAAGGCAGCGATCCCCATATGGAAGGCAGGTACTTCTTAGCATGGCCTGTCTTGATTCTATCCACGTCGCGGAGGGGCGGGAAACCACCCAGGAACAAAATCATCCTGTCATTTCCCTACCCACAAGCACTGTGCTAGATTCCGTGCCAGCGATACCGATAAGGCGGAGAGGCAAGAGCATGAGCCGCCGTGTCGGTCAGAATGGTGAAGTGTTCGTGAAACAACTATGCAAGAAAGGAGGCTGCACTCATCCGAAAGGATTCTGTCCGAAGTATGGCCGTTATTGGAAGGATGTTCCCGGCCAACATGCGAGGCAGAGATTTTCCGTATCTTTCGGTAAGGTGACTAGGACCGAGGCCGAACGCAAGCTGCGTGAGCACATCATCGCAACTGGCGTTGACTCCGTTGAGACCTTCAACGAAGTCACGGGGCCTTTGACCACCTTCAGAGAGCAGGCTGATTGGTGGCTCAGGGAAATCCGTGCGGGCCGCATCCTCAGCAAGAAGAAGCGGACTCCAATGAGGCCTGCCACGGTCGCGGGATACGAGAGCGCCGTGACGTGGCTCAGTAACGTCATAGGGGATAAGCCCCTGACTGACGTAAAAAACGAAGTTGCTCGGGAGCTGATTATTGCGATGAAGGCTGCAAACCCTCCACTGGCCGACAAGACTATCGTCACCTACTTTCAGGTGGTGAAAGCCGTCGTCGCGTCGGCTGTTAACAAAGAGGGCGAGCAACTGCATTCGCGTAACTGGAACCTACATCACATCGGGCTTCCAATCGTCAACGAAAGGAAGCAGAGCAAACCCGCGTTTACAGCTAGGGAAGTCGAGCAGATCGTTTCGAGAGCCGCAGGTCGCTACCGGATTCTGTTTGCTCTTCTAGCTGGAAGCGGACTTCGGATTGGAGAAGCCCTCGGTTTGAAAGTGGGCGAGCACATCTCCGCTGACTGCAAGACCCTGTACGTCCGACAGAGCGTGTGGAACTGCAAGGAGCAGGACCCGAAGACGGAGAACGCCGTCAGAGACATTGACGTTTCTTCCGACCTCGCGGTCATGCTCAAGGACTACATCGGAGACCGAACCAACGGTTTTCTATTCCATGCGGACTCTGGTAAGCCGTTGTTACAACGGAACATCTTGCGTGACGGCCTGAACCCAATTCTGACCAAGCTCAACCTGAAACAGAATGGAAAGGCGTTCCATAGCTTCCGGCGATTCCGCGTTATGCACTTGCGAAAAAACCGTGTGCCTTGGGACCTCGAAAAGTTCTGGATTGGTCACGCAAACAAAGACGTGACGGACAAGTACGCTGCCCAATTGACGGAGGATGTGGAGTGGCGCAAAGACGTGGCCGAAAAAACTGGTCTAGGTTTTGCGTTGTCAGCAAGTATTGAAATTTCCGTTGGGCTACTTGGGCAACCAAAAGTGGTTAGAAGCGAAAAAGCAAAAGCTGCATAAGTCTAATTGAGAGCGGGATTTAAGGTTGGCTCCCCGGGCTAGATTCGAACTAGCAACCCTTCGGTTAACAGCCGAATGCTCTACCATTGAGCTACCGGGGAACCGCGCGACGCATTTGTTTTCATTCTAATACAAACGTCAGAATCAGGCCACTTTGAGGTTTGGGTCCAACATCGTAATTTTCACGAGTCTCTTAATGCGGCAGGCGAATCGGCCGATTCATTTTCAAGGACTTAGATTCGAAGCTCGTCTGACAAGTTCACCAGCATTCGGCACCGCACCGAATACTCTTCTTTCTATGAAATGTGGGACTGCCGACTAACTGCATCTCAGACAGATGACACGCATACCGTAGTCGGAATCTCGGACAAATAGCTAACAGACCTCACGGTCCAGAAACGGGAAACGATGGGAGCACGAGCAACGTTCAGCAGCCCGCACGGGATTGCCTGGCAAGAACAAGAATAGGTGGTCACGATAGGTTTCCTAAGCGTCTGCATAGCATTCGTGCTGTGCTCGCTGCTGGTGCTTTGGGGACTTCGTGGGAAGTGCCGCCGTCCTGATGGTCGGCGCATTCGTTATGTAGGTGCCGGGCTTCAGCCCGCCGTTCGTGAGTCCACAAAGAAGCCGCCTCACTCGTAACGCAAGGTCTGCATGGGATCCACGCGCGTCGCGCGTCGCGCTGGGACATAGCACGCCGCCAACGCTACCACAGCCAGTACCGCTGTTACGCTGGCGAACGTGGCCGCATCGGTTGGCGCAATGGCGAACAACAAGCTGGCCATCAATCGGGTTAACAGCAACGCTGTTATCAGACCTGCCGTCAGACCGATCAACACCATCAGGGCGCCCTGCTTCATCACTAATCCCAGCACATCGCCGCCCTGCGCGCCCAATACCATGCGCAACCCAAACTCCTTGGTGCGCCGCGCCACCGAATACGACACCACGCCATAAATCCCCACAGTAGCAATCGCCAGTGCCGTAACCGAAAACAAGCTCAACAGCAGAGTCAAAAATCGCGGCCGCGCCTGCGCCCTCTCCATTACGTCATCCATCATCCGCACATCCGACAGCGGTAGCGACGCATCCATCACATTCAATCGCTCCCGCACCGTCCCCACCAGATTTCGCGGATCACCCGACTGCCCTCGCATCACCACATACATATCGGTCAACCCAAAATTCTCCGCCTGCCCGTACGGCAAATACAGTTCCGTACCCGCGGGTCGATCCAATCCAGCGTTCTTGACGTCGTCCACCACGCCCACCACGGTGCTCCAGGGATCCTTCGATCCGCTATTCGGCCGCACATGCTTCCCAATCGCGCTTTGATTCGGCCAAAACGTCCGAGCCATCGTGTTGTTCACAATCACCACCGGCGTCCCCGCTGCCGTATCGCGATCATCAAACAGCCGCCCTTCCATCAACCGAATACCCATCGTCGAGAAATAATCTTTAGTCACCACCTGATCGAAATCCACATTCTCAATCGGCCCACCCTCGCGCTTAACGAATCCCTCGAAGTCCGTATCATTCATATTTGGAGCCCGCATGGGCGGCATCCCGTAAACCAGCGCCGCGGATCGCATCCCCGGCGAGCTAGTAATTTGCTCCTCAAACCGCTCCCAAAATCCTGCAATCTTCTTGTTATCCGTATACGTTCCGCTAGGCAGAGACACCCGCATGGTGATCACGTTGTCGGGCGCCATCCCGGTATGCACTTCCTGTAACTTCCAAAACGCTCGCAACATCAACCCGAAACCAATCAGCAAAACCAAAGCCATCGCCAACTCACCGACGACCAGCGCGCGCCGAAACATTTGCGCCCCGCCTGCAGCCGTCGTGCTGCCCGCCGCATCTTTCAACGACCCAGAAATTCCGCTGACCAACAACGGCACCAACGGAGCCAATCCAAAAATCGCCCCAGTAATTAAGCTAGTCCCTAAGGTGAAAATCAACACCCGCCAGTCCATAACAATCTCGTCGGCTCGCGGAATCCCTCCAGCATTCGTCAACTGCACCAACCGCACCCCGCCATAAGCCAATCCCAATCCTAAAATCGCCCCGCACAGCGCCAGCAAAACTCCCTCGGTAACAAACTGCCGCGCCAACCGCCCCAGCCCAGCCCCCAGAGCCTCGCGGATCGCGATCTCTCTGCGCCGAGCCTCCGCCCGCGCCAGCAACAAATTCGCCACATTGACGCTAGCAATCAGCAAAACAAACGCCACCGCTCCAAGCAATACGAGCAGCGCCGGCCGTACACTGGAAACCACCTCGGCGTGCAACGGATAGCTAACAATGGTGTGATTCTTCGGATCGAAACTGTGTGTATCGGGCGACTTACGCTCCCCATAAGCCTGCACCAGCGCCGCCAACTCTCCCTGCGCCGCAGCCGGAGACACCCCCGGTTTCAGCCGCCCCAACAAGTAGTAGTTATGCCCGCCGCGATTTTTGCTCGCAGGATCAAGCTGCAGCGGCGTCCAAACCTTCGGCGGATCACTCTCCCCTGGGGGGAATTGAAACGCCGCCGGCATCACCCCGACAATCGTGCACTTCTTCCCGTCAACGCGCGTCTCTCGCCCCACAATCTCCGGATCGCCGCCAAACACAGTTTTCCAAGTCCCATAAGAAATGTCCGCCACTAGCGGCGCCCCAGGCACATCGTCCGCCGCCGAAATCAACCGCCCCGAAACAGGCGCAACTCCCAAAGTCTCCAACAACCGACCGCTAACGCTAGCCGCCGTAACGCGCACCGGCTGCCTCTTCCCGCCCAGATTAGTCCCGCCCGTCTGCCAAGCATCCAGCGAAGCCCAGGAGTGCGTATCCCGCCGCAAATCAAAAAATTCGGGCGCCGAAGTCCAAAACCGCGGCAAACCGCCATTAGGAAACGTAGGAAACTCGGTATACACCCGCACCAACTGCTCGGGATGCGAGTAGGGAAGTGGCCGCAACAAAACCGCATTCACGACCGTAAAAATCCCCGTAGTGGCCCCAATTCCCAACATCAGGCAAAGCACCGCCGCCGCCGTAAACCCCAAATTCTTCCGCATCATTCGCAGCGCAAAAATCAAATCCTGTCCAAAAGTTCCCATAGTTCCCCCACACAATAATTACGCGGCTTAACCCAACAAAGTTCCCCCAACCATTCCTACTTTCAGTATTCCGACTTCCGTGAACTCTGTGGCAAATCCGTTCCGCCTCAAACTCAGCGAATCTCTGGCATCTCTCCGTCTCTTCACCCTGAGCCTCGAATGCGATCGTAGCCCCAGCTGGATTTTCTTTCGCCATCTGCACGACTAACCGTTCTGCTTCCTCATCCATTCGCGGTCGACCGACTCGTTGGCGGAACTTCGATCCGTCGAATCTGTCGGCGATGAGCTTTCGGTACCAGGCCAGCGGCGTATCCGGCTTTGCGACAGCCGCCAATTCTTCCAAGGCTTTCCGTCCGAGCCGCTGGGCGATCTCAGCTAATGTCGCCCTTTCGCCTTCCGAAAGCAGCAGTCGACCCTTGATCTGACCTCTCCAGGACTTGGTTTTCTGCCGCCAGATACTGATTCCGCAACAGAAGTTCTTGATTGACCGTTCCGGTGACGTAAGCCACCATGCGCGCCCAAAGCATCTTGGATTCCCCCTGAATCTACAACCCCGTAAAAGCGAAATTGTAGATGCTGTTCCTCAGTCGCAGAAGTCCATTCGAGCTGAGCCTGTGGAAAGCTGCAAGTTGCGCTATTTCAACTCGTTTGAGATTTTTGACCAATACGGGCCGCATCACATTCGGTGCAACTGCGGGGAGATTTCGGGAGAGAGAACCCGTAAGCCACGCTCGGTCAAAGCATTTGGAGTTTTCGCCTTCTTTGTTAGAAGGCAGACTTCGAGGCCTTTCGAAAGGAATCAGGTGGTGCACTCTTGGTACACTCTAACCTGCAAATGAGACGATCTCAAAGCAACTGGGAGCGACCTACAATAAGTCCTGAAAACAGGTGAAAATTAGCGAGTGCAAACAGGGCAGGTGGGTTTAGCAATCCGCCGCCTTCAGCCTCCCCACTACGCGATGGCATCGCAATAAGACGCTAGCCTCAATCAGTTTTTTTTCCATTCTGCGGACAACAACGGACAACTAAGAGGGGCCATTACCAGGTATTCGAGTTCAGTCTGGGCTGACCGTGGGCAGCACGCGACTACTAGAGACCCGTATTAATCCGAACCCTCTTTTTTGACGGGGGCTCGCCTCACTTTACTTCACTCACCTGGGCAGCCTTCAAGGCAGCAACGATCATGCTCTCTCTGTCCCTGCGATCCAATTTCATTTGAATTGCTTCATCCGACAGGCCTCCCAGTCGGCCCAAGATCCACAAGGAGTACGTCCCGTGCCCAAGCGACTTCCACCGTGCCATCTCCACTAGTGAAGGCAGAGCATGCATCCTCAGTTCAGTCAAAATCGCCGGGTCTCGCCCCTTCGTCAGTTCAGCGAGCGCGGCGGCCGACTTGTTGCGGTCCGTCCAGATGCACGAATTCAGCATCTCTACAAATGGCTGTGCCGGGATCCTGACTGTCTCGCCCGGTGCCTTCGGCGAGTATCTGGCAAACACCATCAGAGCGCGCATTGCATTATTGCGCACACTATCAGAGGCATCCCGCATCGCATCTAAGAGATCAGAAACGACGAACTGCCTGTTCTTTGTATAACCAAGAACTTCGGCCGCAAAGGCTCGGTCGGCAGCATCGGAAGAGTTCCGAAGAATGTCTCTAAGAACGGTAAGGTGTTTTTCAGCCAAAGCAGGAAACCGAAGTTGTACGGCGCGCATTCCTGGATCATGGAATAGCGCATAGCCCCGCGAATCGTCTTCTTCCATGCCGCCTTCTTGCATGGTTTCGAACGCAGCATCGATATCCTTGCTTGCTTGGACCACATCGGCGGGTAGCCTTACCGTCCCTTGGGGCGCAGTGCGGAACTCTTGGCAAGGTGCGCCGGTCTCCTCAATTCCCACAAAGAGGATGGCCTTGTTACCCTCAGCGCAGCAGATAAAACTGAGACGCGCCTTTTTTATACCGGGCAGGGCTTCGAGCTTACGTTCGGCCGCTTGCATTTTCTTTCCGAACTGATCGCTAGAAAGTTGGTCTCCTTCGTGAAAATCGAGTGCCTGGCGGACTTGTGCTTCAGGCATGCTGCGAATTCCGTAAAAGTCGATGATTCCAATCGGAGGAATCTGATCCGCCGTTTGCCACGAAACCAGCAAGGCGAAAAGCGCTAGCAGAGCCATAGAGGGGGAAACCCGTTCAGTTGACCTTACACGTTGTGGCGATCCGTTTCCACTTGGACGTGTACGGCGTTTGTCAGGACCTGGCTTGAAAGCCGTCTCTCTTCGCTGACTCGCCTCCTAAAATGTTATCTGGTCTCCCGGGAGCAGGACTAACCTCAAGATATCTGTGCTAGAGCGATCAAAGTCTATCGGGACTAGGCAGCCGTGAAATGGGCGAAGAACCTTTAGCGAAGGAGGAGGACCAGCTTTCGGGTTTTCGAGATCCAGTATTTCTTGAACCATCCCTCCGACCCTGACGAATGCGTCTTTTTGATTTACACGTACGCGGAGTTCCGGACTCACTCCAAAATTCTTCGGCAGAATTGTGCATTTCACATCGGTGATGGACAGTGTAGTGCAGAAATCATCCGGACGATTTCCCCGGCGGGCGACGGCTTGCATTAGTTTCGTCTCCTCAGGTGCGGATAGAAGAACGGCGCGACTGATGCGACCCGAGGCAGTTTCCTCCGCCATGAATAGCAACCGAAAGTGCGAGGGAGAGTCTGAAAAAGGCAATTCGTTACGCAGAGTCCATTTTTCAATTGGTGCGGCGCCGATGAGAACTTCGGTCAGACGCCAATCGGAGTCGCGTCCGGTTGTTAGGTCCTTCGCGAACGAAAGTGTAGTTGGCAGTCTCATATCCCAGTAGGGTTTTGGTTGAAGGCTCAGTGCGGGGAGGGTATATCGGGATTGTGATCTGCATGCGGAAATCTGGAGTGAGATCAAAGTAGCCCGTCATGTCGTAACTGCCCATTTGCAGGACATAGGCGATGGCAGGTGGAAGAGGGAAATACTCGACGATAGTGCGACGGAGGCGCTCGTTTTCAATTTCCCGTAAGCAACCTTTTGCTTGGCGTTCGGACAAGGCCAATCGGAACTTGTCTATCGCGAAAAGCGGGTCAAGCAACATTCCACGGCCGATCTGATTTGGCGATTGATCGGAGGAAGTAGCGAAAAACGCCTGAGAGCGGAATGAAATGTCGGCCGTCTTTCCTCGCCAACGGAGTGAGATTACATCCCCTGGGATGTCACAGTCTGTCTTGGCCGACGACTTTCGGGCGCCTTTGATGGCAACCGAGACAATCTGCAAGGCGTTGTCGCTTCGCGTAGGTGGAAAAACGATCGGGTCAAGCCCATTGCGCTGCAATACGTAGGCCGTGGCCGCGTGATGGCAACCAAGGAAAAAAATGATGAGCATAACAGCAAATGCTGAGGCCAATCTCGCGACTTGCATGACCGTCTGGTTTTAATCCACTCCGAAGATCAGCGGGCAACAGAATACTACATGCCGGGGCCATCAAACGCCCGATTAGTTACCAGAGAGAAGTAGCACTTCACTTTTCCGATACGGCGTTTGAACGCGCTAGTGTTGACCGAACCGATCAAATCCCGGATGGGGGGCTTCGTTCAAACGGCGTTCTGGGGAGTTCGCAGCGAACCTTCGGTTCTCGACTATCTCAGGATGCCAGTAGCAAAAGAAAAGCCCCGGCTCTGTAGAACGTGAGTCGGGGCCAAGTTCTTATGCCTTCCACGGGTCCAATACTTGCACTGGCACACTCCTAAAATCGCTCACGTTGCGCGAAACGACCGTCAGATTGTGGTGAAGGGCTGTCGCCGCTAGTAGGCCGTCAATTGTCGATAGGCCTTTCCCTTGGCTTTTTGCATGGGCGGCCAGCGAGCCCCACCTATCTGCGACGGCCGCATCGATCGGCAAGATTCTGCCAGCAAAACGGTCTCGCAGCTCTATTTCGAGCCAAGTCTCCAGATGCGTGCGCCGTTTGCCTTGCGGCAGCCCTGCCAGACCCTTTCGAATCTCTCCCAGTGTCAGAACACTTAAGTGAAGCAACGTTTCGTCGGCTGCCTCCATCCACGCCACGACAGCAGGCTCTGGCTGGATGCGAACTAGTTCGGAAATGCAATTCGTGTCGAGCAAATATCCACTCATAACTCGATATCGCGCCCTTCATCTTTAGCGCGCTCCAAATTCAGTTCGACTCCGACCAGAGGCGACTCCCGGAAGAACTGCACAATACTCTTTGGCCGATGGGACCTGCTGACGAGCCCGTCGTATTGCTCATCCGAAATCATCACAACGCCTTCCTTGCCCTGGCGCGTTATGCGTTGGGGGCCTTCGCTTCGCGTCCGCCGGAATACTTCACTGAACCGGGCCTTTGCCGTTTGAATTTGCCAGGGAGGTCCGATGGCCTTGTGGGCGCTTGTTTTCTCAGCCGAAGCTGCTCGTTTGCCTTTTCTAGGGTGCCGGGGCATATGTTAGGCCTCCTGACCAGTCTGACTAGACATAGGATCCACTGAACGGCCTGCGTTGTCAACCTGCGATTTGAGAATTCAGGGTATATCCGGCAAACAGAACAGTGGCTGAACGATAGACTGCAACGGACGGCTGCCAGTGCAACTGAGAAGATCGCAACGCTAACATAAACAAACGAAAATCGGTCCGTTCGAACAGGTCATGGTGAATTTCTAAACCGCCGCTTTTGGCCACTCCATGACTTCTTGGAGGTCGGTCGAAACATGCCACTAAAATGGGTCCAACATTGGGTCCAACTAGGCCCGGTTTTAGGCAGCTTTTTCGGGGTTAAACGGTGCAGAATCAACGAATTAGTACAAAGTTAACAGCCGAATGCTCTACCATTGAGCTACCGGGGAACATTTCCATTTTCTGATGTTTACGCGGCGGTTGCAAGCGGGAGTTGGGGGACATGGGAGACATGCCTGCAGCAATCGCGGAGAATCACATTTGGATACGCGCGCAAAACGGGCGATCGATTTCGGTGCTAACTTGCATGCGAACTTCGGTTTAGCTCGTTTTATCAACATCAGATCACAATTCCTTCACTCGTCCTTGTCATCGCGGCAGAGCATGGGCTCGAATCTCTCGAGCGGGCTAACATCCGATTTCTTAACAGCTTGTACAGCGACGAGCATTCGGTTCGCGTCCGAATGGTTGCCGTGCGAAGCGGAACAGTGCCGGGACGAGCTGTTCCCCGTTAAAACGATAAGCATTTGCTACGATTTTCTCGCGGTGAGGAATGCCTTTGGTTCTTCTATTTACATCTCTTTTCTGCTATAATTACGTTCGTCATATTTTGTCATAATGGTTGTCTTCGACGCATCTACGCTGATCCTGATCGCCAAGGCCGATCTTCTTGACCTATTTCTGACCAGCGTCAACGTACCAGTGGCCATTCCCGGTGAGGTTGAGAAGGAATGCTGCGGTTCCAAGAAAGCGTTGGATGCAATAATCATTCAGAAGGCGCTGGACGAATCAAGAATCAAAGTCTTCGCCCTCAGAAATCGTCGGCTCGTTGCGAAATTGCAGACAGATTTCAGCCTGGGCAAGGGCGAAGCCGAAGCCATTGCACTAGCGCTAGACGAAAAGGCCCAGGAGGTCGTCGGCATCGACGACAAGAACGGGATCGATGCCTGCAAAGTGGTAGGCATTGGGTTCACGACGGCTGTGGGTATCCTGATTCGAAGCCGGGAAAAAGGATTGCTGGAAGGTTCCGATGCCATTGCGAAACTTGCGCTACTAGCAAAGCACGGACGCTACAAACATACAATTATCGAGGATGCAAGACTGAAATTGGAGGCAAAGCGATGAGCAAGACGATGAGCATTCGCATGGATCGCGACAACTATGAGTTTCTTCACGAAATCACAAAGGAAGGGCGGAGTGACTTGTCCAAGGCTGTTCGGGACCTGGTCACTCGGGGAAGAATCTTGCTTGCTGTTGAGAGATACAAGAAAGGAGAGGCCTCCCTCGGCAGGGCTGCGGAGCTTGCCGGGCTTCCTCTCGGGCAGATGATCACGATCCTGACTGAATTTGGAGTAGAGAGCAGGCTAGAAAAGGAAGACTACCTCCAGGGGATTAGGAATCTCCATAAAGTATGGTGATAACTCGCGGAAGATGGAGCTCCGCGTCAGCCAGTGTGCTCTCGCTGTCCCCGTGCCGCAGGGCGATATAAAGTAGGCATATGAGCACTGATGCGGTTGCCACTACCATTAAAAGAGCGTGGTGGATGCATCCGCTTCTTGGGGGTACGCGACAGGGAGCATGGAATTGAAGGAGATTATAAGGCGATGCAACAGAATGGAGTTCACGAGCTGCGGCTGGTCGTAACGACGGAAGACTACGACCGGGCGCTTCATTTTTACCGCGATGTACTGGGGCTGAAGGAGCGGGCGGCGTTTGCTTCAGCGGGCGGGCACGTCACGATCCTTGAGGCCGGCCGAGCAACATTGGAACTGACTGATTCAGCACACGCCGAGTTCATCGACAAGGTCGAGGTCGGACGCCGAGTTGCGGGGCATGTTCGCGTCGCGTTTGAGGTCGATGACTCAACGGCCAGCACGCGCGCTCTTGAGGCCGCCGGCGCGACGGTGCTGGCTGAGCCAACGCGAACTCCGTGGAACTCGTTGAATGCGCGATTGCAGGGGCCAGCGGGTCTCCAGTTGACACTTTTCACCGAGTTGGTTAAGTAGTCGAGCGAGCGCCGGGCAAGGCCAAGATCGGAAACCAAATACAGCGATCTCGCTGGGAGAATAAGCACATGAGCACTGACGCTTCGCCAAGGTCTAATCGAAATATTCCCACGCTATACGACTGGCTTGGTGGCATTGATGCACTGAACCGGTTGACAGCACGTTTCTACGAAAAGACCAAGGACGATCCGTTGATCGGGCCTGTTTTTGCCCATATGGGCGCTGACCATCCAAAGCACGTCGCCGCCTTTCTAGCGGAAGTGCTTGGTGGTCCAGCGATGTACTCCGAACAGCACGGAGGCCATCCTCACATGATCCAGCAGCATCTCACTCGCAACCTGACTCAAGGTCAGCGTCGCCGATGGGTGGAAATGTTGCTGGAAACAGCCGACGAATTGGGATTGCCGGATGACCCGGAATTTCGGTCAGCGCTTGTTGGGTATTTGGAGTGGGGTTCGAGACTGGCGGTAATCAATTCGCAGCCGGGTGCGAAGGTCGATCAGGAAGCTCCAATGCCCAAATGGGGCTGGGGAGAAGTGAAAGGCCCATACACAGGATGAGTCGTCTTGTTCCGGCCTTGGTTAGAGGTGAGCGAGCGCACGCTGGGAGAGTCGTCACCTGCCACATCCCTTTTTTTGACTTCGAATGCGCCCTTCACTGGTTGCCTTTCAGCTGCTGCGGTCATGGAACATTCCCTTGGCCACATCCTTCAGAAACTGCCTCTCCAGAGACAGCTCTGGCATTAGGCGCTCCAACTTCGCGTTTTCCCGCGCCAACTCCTTCATCTTTTTTCATTCTTCCCATTGATTTACCAAGTGCCCCTGCTCATCGGGTGGCGCTAGGCGGCCAAATACAGCCATTTAATTTGTGCTACTTCAACGCGGGGTTGTGGCCCCGGCACTTACGAGGTTTGTATTGGATCCTGCCGTCCACTTCCACTGGCCTATTTGCGATTCTGACCATCGTCGCCTTGGCCGGCACATCGTCCTGGTTGTTTCTAGTTGGGCCGGTACGGGAGGTAATGTGATAGAAGAGGTGAGCGGACTTACTCGCTCCTTGGAAAAACTTTCGTGAAAGCGAAACTGGCGTTATTACTTAGGATGTGCTGTCTTCCCCTGGCGATCTCCGGACAGAAGTCGCCCGTTATTCCGCTGGCTTCCGAGCCTCATCATCATCTTGCACTGCACAACGAATACGTGAACGTGTATGAGGTCGAAGTCGCTCCCCGGAGCTCGGTTCAATTGCACCGGCATGAATTTGACGCGATTAGCATCATGATGAGCAATTCGGAAGTCATTGTCCGGGCTCCCGGCAAACCGGACCTACGCCAGAAACTCTCCGAGGGTCAAATGCGGCTTCAGTCGGGCGGCTATGTGCATTCGACGTCGATCGAGGGCGACGCCACCTACCGCAACGTTACCGTGGAGCTTCTTTTCCCTCAACAAGGAGCGCGCAATCTCTGCGCTGCTGTGATTGCCACCCAGGGGTTGAACTGCCCCAGGTCTGAAGCACTGCCGCAGGCCACAACGCATATTGATCAAGCACAGTTTGAGACCAACCAGACGAGGGTGACGCTCATTCGCCTGCTGCCCCACCAGGGCATGATCGTGGGCGACCCTAGCCGTTCGGTACTAGTCGTTGCACTTGACGACGCACTCTCAACTTTGAGTGGAGAGGATTCGAAAAGTTCGTTGCGGCCTGGGGATTTTGTGTGGCTCGGCAAGGGGACGCCAGCACGCGCACTTAGCAACACTTCGGAAAAGGAGGCACGGTTGATTTCGTTCATCTTTGAACGTTGATAGTCTGCGATAAGCGGAGTTCGGACTGCAGGATGGTCAACTGGCCTAATTGGATCCACTCACTTGTACAGCGATTGCCGCCCCCATGTCCTCGGTCGCCTAGCCTAGAGATTGTGCTGGCCCCTGGGATAGATAAAAGCAAATTAATGTGACGTTAAGCTCGCATCGCGACAGCTAAGGTATGCTTTGCCCCGCTGGCTTTCCTAGAGGAACGTTCTTGCGGAGGTTTCCACATGAAGCTTTCTGATTTGCTCCGCCTTGGAGTGTGCGGTGCCGTCCTGCTCCTGGGCGGGCTTGCCCTCGCAAGTCCCCCGGAGGGCGGCTACCACTTGCTGAAGAAATACGAACTCGGCGCTGCGCCCGGCGGCAAAGAATACTGGGACTACATCACGTTCGATGCTTCCACGCGTCGTCTCTACATCTCGCACAACACGGAAGTGAAGGTCGTGGATGCTGACAGCGGCGCGATCCTCGGCAGTATTCCTGATTTGAAGAGAGTCCATGGAATCGCCCTCGTCCCTGATCTTGGCCGCGGTTTCATCAGCGACGGTGGCGCGGACGAAGCCGTTGTTTTCGACCTGAAGACTTTGAAAGTTACGGGGCACATCAAGACGGGGGGCAATCCGGATTGCATCTTTTACGAGCCGGCCTCCAAACACATCTTCACGATGAATGGTAAAAGCAATGACGCCACTGTGATAGACCCGGCCACGGCGACCGTTGTAGCCACAATTCCAATGGGCGGCCGCCCCGAGTACGCCGTGGCTGACGGCAAGGGGATGATCTACGACAATATCGAGGATAAAGACGAGGTCGTCGTCCTGGACTCCCGCACGAATACTGTCAAAGCCCACTGGCCCAGCGCTCCGTCCGGAGGGGCCACCGCCATGGAAATGGACCTCCAACATCGCCGCCTCTTCATCGGCGGGCGCAACAAGGTGCTTGCCATTATGGACGCTGACAGCGGGAAGGTTCTCCAGACGTTTCCCATCGGTGATGGAGTAGACACGAACATTTACGAGCCTGAAACAGGTTTGCTCTTCACCGCCACGCGCGAAGGCACTTTGCACATCTTTCATGAAGACACCCCTGACAAATTCAGCGTAGTTGAGAACGTCAAGACGGAATTTGGGGCTCGCAACATGGCGCTCGATCCCAGAACGCACAGACTTTTCATTGACACCGGGGATTTTGCTCCCGCTGCCGCACCGACTGCGGAGCAGCCCAAACCGCAACCGACCCCAGTTTCGGGGACGTTTCGATTGCTAGTCTACGGCCGCTGAGCCGGTAGCCGCTCCCGCTTTGCTGGATCAGAATGTGACATCGCAAAATAGGCGCACACTAAGTTTGCTTGTATTCGCTGCCCTAGGTATCTCCGCGCTAGATGCCGGCGTCAAGCGTTCGACTGCATTGCCTTCGCTCGTAGGTCCAATGCCGGTGCAAGAGTCGCAATCGAATTCAGATCATTCGGCGGCAGGCGTACAAAGGCAATCCCCTCTCAACTACGAGGAGTACCGCACTCTCGTCGAGGCGGTCTTTCTCAAGAAGCGTGAAGGCGGAGTGCGCTGCTACGACTGTCATTCCACACTCACCACTCGCCTTCGACTGCAACCCTTCTTGCCCGGGGATTCTTCTTGGACAGAGGAACAGTCACGGCAAAACTTTGAGTTCGTTTCCCAATTGGTGACTCCCAACGATCCGCTAAGCAGCCCTCTCCTGCTCCACCCTCTGGCACAGGAGGCGGGCGGTGATCCGGTACACACAGGCGGCAAATTCTGGAAGTCGCAGGCCGACCCGGAATGGGAAATGCTTTCTGCCTGGGTTCGCCGCGGTTCTCCTGGCACCCTGGCGACGCAACCGGCTTCTCCGGCGACGAATGTTCTTAATTTCCAAATTTTCGAATCGAGAATCGAGCCTATCTTCCTGAAAGAAAGGCCAGGACACGCCCGCTGCTACGGCTGTCATTCGGAATACAACAGAAGCTTTCTCCTGGAGAAGCTGTCACCAGGGGCTGCGAATTGGACAAAGGACCAATCTCAGCGCAATTTTCAGAACATTCTCCAGCACGTTCTCCCCGGAGATCCCGGTTCAAGCAGGTTGTTGATCCATCCGCTTGCGCCCGAGGCAGGTGGTGATCCGTTCCATTCCGGCGGCCATCAGTTTCAGTCCCAGAATGATCCCGACTGGCTGACGATTGCCGAATGGGTGCGGGGTGCGCGAACGGAAAGTAATCCTGACTCCTCGCCCAAATCTGGCGCACTCATCTACGTCACCAATAGCGCGGGAGATACCATCGATGTCATCGATCCCACGTCCAACACAGTCGTGCAGGTGATACATGGCATTGAGCTGCCGCATGGAATCACCTTTTCTCCCGATGGCGCGCGAGTCTATGTCAGCAACGAATCAGAGAGCGTGCTCGACGTCGTGGACCAGAAGGCCGGTGAGATTCTCCGTAAAGTGCCTCTGAGCGGTCGGCCGAACAACGTCGCCATCACCAAAGATGGCCGGCAAGTTCTTGTAGGGATCCGAGCGCCGCAGGGTGCTCTCGATGTGATTGACACAGTCTCACTCATCCGCGTCAAGAGCATTCACGTCGATAGCGTGCACAATGTCTATGTCACGCCTGACAGCAGATTTGCGGTCAGCGGTTCCCTGGAAGGCAAGTCGGCCACAGTGATTGATCTTCAGGCCGATCAAATCGCATGGAAACTGAATTTCGATCGCCCAGTGCGCCCCATGGCTTTCGAAACAAATCCCGATGGGTCCACGCGTCGTATCTTCGTCGAGCTTTCCAACTTCAACGGATTCGCCGTCGTGGATTTTGCGAAGCGCAGCGAGGTAGCCAGGGTCACCCTGCCAGATGAGCCCGGCGGATTCGGGATTGCCGAGGGTCGCGTGAACACTCCGGCGCATGGCATAGGGGTCGCGCCGGATGGCAAGTCATTGTGGGTGAACAGCACTCTCGCGAACGCCGTCTTCGAATACTCCCTGCCGGATCTCGAGTTGGTTGGGCACACCGCATTGCCGCTCGTTCATCCCCTGGGACACGCCCCCACTAGTTCCGTTCCCGAGTGGATCACCTTCACGCCGGACAGTAAGCGCGTCTACGTCTCGAACTCCGGCGACCGCTCGGTGTCCGCCATTGATACCAAGTCTCGCAAGCTGGTGGCCGTGATCCCGGTGGGCGAAGTGCCCAAGCGCATCAATACCCTGGTACTTCGCGCTCCCTAATCCAAAATCTCAAGACTTCCTCCGAACTGGCCCAGCTTGCCTCGTTCGATCACCCCCAATCTCAACTTTTCGCAGGAAGCCGCCCAGGGAGCAAGCGCGCGGGGTGAATCACGCTACACCCCAAATCCAAATTAGAACTCGAACCGGCTATTCTCGGCCCAGTCCGCTCCCATCCGGATGTCTCCGTCCCCGGCAAACCGTGAACGCTCAGGGCATTACGTCGTAGACCAATATCTTGGCTTCTTCGATGGTTGCTTCCTTTGATTGGGGAATGGGAGGAACCAGGATGACGAGCTTGGGGATAGCCGCGTAAAAACGCTTGAGCTCCGGCACCAGCAGCGTGGTCTTCGCAATCGGCCCGGTCGCAACTCTTCCCAGACGCTCGTAATGGTCCGCGTCAACCTGTTTGAACACTTCCACGAAGCCGGTTGTCCCTGTGTAGTAGATGCGTTTGCTCGGCACGTCAAACACGACTTCGTCCACACCGCCCTCGGTGTCGATCGCATCGATCACTTTCCCGCTGTCCGAGTCCATCACCACAAGCTTCCCTGGTTTATAAATGTGTGAGCGTTTCACCCGGCTGCCGATAAACAGGCGATGATGGGCGGCGTCCAGCGCCACGGCATGGGGCTCCGGCCCCCCGGTGATGGGCCACGTGGCGATCACCGTGCGCTTTTCGCGGTCAATGACCACGACCTGGCTTGTGTCACCCATGACTACAAACAATCTTGGCGACGCCGGATCGAGCGCGAGGCCAGCAGGATTCAGGCCGTCGACCTCGATGCTTCCCGCGAGTTTGCCGTTCTTTATGTCGACGATTTCGATCGACCCATTCGCACCCTCTTTTTTGAGTCCATCGGCTCTGTCACCCAGATAAAATAGATGGGTGGCCGGATCATAAACCCCGTTATCGGGCACCCTCCTCGAGTCTTTGTCCAGCTCATGGCCGGTCAACGGAATGTTTTTGACGAGCTCGTACGTATCCCCGCTGAATGCTTTGCACGTTGCATCTCCGTCGTCCACCCAGATTTCGTTGGTCTCGGGGAGATAGATCGTTTTGCGAGGATCTCCTCCGAACCCTGTGATCGTGTGGATCACTTTGCCCGCGCGCAGGTCGATAACTTCGATCGTCCTCTGGTGCTCTCCTGGAACGAACAGGCGCTGCCCTTTGATGTCCACCGCCATGTGGTCGAAATAACCCTCAACATTCGGCAATGGGATGCTCTGGATCTGTTTCAGCGGCGCACCGGTCTGACACTGCGCTCTCGGGATCAAGACCATGCACAAAGTCCAGACTACCGCCAGGTACGTTTTCATTCTCTAGCTCCTCATTTGGCATTTCTTAATCTTCACTCCGTTCCTGAGCCACCTCAAACGTGTCTTTAAGGAACGTTTCGCTCCATCAGCTCCGTTGAAGCGCCGTCCGAAGTTCGCGAATGTCTTTCACGCCCTCCAGAGCTAGCACTTTCTCGATAAGGATCGAGCAGTTTGCAGCGCCGAGCACCGGTGTTATGAGGTCACGCGCTTTCGCAACGACTTCGTCGCGGGGCATGGGATTATCCGCCGTCCCGCGCACATCTCGCACCCACTCGCTCATTTGCGTGCCGTCGGCGAGCGTCACCTCGACAATGGCCTCGCGCTTCGGACGTCGCGCGTCAATCCGCGGGTCGGCGACGACCTCTACCTTGGCGCGCTGCCGCATCACGGCAGGATCTTTCATCCGCGCCTTGTCATGAGCTGATCCGAATGTGGCCGTTTTGTCCAGTAACATCACCGCGACCATGTACTGCAAGCAGATGTCCGGCATGTCGCGATTGCTCACCGTGTTGGCCTCGTCGCTGGCGATCCGCACGACGACCTTTCGTACATCGTCGGCGGTGAACGTGCGCTGTTTGAAGAATCCCGCGAGTGCGTCGAGCGGAGCCTGGATGGGCGAGCCCACTGTCCATTTCTTGATGTTCGTCCGAGCTATCTCGTAGCGCTCGCCGAGCTTGTCGCCGAGTTGAGTCAGATCGGCCTTCATCACTCCGTTTTCCCTGGGGGCATAGGCCTCAAAAAAATTGTCCGGGCCGGAGAAAACGTCATCCACGCCCGTCCAGCCCGAGCGGATCAGCATCGCGGCAGTGACTCCGCCCGCCGCGGGCTTCCCTCCAAAGAGGAAAGCCTTCTCCATGTGCTCGGCATCCCGGCTCCAGGCCCCAATTCCCGATGTTTGTTGAGCGCTGTAATCCAGCAGCAAACGCATCTGCTGCGCTCCAAGACCCGCGGCGGAGCCGGCGGCCGCGCCAGCCGCGAACGTCGCGACGGTGCCGTGCGTGCTCCGGTGCGTCATCGCCTGGTAGCCCGGCCCACCCATGCTCATCGTCACGCGCGTCCCGACATCATAACCGAGCGTCACGGCGCGCAAGAAGTGCTTCCCGCTGATTCCAAACTGCTCGCCGGCAGCCAACGCCGCAGGAACTACCGAGACACCGGGATGCGAGCGGGACGGGCCGTGCGAATCGTCAGTCTCGTCAGCGTGAGCAAGCACTCCGTTCGCCAGCGCTGCTTCGATGGGACCGCACACGATGTTTGAAGCGACTACCGTCGCAATCTCCTTACCACCATACGCACGGACAAACTCAATCGCTGCGCGTCCCGGGCGTATCTCGGAGCCGGAAATCATCGCAGCCAGCGTATCCAAAATGTGATGTTTCGCCTTCTCAACAACTTCGTCCGGCAGCGCTCGCTCACTTGCTTCGCTCATGTACCTGCTGAGCTTGTCCATAACTGGACTCACGCCTTGCGCCGCCTCATCTTCGCTGGCGGCTGCCTTGGCAGCGGCCACGCCGGGCGGAAGGGCCGTGGATGCTAACGCCAGGCCGGCGAGTTCAAGCAGGGAGCGCCGGGTCAGAACTGCCCCGCCGCTCCCTGCCAGCTTATCTTTGCCTTCGCCATGTACCATGTGCGTTCTTCTCCTCCGGGCACTTCGCGCTGGACTGAATTTGCTCAAGGTTGTCCGGGCAGAGTGGACTCAACCGCGCAACCCAAGTTATGTCATTAACCGAATCAAATGCCTGAAAACAGTATTAATTCTTTTTAACTTGAGGAGACACGTTCTGTTCGATTCGAATGGAGATCACCTAGTTTTCCGCCAGCGCCTTCATAACGCGAAACATTTCGCTCTTCGCCTCAAACCCGACACCGGGAATCTCTGGCAGCTTGACGTAGCTGTCTTTGACCGCTATCCCGTCGGCAAATCCACCGAACGGCTGAAAAATTCCAGGATAGGATTCGTTGCCCCCCAGCCCCAAACCGGCCGCGATGTTCAACGACATCTGATGCCCTCCGTGCGGAATGCAGCGAACCGGCGACCATCCATATTCCTTCAACATGCCCAGGATTCGAAGGTATTCGACTAGTCCGTAGCTCAACGCGCAATCGAACTGCAAGATGTCGCGATCTGATCGCATCTGCGCATAGCGAATGAGATTTCGTGCGTCCTGCAGGGAGAATAGGTTTTCTCCCGTCGCCATGGGTCCCGGATAATAATTCGCGAGCTTGGCTTGCAGTTGATAGTCCAGCGGATCACCTGCTTCCTCATACCAGCGCAGCCCGTACGGGGCGAGTGCCTGCGCGTACGCGACGGCATTCTCCAAATCAAAGCGGCCATTTGCATCCACAGCCAATTGCTCCGGAGTCTTCAGGATCTTGAGCACGGTTTCTATGCGCCGAAGGTCCTCCGAAAGCGGCGCTCCACCGATTTTCATCTTTACAACGGAATACCCAAGATCGAGATACCCTTGCATCTCATTTTGCAATGCCGACAAGTCTTTGTCCGGATAGTAGTAGCCACCCGCCGCATAGACGAATACTTTGTCGTCGAAGTGGCCTCCACGAAAACGGTCTGCGAGTAGACGGTAAAGCGGCAGCCCGGCGATCTTCGCCACAGCATCCCATACCGCCATATCCAGCACCCCTACGGCCACCGATCTTTCCCCGTGTCCTCCAGGTTTCTCATTCCGCATGACGACATCCCAGACTCGAACCGGATCCAGGTTTTCGCCGCCTTCGTCGACCAGCGCTCTAGGCTCCGCGGCTCTAAGCCGGGGAATAAAACGATCGCGCAGGAGCCCGCTAGGCGCGTATCGGCCATTCGAATTGAATCCGAAGCCGACCACAGGCTTGCCCTGACGCATCACATCCGTGACCAGCGCCAGGACGCTCACGGTCATTTGGCTGAAATCAATGTAGGCGTTGCGAATTTCCGATTTGATGGGCACTACCGTCTCGCGGATATCTACAATCCTCACCACTCTGTTCCCCCCGGGAAAACTTAATTCGTTCAGGCCCGCTGCAGTAGCGGCCGCAGTTCTCGGATATCCTTCACTCTATCCAGGTTTAGCACTCTCTCAATGAGGTTCGCGCATTGTGCCGTGCCGAGAATCGGCGCTATCAAATCATGGGCTTTGGCAACAATTTCGTCGCGGGTCATGGGATTCTTGGGCGTGCCCCGAACGTTGTCAACTCGCTGTGTGAGATGCGTTCCATCCGTCAGTTGCACCTCCACAATCGCCACGCGCAAAGGCATGAGGCGTTCTAACTGGTCATCCGGAATTAATTTCACCTTTTCGCGTTCCCGGAGTGTCGCCGGATCTTTCATGCGCGCTTTGTCATGCGCCGTACTGAACGAAACCGTCTTGTCCATCACCATCACCGCGACCATGTGCTGCAGGCAGATGTCCGGGATCTCGCGGTTGTTCACGATCGCTGCCTCATCCGTCGCCAGCTGCACGCAGACCTGCTGCACTTCATTCGAATCGAAGGGACGGTGTTTCCGCAGGATCTCGAGGGCATCGAGTGCCGCCTGGATCGGCGAACCTACCGGCCATTTCTTGATATTCGTTCGCGAAATCTCATAACGCTCGCCAAGCTTTTCGGTCAGTCCCGCAGGATCGGCATGAGGGTTGTACGCCTGAAAAAAATTATCTTTTCCCGAGAAGATGTCTTCGACACCGGTCCAACCGGCCTGAACGATCAAGGCAGAAGTGACACCGCTGCGCGCCGTCATTCCCCCAAAGTGGAATGCTTTCTGCATGTGCTCGGTGTCGCGGTTCCATGCGCCAAGGCCGGAGGATTGATGGGCGGTGTAGCTCAAAAGAAATCGCATCTGCGCAACGTTAAGGCTCGCCGCGCAGCCCGCGGCCGCAGCCGCGCCGAAGAGTGGAGAGATGCTGTGCGTGCTCCAGTGACTCTCCGCTTCGAACTGCTGTCCACCCAAGGTCATGGTGACGCGAGGTCCAACATCGTAGCCGAGCGTCACGGCGCGCAGGAAGTGTGTCCCGCTGATGCCGAACCGCTCACCAGCCGCAAGGGCAGCGGGCACCACAGCACATCCTGGATGCGATTGCGACGGGGCGTGCGAATCGTCGGTTTCGTCGGCATGAGCCAACACCCCATTCGTCAGCGCCGCCTCGATCGGGCCGCACACTATTTTCGAGGCCACTACCGTCGCGACCTCTTTGCCACCATAGGCGCCGGCGAATTGCAGCGCTGCGCGACCGGGTGTTAACTCCGAACCCGAAATCATCGCTGCGACTGTGTCCAGGATGTGTTGTTTCGTTCTCTCAGTCACCTCGTCGGGCAGCGCGCGGCCGCTGGCTTCGCTCATGTATGTGCTGAGCTTGTCCATGACCGGGCTCACCCCTTGCCCGGTCGTATCCCGGCTGGGGGATGGTTTGGCCGTCACCGCTCCGGGCGGAAGCGCCGCAGTCGCGGCAGCCAAGCCCGCGAGTTCGAGCAGGCTGCGCCGGGAAAGTATTGCCGGGCCGTTCTCTGCCGGCCCGCATTTGTTTCGATCGTCTTCCATACTCTCCCATTCCTAGGGCATTTTGCTCTGGGCTGATCTTGCTCAGCTGTGGTCGGGCACAACGGATTGGCGCGCGCCATGAAAGTATGTCATTACCAAAATCAGATACCTTAAAACAGTATTAATTCTTCTTTAGCCCAATGATGTATATCAACTATAAAGGTTAGTCTAGCGAAGCCTATGCAAAATTGTCAGCGAAACACTCCAGCTGCATCCATTTCTCTGTTTCATAACCTTGACATAGCGGCATTCGCGTTGTTAACTCCCCCGCGCGAGGAGGCTCTTTCCAGTGACACCTAAGGTGCGAATCGTTGCCGCTCTTGCGGCCGCAACTCTGACGTTTGCTTCAAGCCCCGCCCTCTGGGCGCAGGATGCGTCTCACAAACTCACCGCCCTGGACGAGTTCCAGCTGCAGCTTCCCAGCGACCCGCAGATCTCTCCCGATGGAAAGAGAATCGCCTATGTGCGCCGCTTCGCCGATCCGATGACCGACAAGCGCTATTCGAATCTGTGGATCATCAATACCGACGGAACGGACCATCGCCCACTCACCACCGGCAACCGCAGCGACGTTTCTCCGCGCTGGTCGCCGGACGGCATGCGCTTAGCATACCTCTCCGATGCCGACGGCAAACAACAGCTCTACGTCCGATGGATGGACACCGGCCAGACCGCGCGCATCACCAATCTCGAGGAGGCCCCCGACGCCATCGCCTGGTCTCCTGACGGGAAAACGCTCTCCTTCTCGGCTCTCGTTCCGGGCAAAGGTCCGCACATCGCCGATCTGCCCGCCCCGCCCTCCGGCGCAAAGTGGGCTGATCCTCCCACCGCCTACGATCGTTTGGTCTATCGTTTCAATGGATCGGGGTATCTCAAACCCGGCTACATGCAAATCTTCGTTGTCGATAGCGAAGGCGGCGCCCCGCGGCAAGTGACGAACGGCAACTTTCCGAATGGCGGCAACGAATTCGGCCCCACTCGCGGGTCCTGGGCGTCGGATGGCAAGTATCTGCTCGCTTCCGTCAATCGCCATCCCGAATCCGATCACGAATTCCTCGACAGCGAAGTCTACGAGTTCAGCGTGGTCGACGGCTCACTTCGCCCTCTGACCAATCGCAAAGGCCCCGACAATTCTCCCGTGGTCTCTCCCAACGGGAAACTCATCGCCTATACCGGCTACGATGATCGCTACCAGGGCCATCAAACGACCAAGCTTTACGTCATGAATCGCGACGGCGGCAATTCGCATTCTCTCTCCGATAAACTCGACCGCGACATCCAGGACCCGCAATGGGCTTCCGACAACAGCGGCGTGTACTTCCGTTACGACGATCAAGGCGACTCCAAGATCGGTTTCTATTCGGTCGATGGCATTTTCAAGAAAATTGCAGATCATCTTGCTTCTACGACCGGTGCCGGCGGCAGCGGCACCTTTTCCCTCGCCCACACCGGCATGATCGCCCTCACCTATGGGCGTCCGGACAATCCCGGCGACATCGCTATCTCCAACAATGGTGCCATGAAGGTTCTCACGGCGCTCAATCAGGAATTGCTCGCACAAGAAAAACCGGGCCACGTCGAAGAGATCTGGTTCGAATCATCGAAGGACAATCGCAAGATTCAGGGTTGGATCGTCCATCCGCCGGATTTCGATCCTTCCAAGAAATATCCTCTTGTTCTTGAAATTCACGGCGGTCCTTTCGCCGACTATGGCGACCGTTTCGACTTCGAAAAACAGGTGCTGGCCGCCAGAGGCTACGTTGTTCTCTATGCGAATCCGCGCGGCAGCACCAGCTACGGCGAAGAATTTGCCAATCTCATCCATCACGCCTATCCGGGCGACGATTTTTACGACCTCAACAGCGGCGTCGACGCCGTTATCGCCAAGGGCTACATCGACACCAACAATCTCTTCGTCACCGGCGGCAGCGGCGGCGGCGTCCTCACCTGCTGGACCATCGAGCACACCGAGCGCTTCCGCGCCGCGGCTGCGCTCTATCCGGTCATCAATTGGTATAGCTTTGCGCTCACCTCCGACATCCCCTTCATTACCAAATACTGGTTCCCGGGTCTTCCCTGGGACAACACCGACAATTACATGCAGCGCTCGCTCACCAATCTCGTCGCCAAAGTCAAAACTCCCACATTAGTCATGACCGGCGAGGCCGACTATCGCACGCCCATTTCCGAAGCCGAACAGTTCTACGAAGCGCTCAAACTCCTCAACGTGGATACCGTCCTCGTCCGCGTTCCCGAGGAGCCCCACGGCATTGCCCGCCGCCCCAGCCACCACATCGCTAAAATGCTGTATATTGCTGGCTGGTTCGAACAGCACAAATCAAAAATGTAGCCAAACCCCCGGCATTCATCTTGTGTTCATCTTCGTTGCTGTATAGATGGCTATACCCGGACTCAAGCAAAAAAATAGAAATTCAAAGAGAGAAAAAAACATGCGCAAACGCTTCACGCTTCTCACCATCCTTGGTTCACTCGCAGTGGCAACGATCTTTTCTGCGGTAGCATTCTCGCGCCCCGCCGCTCCGGCGCCCGGCGCCAGCGGCTATCACATCATCAAGACCGTCCCGGTCGGCGGCGACGGCGGCTGGGATTACGTTTTCGTTGATAGTGACGCCCGCCGCATCTACATCTCGCGCGGCACGCACGTCGTCGTTCTCGATGCGGACACCTACGCCGTTGTTGGCGACATCCCCGACACCCAAGGCGTCCACGGAATCGCCGTCGCTTCCGATCTCGGCCGCGGCTTCACCAGCAACGGCCGTTCGAACGATGTAACCATCTTCGATCTCAAGACGCTGAAGTCCCTCGGCACCGTCAAAACAGACGCGAATCCCGACGCCATCATCTACGATTCCGTCAGCAAGCGCGTCTTCACCTTCAACGGCCGCGGCAAAAACGCCACCGCGATCAACGCCGCGGATGGCACGGTTGTCGGCACGATAGCTCTGGGCGGCAGGCCCGAATTCGCCGTCGCTGACGGCAAGGGCCCTGTCTATGTGAACAACGAGGACACCTCCGAGCTCCATCATCTCGATGCGCAGACCCTCAAGGAACTCCACCGCTGGCCTCTTGCGCCTTGCAAATCGCCTTCCGGTCTCGCCATGGACCTCAGCAACCGCCGCCTGTTTTCCGTCTGCGACGAGAAAGTTATGGCCGTGGTGAACGCGGATACCGGCAAAGTCGTTGCCACTCCGGCCATTTGCGATGGACCGGATGCCAGCGCCTTCGATCCCTCTACTGGTTACGTGTTTGCCTCTTGCGGCGATGGCAACCTTACTGTCATCCACGAAGATTCGCCCGACAAGTACACTGTCGTGGAGAATGTCCCCACGAAGAAGTCCGCCCGCACCATGGGTCTCGACCTCAAAACTCACAACATCTTTCTCCCGGCCGCCGACTTCGATCCGCCTGCTCCGGGTGAGCGCCGCGGCAAAATGAAGCCCGGCTCCTTCGTCTTACTTGTCGTCGGGAAGTAACCGAAAATCGCGCATTCCAGGTTAGCCAGCGCGCGCGTAAATCCGCATAGGGGGAGCGGTCGCCCGCTCGCCCCTGCCACACCACCCGACATGCGGGTCCGCATCGGGCGGTTCAGAGGGTTACGCTGGACCGCCGAGCAAGGAAGGAAGTCCAAGCCATGCGAAGTAAGCATTGGGTAGCGCGACGGCCAGCGCGAGACTGTTAGCGAGACGCCAAGGACCGTGTGCACT
>Ga0137409_10001316_pt1 | contig 26941 bp, 20 predicted proteins | sample CZODoug1_16funga_FD_122059 | JGI IMG/M metagenome (GOLD analysis project Ga0137409, IMG submission 122059) | Vadose zone soil fungal communities from Angelo Coast Range Reserve, California, USA - CZODoug1_16fungal (Hybrid Assembly) | ecosystem: Environmental > Terrestrial > Soil > Vadose zone...
GCTAAATAAAGTCGGCCTCAAGAATTTCGAGGAGTCTGTCATTCGCGGCGAAACCGTCACCAAAACTCTTCTCGCGCAGCACGGCAAAGCGATGCGCTACTTCCGCCATCCGTTTCTCGACGTTGGCCGCGACCTTCAGACGCGCCGCGAACTCGAAGCCTTCCTCGTCGCGCGCGGTTATCGCATCGCACCCGTTACGCTCGATCCCGAAGACTGGGCTTTCGCTCCCCTTTACGACGCGGCCAAACGTTCCGGTGACGCCGCCCTTCAGCAGCAAATTGCCGCCGCGTATCTTAAATTCGCCAACGACGTATTCGAATATGACGAGAAATTCTCCCGCGATCTACTTGGCTATGAGCCGCCACAAGTCATCCTTCTACATGGCAACAATCTCGAAGCCGATCACTTGGGAGACGTCCTCGATCTCCTTCGCAAGCGCGGATACCGCTTCGTGACACTCGAATCCGCACTCAACGATGACGCTTACAGCTTGCCCAACACCTACGTCGGCGAACATGGCAACGGCTGGCTCGAACAGTGGGCTGTCTCGCGCGGAAAAATTACCCACGGCGGCCCCGAATTTCCGCTCGAAATGCAAAAACTCCGCCAGGCTCTCCCGCCTCCCCTGGCTAACGCCCCCACTCCACCCGTCCGCTAGCTACGCGCTTGGGGGCATGAGCGCGGTCGTTCATCTCGAACTCTTGTAGCGGCCGCCTTCTGAGGCGGGCGCGTTTTGTTTGGAGGTCGGCTTTCCGAAGCCGGCCGCTCCGTTTTCGCCAAACTGGCGGCCGGGCGATCGTTTTCACCCACCTGTCATTTCGAACGGAACAAGCCGACGCTTTTGCTTTTCCGATTCCTTCTGAGGAATCGGTCGGCTTGTGGATGTGAGAAATCTCTCTTGGATCGCTTGAGCTTGCTGAAGAACGCTACCGGTCAGCCTGACTTTTCCATTCGTGACACAATAGTTCAGGAATTCGACCTTATCCCGTGCCGATGAACGAAATCCCTTTCCCGGAGCACCTTTTTTCTCTACCTAAGGCAGAACTTCATCTTCATCTCGAAGGCAGCATCCGTCCCACAATCGTCTCCGAACTCACCTCCCGCCATGGCCTTCGCATCCCCGAAGTCGAAGTTCGCCGCCGCTACTCGTACACGGACTTCCTCGGCTTTCTCGACACCTTCAAATGGGTCACTTCCTTTCTCCGTAATCCCGAAGACTATGCCCTCATCGTCCAGGACCTCGCTGAACAACTCCTCGTGCAAAACGTTGTCTACGCGGAAGTCACCCTCTCTGTCGGCGTGATGCTTCTCCGCAGTCAGCGCCCCGAAAGAAATTTCGAAGCCATCCTTCGCGCCGCCGAACCGTTCGAAGCCCGCGGCCTCAAGCTTTTCTGGATCTTCGACGCTGTCCGCCAATTCGGCCCCGGCGCCGCGCAACAAGTCGTCAACGCCGCTCGCAACGCCGCCTCAAGAAACATCGTTGCCTTCGGAATCGGTGGCGACGAGCTGAGCATTCCAACCGCGGCGTTTCGTTCCGTCTATGATTCCGCTGCTGCGCTGGGTCTTCATCGCCTCATTCACGCCGGCGAAATTGGCGGCCCTGAAAAAGTCCGCGAAGCCGTCGAACTTCTCGGCGTCGAACGCATCGGCCACGGCATCGCCGCCATCCACGATCCGTCCCTCATGGACCTCCTCGCCGACCGTCGCATCCCGCTCGAAATCTGCCCCGCCAGCAACATCCTTACCGGCGCCCTCGCGCGCCAACTCTCTCAGCCCGCCGCGTCGATCGAATCTCACCCGCTCCCGCAACTCCTCCGCCACGGCATCCCCGTCACACTTTCCACGGACGACCCCACCATGTTCCACACCGACCTCGCCGCCGAATACCGCAACGCCCACCGCATGGGCCTCTCCGAACCCGAACTCTCCTCACTCCTCCAGGCGAGCTTCACCCACGCCTTTGCATTCAATCTCGACCCCGACCGCCAGCGATGAATTGTTGTCATCCTGAGGGCATCCACGAAGATGCCCGAAGGACCTCAACCACTCGAACTTGGCGTTCGCATCAAGGCAACGCGCCCGTTCCGCCGCAGTGCTATAATTTTTCGCATGAAAGCACACGTTTGGGTCATGCCAAAGCGCACCGTTCTCGATCCGCAAGGTCAAACCATCCAACACGCCCTCTCCGGACTCGGCTACAACTCCGTCAAAGACGTCCGCCAGGGCAAATTCTTCGTCCTCAATCTCGACGGCCTCACCCGTGAGGACGCTCAATCGCAAACCGAGCGCATCTCCAAGGAAGTCCTCACCAATCCCGTCATCGAAGAATTCCGTTTCGAAATCGTAGAGTAAAGCCCGTAGTGCGGGGCAAGAGCCCTCCGGTTTATTCTTACGCCGTGGCATCATCGCGCCAGCTATCATAGTCACGATTTGTGACATCATTCATTTCGATTTGCCCCGTGTCTGCGGCCCCGTGTTAGGCTTTCTATCACTTTAGGAGCGCAATAAATGTGCGGTATCGTGGGTTACATCGGCCCGAAAAAGATTGTTCCTGTCGTCATTGAAGGCCTGCGAAAACTCGAATATCGCGGCTACGATTCCGCTGGCATCGCTGTCGTAGGCGCTGACGGAAAGCTTGACCTCCGCCGCGCGTCTGGAAAACTGCGCAATCTCGAAGAAGTTATCCGCAAGAACCCGCTCGAAGGCACATACGGCATCGGCCACACTCGCTGGGCCACGCATGGCCGTCCCACCGAAGAAAACGCCCACCCCCACCGCGACTGCTCCGGCGAAATCGTCGTCGTTCACAACGGTATTATCGAAAACTATCTCGAGTTGAAAGAGCAGCTCCAGCGCGAAGGCCACAAGTTCGTCACTGAAACTGACACCGAAATAGTTGCTCACCTCGTCGAAAAAAACGCCAAAGGCGGCGTGCCTCTCGAAGAAGCCGTCCGTAAATCGCTGAATCAGTTGCGCGGCATCTACGCGCTCGTTTTCATGTCCGCGCGCGACCCGCACAAAATCGTCGCCGCACGCATGGGACCACCCGCGGTAATCGGCCTCGGCGAAAACGAATTCTTTGTCGCTAGCGATATTCCTGCTTTGCTCGAACACACACGCAACATCTTTTTCTTGAATGACGGCGACATCGCGGTCCTCACCAAGTCCGGCGTCCACGTGATGGACCACAATGGAAAGCCCGTCGAGCGCAAGCCGCACCACGTCGCATGGGATCCGATCATGGCGGAAAAGGGCGGCTACAAGCATTACATGCAGAAGGAAATCTTCGAGCAGCCGCGCGCCGTCCGCGACACTTTGCTCGGCAGCATTTCTCGCGACACCGGCAAGACCTACCTCGGCGAACTCGGCCTCACCGACGCACAATTCCGTGCGTTCGACCGCGTCCGCATCGTCGCCTGCGGCACAAGCTGGCATGCCGGCCTCGCCGGGAAATTCATGATTGAGCGCCTCGCGCGCCTTCCCGTCGAAGTGGATTACGGCAGCGAATTCCGCTACCGCGATCCCATCCTCGACGCAAAAACTCTCACCGTCTGTATCAGCCAGTCCGGCGAAACCGCCGACACTATCGCCGCCCAGCGCGAAGCAAAACAAAAAGGCTCACCCACGCTCGCCATCTGCAACGTCATGGGCTCCATGATCACGCGCGAGGCCATCGGCTCCATCATCACGCACGCCGGCCCAGAAATCGGCGTCGCCTCCACCAAAGCTTTTACGTCGCAACTCACCGCGCTGCTCCTCCTCGCCATGCATCTCGGAGAAGTCCGCGGCGCGCTTTCCGGCGACGCTGCAAAAGCGCTCCTCCAGGAATTCACCCGTATCCCGCACAAGATGGAAACCATCCTCCAGGCCGAAGAATCCGGCTTCTACGAAAACCTCGCCCGCCAATTTTTTCGCTGCACCGATTTCCTCTATCTCGGCCGCGGCATTCACTACCCCATCGCCCTCGAAGGCGCCCTCAAGCTCAAGGAAATTTCTTACATCCACGCCGAAGGCTATCCCGCCGGCGAAATGAAGCACGGCCCCAACGCGCTCATCGACGAGAATCTTCCCGTCGTCGTTCTCGCCACTCGCGACGATTCCGATCCCGCCTCCGTCACTCTTTACGAAAAATCCGTTTCAAACATGCAGGAAGTCCGCGCCCGCGACGGTATCGTCATCGCCATTGTCACTGCCGGCGACCACCTCGCCAAATCCGCCGCCAATCATGTTATCGAGCTTCCTGCCGCGCCCGAACTTCTCGTCCCGCTCCTCGAAATCATCCCGCTCCAACTTCTCTCCTACCACATCGCCGTCCGCCGCGGCTGCGACGTCGATCAACCCCGCAACCTCGCCAAATCCGTCACCGTCGAATAACTTGTAGCGTACGCTTCAGCGTGCGTTCCGTGGCGCAACCCAGACCGACGCGAGGGAACCCGACTCGATCAACGCTCCACATCGGTCGCCACGGCCCCCAGAGCACCTACGCGCCAGTCCAGACCGCACGCGTTTTGCTAGACTATCCACATGCCCCTCCGCTCCCGGATCGTGCGCGCCATCATGCATTCCGCCCTGGTCTACGGTTTCTTCGCCGCCATCTCGTTCGCCCAATCGCCAGCCCCCACCTCCGCCACTCTCCACGAAATCCACGTCGACGGCGCCAAAAAACTCACGGAGCCTCAAATCATCGCCCTCACCGAACTTCAACTAAACTCTCCCGTCGACCGCGACGCCCTTCAAGCCGCCGCCGATAAACTCATCCGCACCGGCATCTTCGCCAACGTTAAATACGATTTCCACACTCGCGGCGATCAGGTCTCCGTCACTTTTCAAGTCGAAGAAAATTCTCTTCTGACCGCCTTCTTCGACAACATCCCCTGGTTCGATGATTCCGAGCTCGCCGCCGCGATCAAATCCACAAATCCCGCCTACGACGGCACGCTTCCCGAATCCGGCCCGCTCGTGGATGCCGCCGCCGACGCCATCAAATCCCTTCTCGCCTCGCACAAACTCGACGTCACCGTCGAGCATCAAGTCATGCAAAATCCCATCGGCGACGCCAACGTGCAGTCTTTCTCCATCGAGGGCGCCGCGCTCCAAATCTCTTCCATCGAATTTGGTGATCCCGCTCTTGATTCCGATCGCGCCGTCCAGGCACACCTCGGCGAGCTCCGCGGCAAACCTTACTCACGCCTTGCGATTGACATTTTCCTCACCGAACAAGTTCGCCCGGGTTACCTCAAAAAAGGATTTCTCCGCGTCAAGCTCGGTCCTCCGCAAGTTCGTCTCACCGGCGCGCCTACCGAAAAGCTCCCCGACAGAATTCCCGTCTATATTCCCGTCGACGCCAGCGCGGTCTACCATTTCTCCGGCGTACAATGGTCCGGCAATTCAGTTCTCTCCACCGACGATCTCAACAACCTCTTCGGCTTGAAACCCACCGAGCTCGCCGACGGCCAGAAAATTTTTGCAGGTTGGGATCGCATCGAAGAAGAATACGGCCGCCGCGGCTATCTCGAAGCAAAAGTCGAACCCGCCGAATCTTTCGACGAGGCCACCCATACCGTCTCCTACAAAACGCGCATCACCGAAGGCGCGCCATTTAAAATGGCCAGCTTCGTTCTCACCGGTCTCTCCGTCGCCGCCGAACGCAAAGTTCTCGAAACTTTTCCCGTCCAGCCCAACCAACTCTTCGACAAATCCAAATTCGAAACGTATCTCTCCCGCCTGCAAAACAAACCCGCCCAAATCTTCGGCGACCTCCCCGTCCACTACGACAACGTCGGCCACTGGCTCCGCACCAACCCCGCCAAAGGCACCGTCGACGTCCTCCTCGACTTCAAATAAATTCAGATTGAACGGGAGCGGCGCTTTGAAACATTTCGATATCCGCGAGTCCGTCCTGATACTCCTTCTGGCTTCCGCAACTCTTTTTCTGCTCTTAAGAACTCTCCGTGTTGGCCTGATTAGACTTTGGGGCAGGCGTTGGCCGCATGCTACTGCACTGATCCAACCTGCTGGCGTTGGACTGATCAACGTGCCGGACGTGTATGGGCGCGTTGGTTTCTTCGGATATACGTATCAGGTACGGGGCGCTAGTTACGTTGGCTTCTTTGCGATTATGAGCCAACAAATCGATTTAGATCGCTTTCAGCAAAGGCTTGCAGGACAGCGCATTCAGGTTCGCTTTAATCCATCTCATCCTGAAACATCTTTCCTGGAAAACCTACGAGATCCGTTGTTCGAAGGCTACGCAGCGACCCAGGACGCGAACTGGATTCGCCAAGCTCCCAATCTGGGACTTCGATCTCCATTCTCCTAAAGGCTGGACGATAGCGCGGCCTCTCTTGCGCTATACTTTTCTCATTGCATGAGTTCCGTCATCCAAATCCGTCTCGACGATTCTTCCGCTGTCTCGCTGGAGCAGAAGCAGTCCCAGCTCCTCTCCAATCTCGCCAAACTTCCCTCCCTCATCGTCGCCCTCTCCGGCGGCGCCGACTCCGCCTACCTCGCCTGGGCCGCCCATCAATCTCTCGGCGATCGCGCTCTGTCCGTCACCGCCATCTCTCCCTCCTACTCCGCCTACGACCGCGACCAACTCACTTCCTTGCTTCAACAATTCTCCATTCGCCACCAGTTGGTCGAAACCCACGAAATGGACAACGCCTCTTACCGCGCCAACGCCGGCGACCGTTGCTACTTCTGCAAAGACGAACTCTTCCGCGTTCTCGACCAACTCGCCGCCGAACAAAATTTTTCCGCCATCGCCTACGGCGTCAACGCCGACGACACTCTCGACTTCCGCCCCGGTCACAAAGCCGCCGCCGAGCATCACGTCCTCGCGCCGCTCCTCGACGTTCGCCTCCGCAAATCCGAAATCCGCGAACTCTCCCGCCGCGCCAATCTCCCCACGTGGGACCGCCCTGCCTCCGCCTGCCTCGCTTCGCGCCTTCCCTACGGCACCGAAGTCACTCCCGAGCGCCTCGCCCTCATTGATCGCGCCGAAGCCGCCCTCCGCGACCTCGGCTTCCGCCAATTCCGCGTTCGCCTTCACGATAAACTCGCCCGCGTCGAAATCGCCCCCGACGAACTCCCTCGCGCCCTCACTCCCGAAATGGCCGCCGCCATCAACGCCCGCCTCAAATCCGCCGGCTTCCTCTACGTCTCCCTCGACCTCGAAGGCTACCGCCAAGGCTCCCTCAACGCCGCCCTGTAGCGCCTGTAGCGTACGCTTCAGCGTGCGTTCGTCGGCCAATCTGTAGCGTACGCTTTAGCGCACCTCTCCCGTTGCTCAACGCCGCGCCGCACCCCAGCATGATTTGTCATCCTGAGGGCATCCAAGAAGATGCCCGAAGGACCTCAATGTAAGCCCTACCACCCCATTCAAGTTCGTCCACGACCGCTCCCCGGAACATTCCCATCCCAATTTCCGTATCTATCCATGACAGCCCAAAGCGCGTATTCTTTGGCTGGAGGACCGATGACCGCCCGCACCCTTTACTTATCGACTCTTCTCGCCGCGTCGGCCTCCCTGGCCGGTTGTGGCTTCGGCCCCACCGAACACGGCTCGTTTGACCGCACGCTCGATGTCTCAGGCCCTCTTCGCCTCGAACTCGCCACAGCCTCCGGCGCCGTCCGCATCAAGGGCACCACCACCGACAACAAAGTCCACATTCACGGCGAAGTCAGTGCTGGCTCCTTCCTTGGCAGCGCCAAAGACGAATTGCAAAGAGTCATCAGTTCACCGCCCATCGAACAACACGCCGGCATCATTCGCATCGGGAAATCCATGAACGGTTTTCGCAACACTTCCATCGCCTACACCATTGAAGTCCCGCGTGAAACCGAACTCAGCGTTTCCGCCGCCAGCGGCTCCCAGGAAATTCAAAACGTCCGCGGGCCCGTTAATCTCGATTCCGCCTCCGGCAGCGTTCGCATTGACGGCGTCGACCGTTCTGTCACCATCAGGTCCGCTAGCGGCTCCATTCACGCCGGCAATCTTGGCGACGACGCCCGCATCACCGCCGCAAGTGGCAGCATCGAAATCAATTCCATTAAGGGCGATCTGCGCGCTCATTCTATTTCTGGTTCCCTCAATATCACCGCTCCCGGCGGCCGCGTCGAAGCCGAAACCGCCAGCGGCTCCGTCACCGTCGTCGGCGCCAATAACGACGTCAAGGCCAGCAGCGCTTCCGGCGGAATTAAAGTCGCCGGCAATCCCTCCGGCAACTCCTATTGGCATCTCAAAACCGCTTCCGGCAGCGTCGAAGTCTCCGTTCCGAAAGACGCCGGTTTCCATCTCTCCGCCGAAGCCGTCTCCGGAGAAATTCGCGCCGATCTTCCCATCGTCATCGAAGACCAGGACAAGCATTCTCTTCGCGCCCATGTTGGCACTCCCGGCGGTCGCGTCGAAGTCCGCACCGTCTCCGGCGGCATCCGCGTCCAACCCGCCTCCTGATCCTTCGCAACGCGCTATCGTTTTTCGTATCGCCTCGTTCGCATGATCTTGGCTGACGTTGGGGAACGACATATCGTGCCTTCTTCGTGAGGCGGCGAACCAAACGGCCTCCAGTCGGCCACTCGGCGACGACTGTGTAGCCCAGGGCCTTCCAGCCCTGGAAATGCTTGGCACAATCGCTCGCCCGCTCGGTCTCTTCTTTTTCTGTCATCGCGACCGGAGTCGCCCGGATTCTTCTTAAGTGCGCTTTTGGCACGCCGGGCGACGCAGCGGAGAAATCTCTCTTCGATCGATCCCAACTCCGCTCGCTCTGCAGTAGGGGCACGATATATCGTGCCCTCTTCGCGAGGCGACCGCGCGAACTTGCCTCGCTCAACCGACTCGGCAAGATTGAAACACCGCTCAAAAAGGTGTCGCCGCGTTCTCGTCACTCAGGCCTGCGCTCGTTCTCGACCCGCTTTCTCTTCTCTGTGCCCTCTGTGTTAAAACTCCCTCGCCCTTCGTATAGAATCCCCTTATGTGCTCATTGCGTACCGCCGTTCTCCTCCTGCTTTTCGCCTCGCCTCTTCTCGCCCAAACTCCACCCATATCCAAAAAATCCGCCTCCACTCAATCCATCCAAAAACAACTCTCCCCCTCCGACGAACTCCAACAAACCATCGAGTCCGCCGGCAACGACCGCGCTGCTCTCATCCGCAATCTCGAAATCTATCTTCAAAAATATCCGCAAGCCCCCGAACGCCCCCAAATCTTCCGCGCTCTCGTCGAAGCCTGTCTCCAGCTCCGCGATACTCCCAAAGCCGCCTCCTACGCCGAACGCATCGTCTCTCTCACCCCCGAAGACATGTCCATCACTCTTCTCGCCATCCAACTCCTCGAAAAATCCGGTGACGACGCTGCGCTCCATCGCGCTCTCAACTACTCCACGCGCGTCATCGAATACGTCACAAATTCCTCAGACAACGAAAAATCTCCCCGTGTCTCACCGGAAGAATGGGCCAGCGAAAAGAAGCGCGACGAATCCTCACTTCTCCTTCTCCGCGCGAGTCTCGAATCCAAGCTCCACGACAACGCCGCCGCCCGCAAAGACGCTGAAGCCAGTTACGCTCTCCTCCCAAATTCCCCGGCGGCCGAAAAACTAGGCGAGCTCGCTGAACTCGACAAAAATTATCCCGCTGCCATCACGCAGTACGCCCGCGCCTTCTCGCTCGCTGACCCCACCATCAAAAATGACCATCGCCGCGAGCTCCGCCAAAAGCTCGGCAACGCCTGGCGCCTCTCTCGCGGTTCCGACGCTGGCCTCGGCGATTTTCTTCTCGCCACGTTCGACGAGGTCTCCACTACCTCCGCAGCGCCAAAACCAAAACGCAACGCCGCCGCCATGGAAGCCTTCGACTACATGCTCCGCAAAGCTCCCGCAGGCGCTGATTTCCCGCTCTCTGCGCAAAAAGGAAAAGTTTTAGTCGTGAATTTTTGGGCCACGTGGTGTGGCCCGTGCCGCGCCCTCGAACCGCTCTACGAAAAAGTCGCCTCTGAATTCTCTGGCAACGAAAACGTACTCTTCCTCGCCGCCGATTGCGACGACGATGAATCCCTCGTCGCTCCCTATCTCGACGAAGTCAAGCCCCGTACCGCCGTCGTCTTCGCCGATGGCCTCGACACCTTCTTCCGCGTCGACGCCTTCCCCACCGTCATCGTTCTCGATCACTCCGGCAAAATTGCCTACCGTTCCGACGGCTTCGGCGACTCCGCCTTCACCGAAAATCTCTCGGCCGCGGTCCACCGCGCTCTCGCCGAGGCATCTTCCACCGCCACAAAATAAATTAGCCGGACTCTCGTCCGGCCCTCTCCACCGTATTGTTTTCGGGTTCTCCTACTATTCCGCTCCCGGCAGCCGCATCTTCTTCACTATTGCCTTGAATCTCGGTTCTTCTCTCAGCGAATCGAGCTCCGGATTGTGCAGCAGCCTTACCATCAGCGGCTGACGCTCTTCATATGCTCTCTCCAGATATGTTAGTGCTTCTGCCTTGTGTCCAGCACTCGCGGCCGCATCTGCCAGATCCAACGGCGAAACGTATTGCGTCTTCGCACTTGCCTTGATGAGCCTGTATTTTAGTTCCCACACCGCTGCGATGCCGCCAGATCGAAAGGTCTCTTCTATCTTCGACGCAATTTCCGGCTGTCCATACGCCACCCACGTCTGCTTCCACTCCGCGGCCGCTTTTGCTCCGTCTCCCTTATACGCATAGGCCAATCCCATTAATTCATGCTCGAACCCGCGGCTCGGCACGATTTCCGCCCGTTGTTGAAACTCTGCGACCGCTTCGTCGAATCTTCTATTTCGGTACAGCGCGTACGGATACGACCACGACCGGCCGAACGGATCTAGCTCACCGGAGAGTTTGTCCTCCTTCAGGGCTTCTTCTGTGCGGTTCGCCGCCTCCAGTATGTATGAATGCAAATGATGCGCTTCTGCAATTCCAGGATTTAGGCTTAGAGCCCGCTCCATTTCCCGTTCCGCCGAATCGCAATCCCAATCGAAAAATAGTTTCACCCCCGCATAGGTGTGATGCACTTCCGCAGCTTCGTCATCCAACTCCAATCCTTTTCGGACCGCTTCCCTCGCCCTTGGCATTGCGTCCAGAGGTCGCATTGTCCCGGAAACCGCCGCTGCCGTATACGAATCCGCAATTCCTGCGTAAGCTGCGGCATAATTTGCGTCAAGCCGGATTGCCTCTCGAAAAAAGTCGCCACTCTTTAGGTACTGCCCCGCGCTCCACAACGATCTGCCCCGGTAATACGCATCCCGCGCAGCCTGGTTGGAGCTTCCGCGCGGCGGGGCAGTCGCAGCTCTCGCTGGCGACGCTGCCCGATTCACTCGCTCCGCGATATTCCGAGCCAGTTCTTGCTGTAACGACAGAATATCGCCCGCGTCCCGGTCGTAACTCTCCGCCCACAAATGCGTTTCCTTCGGCGCGTAAATCAGCTGCGCCCGCACCAAAACCCGCCCGTTCCCTCGCGACACGGACCCTTCGATAACGCCATCCACTCCCAACTCTTTCGCAATCTCTGGCAGTGGCCGGCGCACGCCCTTGTACTGCATCACCGACGTTCGCGAAATCACCCGCAGCGAAGGATATTTCGCCAGCATCGTGATCAGCTCATCCGTCATTCCATCCGCAAAAAATTCCTGCTCCTTGTCTCCCGAAATGTTTTCCAGCGGCAGCACCGCAATCGACCGAATCGTCGGTTCCTTTTCCGCGAGCGTCAGCCTTGGCCAGCCAAATTTCACCGCGGACCCAGCCAACAGAATCCCCGTCGCAGCCGCAATCCAAATCCATTTTCGTTTTGAGCTTTTTACCTTTTCTGTCGCAACTCGACCAACCGCGTCCGCTCCAGCCGTCTCAGAAACTTCCGTCTCTGCCGGGCCCGAATCTTTCACCGCCGCGGCAGCACGCGCACCGTCTTCGACAACCACCTCTACCTCAGCAACAAACCGGTACCCCTTCTTCTGCACCGTCTGCACAAATCTCGGCTCGTCCGAATCGTCTCCCAGCGCTTGGCGCACTTTCCGAACTGCCGTATTAATCCCGTGTTCGGCGTCTACAAACACGCCCTTCCCCCAAACCTTCTCCTCGATCTCCTCTCGGGTCACCAGGCGCCCTTCGCTCGTCACCAGTAAAATCAGCAATTCCATCGGAATCTTCTCTAGCTTCACCGTCCGAAGGATCTGATCGTTGTAGGGAGCGCCTTCTGAGGCGGGCCTCTTCGACTCCCTGCGTCTCAGCTCATACCGCGCGCAGTCCAGCTCAAATTCGCCGAATTGTAGGAGACTGTGATCCACCGATTCTTGACCCGTGTGTTGTAGGGGACGCCTTCTGAGGCGGCCCGCCGTTCGGGCTTCGGCTCAGACTTGCGCGGAGTATAGCACTGTCAAATGTAACGTCATCAAAACATCCTTATTTTCAGTCCGTTGCACCTTCACCATTCCTTCACCATTCTTCACTCCCTCTCCATTGCCGCCCCCGCTCCCTGCTGCTAGCTTCCCGCCTCGCCGGCCTATGCCGACCAAAAGGGGAATTTCAATGAAAGCGATTATTCGTAAGCTGTCTGTTTCGTTCGTCGTATTTCTGGCAGGAAGTTTCTGCGCATTCAACGCCGCTGCTCAGTGTGGTACGGGCGCCGGTGACGGCCACTCCACCATGAACAACGCCAGCAGTATGTTGTCCAGGTCCGTTCCGCTTCCCACCTCGGCCAAAACTCCATTTCTCCAGTCATCGAACGAGCAGGGGGAGTCCTCTGTCTCGATCGTCGGTTTCTGGCACGTGAAATTCACATCGGAAGGCACCAAACTTCCTCCGATTCCAGATGGCGCCGTCGTCGACATGGGTTTCGCTCAATGGCACTCCGATCACACCGAAATCCTCAACTCGTCGCGTCCGCCCGTAATCGGCAGCTTCTGCCTCGGCGTCTGGGCCAAAGCAGGGCCTTCGACGTACGCCCTCAATCACTTTGCCCTCAGCTTCAATCCGGACGGCTCCTTCCAAGGCGTGGCGAACATCCACGAAAACGTGACCCTATCCGCCGACGGCGACTCCTATTCCGGCTCCTTCTCCATCGACCAGTACGACACTCAACTCAACCTCCTCGCGCATATCGTCGGGAATATCACCGCGACCCGAATCACCGTCAATACCAAGCCCACGGATCTCTTCTAGCTCCTCCGTGGCTTTTCAGTCTTAACCAGCCAACTGCCACCCACTCTGGCGCAGCCAACCCGCGCCGGCGCGGGTGGCTTTGGCCGTTAAGCGGCAGGCCGGATCCCTCTGGGTCCGTCCGAGGCAGCAGTCCGGATGGCCGCCCTCCCCGGCGGCCATCTGCTTCTCCCGCAACTTGAAGGGCCAGTTCATTTTATATTATTAGTACTGTTACTTGACAAGCTATCATGTCGGTGATATAATCCGTCGTGAGATCGCACTCCAACTCGCCTAACCCCTGCAGTTTCTGCACTTACGAAATCCCCTCCCGTAACCGTCTTTATTTTCAACACTTACAAAATTCCTCCGATCTGTTCATTACAGAGCCACTTAAAGTCCTTTTAAAATCAACACTTACAAGCTGCCTCTCCCTAACTCCCCCAGAATCAACACTTACAAAAAATAGGGGGGTGGGGGAGGGGGCGAGTATTTCCTGCCCCAAGCGATCTTCCGAGGGGTTAACGAGCCACACTCTCCGCGACCTCTCTCGCCGCCAATATCGTATTCATGTGAATCCGCACCGTGTCCTCGACCTGCCGCGCATACCCGCCTGCCAGCGTCGTCGCCATCGGTACTCCCCTCTTCCGCGCCTCTTCAAATACCCGCCTGTCGCGCTCCTTCAATCCCTTTTTCGTCAGCATCAGCCCGCCCAGTTGGTCTTCGCAAAAGGGGTCAGCCCCGCCCACATAAAAAACAATGTCGGGCCCGAATTTCTCCAGCGATTCCGCCACCACCGGAAGCAGCGTCTCCAGGTATTCGTCATCCTCAACGCGGTCATCCAAATTCAAATCCACATTCGATGCCGGCTTGTGCGCAGGATAGTTGTTCAACTGATGAATCGAAATCGTGAACACGCTTTCGTCGTCACGGAAAATATGCGCCGTCCCGTTTCCGTGATGCACATCCGTATCCACCACCATCGCCTTGCGAATCGCGCCGTCCGCCTGCAGCCGCCGGATCGCCACCGCCACATCGTTGATCGCGCAAAATCCTTCGCCGTGATTGGCGTACGCGTGATGAAATCCACCGCCCAGGTTGCAGCCGAATCCGTCACGCAGCGCCATCTGTCCCGCCAAAATCGATCCGCCTGCTGCCAACCAACAAGCCCGAGCCAGTTCCGGCGAGTATGGCACTTCCAATTTCATGATGTCACTCGCTGTCAAAGTTCCGTTTCGCAATTTTCCGATCCACTCGGCCGTGTGCACGCGCAGCAAATCCACGTCGCTCGCTTCCTCCGGCAAAACAAAATCCTCCGGCCCAGCAATTCCTTCGCGCAAGAGCATCAGTTGCATCAATCGGAATTTCTGCGAAGGAAAAACGTGCGGTCCCAGATTCAAATCATAGTTGGGGTGATAGACCAGCTTGAAGGGCAACATGAAGAAGTCGCGCGACTAATTCTCGCGGTCGAGAATAAAATCCGGCAACGTCAAGAGCGCTCGCCCATATTCCGAGTCTCGTTGCCCATTGATGCACGTTTTCGCTTTCGCCGCATACTCATGCGCCAAAGCGCGCGTCCGATCCAGCGCGCCGGACTCGTTCACCAAAGCCACGAGCCGCTCCGGCTTCACGCTCACAAATTCTTTTTCTTCCAAAACTCGCGCCACCAAATCGCGCGCTTCGCGATGGCCGTTCTCCATCGCATAAATCAGCGGCAGCGTAACTTTTCCTTCTTTCAAATCGCTCATCACCGGTTTTCCGAGCTGTTCCGCCGAAGCCGTAAAATCAAGCAAATCGTCCACGAGTTGAAACGCCAGCCCGGCGTATTTTCCGTAATCGGCGAGCGCCTCTTCTTCATCGCCTTCAAGTCCGCCGAGCACGGCGCCCAATCGCGCGCATCCGCTGAACAAGCACGCGGTCTTGTGCGTGGCGAGCTTCAACGCATCTTCTTCGGTCACGTCAATGCGCCCGATTTTCGCGAGCTGAATCAGTTCGCCCTCAACCATTTTTTGCGTGAGATCGATCAGAACATCAAGAATTCGGAAGTTGCGTTCTTCCAGCGCCATCTGAAACGACTGCATATACAACCAGTCTCCTGCCAAAACGCTCCGGTGGTTTCCCCAACGCGAATTAGCCGAAGGGCGTCCGCGCCGGGTATCCGCGCTGTCAATCACGTCGTCGTGAATCAACGTTGCGCTGTGCAGCAGTTCCACAACCGCGGCCAAACGAATCGAGCCTTCTCTGCGTCGCCCCGCGTAACGATTCGCGATCAACAAAAGCGCCGGACGCATGCGCTTTCCGCCGCCGCCCAGCAGATATCCGGTAATTTCGGACACCGGCTCGAACGCCGTCGCACTCTGCCGCGCAAGTTCCTGCTCCACGAGCAGCAGGTCTTCGCGCACCAGCTCAAAAATCTCTTTTGCCGTCAGAAGAGCGATCTCTTTTTTCCTGGCTTCCGGTGTCATCTTACTGGGACTCCGCGACCGTGGCCACACGCGGCCGGGCAAGACCGAAGAAACGCCGAAAGTTCTCAGAAGTCGTGGCAGCCGCTTCTTCCGCGGACAAGTTTCTCACACTGCCCAGCATCTTCGCCACTTCCGCCACGTAGGCAGGTTCATTTCGCTTGCCACGGTAAGGCACCGGCGCCAGGTACGGAGCGTCCGTCTCAATCAAAACGTTCTCCAGTGGCAAAGCTTTCGCAATGTCGCGCAGATTCTGCGCCTTCGGAAAGGTCGAATTTCCCGCAAACGAAATCTGGAAGCCAATGTCGACGCCACGCCTCGCGTCTTCGAGCGTGCTCGAAAAGCAGTGCAGAATTCCGCCAAGTCCGCTCGGCGCCCACTCTTCCTCCAGAATTTTCATGCAATCCGGCCACGCATCGCGGCAGTGAATCACAATCGGCTTTCGCGCCGACTTGGCAAGTTCCATCTGTTGACGAAATACTTTCGCCTGCACCTCTCGCGGCGAATGATCGTAAAAATAATCCAGACCAATCTCGCCCCATGCAATCACTTTCCGATGCTGCGCTAGCCGCACCAGTTCATCCAAATGCGCTTGCGTCACTTCCTTGGCTTCGTGCGGGTGAATCCCAACCGTCGTGTAAATCCAGTCGTACTGCTCGGCAAACGGCAGCGCCGCGTCCAGCTTTTCCGGCCCCGGCCCCGTGCCAATCGCCACCAGCGTCGTCACACCCGCAGCTCGCGCACGCTCCAACATCGCGTCGCGGTCTTCGACGAATTGTTCAGCATCAATATGCGCGTGCGAATCGATCAGTTCCATCTCTACCCGATCAAACAGCCTATCTTTGTACTGGCGCAGCTTGCTGCGCGCTTTTGTTTCTTGTCGCTTCGCCTTCGGCCCAGCGTTTTTGCTGTCCTTCCCATCGAACCGGATTCTCCGAGATATATCTCTCTGCGTTAGAGAATTCTCTGCCGTCGCGAATTACGCGATCGAAAAAGTTGCGCTGCCAGATTTGTCCCGCCCAATTCAGCTCCGAATGGGCGCGTCGTGTAACGTCTGCTTTGAAGGAACGGACTATGATAGACAATGAGGATACCCGCCGGACGCTCAGTTTCGCAGTTCCCCTTCTTTGTAGTGGCGCAGCTTGCTGCGCCAGTTTCCCCGACAGGATCTCTATGATTCCATGCACATGGTTTGGCATGACCACATGGCAACACAAACGAATTCCCGCAACTCGCCGCGGCAGAGCGACCCAAGCCCCTTCTGCGATCTGGCCCAACGCTGACAATTCCACTTTTCCTTTGGCTACTTGTCCAAAGGTGCAGCGATTGAAATCTGAACAGATTGTCACGAAGTAAGGCCCGGAGATGAATAATCGCGGGTTCTCAGGCGTCTTGAGGGAGACATGTTCACCTTGCTTCGATTGCGCCAAGCAGCGCTCCGGCGCAGCAAGCTGCGCCACTACAAGGAAATACCGACGACAAAGAGCAGCACTATATCGTTTGCCCCTACTTTAATCTGGCGCCGACCTCGACGTCTTCATCAGGGAATCCTGCTAGCACGGGACGGCCTTCGGGGCCGACGGATGCGGCGACAATCATGCCGTTCGATTCGACGCCGCGCAATTTTCTCGGCGCGAGATTCACGACGACGGCGACTTTTCGGCCGATCAGTTTTTCCGGTTCGTAAAACTGCGCGATGCCGGCGCAAATCTGGCGAATCTCCGTGCCAATGTCCACGGTAAGCTTCAACAACTTATCGGCGCCGACGATGCGTTCGGCGGTTTTGATTTGCCCGACGCGCATCTCGACTTTGGTGAAATCTTCGATGCCGATTTTCTCCGGAGCCGGAGCAGCGGCAGCGCCTCCAGCCGTTGCCGCAGGCGCCGGAGTTGCCGCCGGTGCCGGTGCTTGTGTCGGATTCAGTTCTTCGTTTGCCATCGCTTCGATCCTCTCTATCGCTTCCTGTTTATCCACGCGCGGGAAAAGCGCTTGCGCTTTGCCAAGCTGCACGCCAGCGACAAGCTGTCCCCAACGCAATCCGTCCAATTCCACGGCAGAAACTTTGCCCGGTTGTCCCAACAGCGTCCAAACTTTCGCCGTGCTGTCCGGCAATACCGGATGCGCGAGAATTGTGACGACCCTCAGCAATTCCGCTGTCGTCCAAAGAATTGTGGCCTTGCGCTGTATGTCGGCTTCGGAGTCGCCCATCGCCCAGGGTTGTTCCGAGGTCAGATATTTATCGGCGGCGGCGATGGCGGCCCAGATCGCTTCGAGCGAACGGGCAAATTCAAATTTCTCGAAGCGGTCGAGCGCTTCGCCGATGGTTTCGCTCGCCGCTTTTGCGAGCGCTTCATCCTGCGGCAAGCGCGGTCCGGGTTTCGGTATTTTTCCGCCGAAACTCTTTTCAATCATCGCGGCCGTGCGGCTAGCGAGATTGCCAAGTCCGTTGGCGAGATCACTGTTGTAGCGCGTGACCAGCGCGTCGTAACTGAAATTGCCGTCCTGGCCGAACACAACTTCGCGCATCAGGAAATATCGCATCGCGTCCATGCCGAGCATGTTTGCAATCGGGCGCGGCAAAACAACGTTTCCTTTGGACTTGCTCATCTTGCTCGCGTCCATCAGGAACCAGCCGTGCGCCCAGACTTGTTTCGGCACGGGCAGCATCGCCGCCATCAAGAACGCGGGCCAATAGACGGCATGGAAGCGAATGATGTCTTTTCCAACGAGGTGCAAATCGCACGGCCAGAAGCCGCGTTTTTCGTATTCTGGACCGCCGACGGCGCTGAGGTACGCGGTGAGCGCGTCGAACCAGACGTAAAAAACGTGCGGCTCCTCGCCCGGAACCGGAATGCCCCAGCGAACCGTGGTGCGCGTAATGCTCAAATCTTTCAGGCCGCCTTCGACGAAAGAAATGATTTCGTTTTTGCGCGTTTCGGGCTGAATGAAAGCCGGATTCCTTTTGTAAAAATCGAGCAACGGTTTTTGAAACGCAGACAACTTGAAATAGTAATTTTCTTCGGTGACGGTTTCCGTGGGGCGGCCGCAATCGGGGCAGTTGTCGCCAGGCTTGGCTTCGGTGACGAACGCGTTGTCGTAGATGCAGTATTGCCCAGTGTAAATTCCTTTGTAGACGTAACCGTTTTCTCGGCAAAGTTTGAAAAGCCATTGCACGGTGCGCACGTGTTGAATATCCGTGGTGCGAATAAATTCATCGGCGGGAATTCCAAGCTCGTCCCAAAGCGCTTTCCACGCGACGGCCATTCTCGCCACGTATTCAGACTCCGGAATGCCCGCTTTTTGCGCGGCGCGTTCGACGTTCACGCCGTGCTCGTCGGTGCCGGTGGTCATCACGACTTCGTAACCGCGCATCCGTTTGTAGCGGCGAATCGCATCGGCAACGACGGTCGTATACGTGTGGCCGATGTGCGGCAGGCCGTTCGTGTAGTAGATCGGCGTGGTCAGATAGAATTTTGGTTTGCCACTGGGCATTGGGAAGCTCTCAGTAATAAGTTATCAGTTTTAAGTTGTAAGTTAAAATCGGGAGAGAACGGACCGGGCCATCTCGGAAGATGGCCCCTACAACGGCGTCGCACGCTGAAGCGTACGCTACATCTTTTCGAAGTTGCGTTTTGCTTCGTCCATTACCTGGTGCAGCGGAACGTGTTTTTCTTCCGCGAGTTTCTTGCAGTCTTCAAATTCGGGAGCGGCGTGGCGAATGTGGCCGTTGACGCGCGAGATTTTTACGCGGACGTCGCCGAATTGCGTGTGGACGCTTACGGATTCGCGTGGGAGCGTGCGGCGCTGCGCGCGATAGGTTCGCGCGCCGAACGTGGTGGTCTCCGTAAAAATGAGATCCATCAGTGTCGACGTATCATGCGGCCGGCAAAGCAAAGTCAGCAAGATTCCCGGGCGATTCTTTTTCATCTGTACGGGAGTCGTGTAGACATCGAGAGCGCCGGCGGCCAGCGCTTTTTCTTGAAAGTATCCGTAGATTTGCGGGTTCATGTCGTCGAGATTCACTTCGATCACGGAGATTTCCTCGTCGAATCCGGCGACAGTTTTTTCCGCGGCTTCGCCAATCATGATGCGGACAACGTTGGGCTGGCCTTCGAGATCGGCAGTGCCTGCACCGTAGCCGATCGCGGAAACACTCATGGGCGGCTGCGGACCGAACGAAGTGCAGAGCGCGGCGACGATAGCCGCGCCTGTGGGCGTGACGAGTTCTTTCTGGACGCCATTGGAGTACGTTGGCTTCCCTTGCAACAATTTCGCGGTCGCGGGAGCGGGCACGGGCAAAACACCGTGCGCCATTTTTGCCGTGCCGCCTCCGACGTTCAGGGGCGAGCAGGCGAATTGCTCGATGCCGAGAGCTTCAAATCCGATGCAGGCGCCGACGATGTCCACGATGGCGTCGACTGCGCCAACTTCGTGGAAATGAATTTTTTCGATGGGCACGCCGTGAACGGTGGCTTCAGCTTCGCCGAGTTTGCGGAAAATTGCAGAGGCTTGTTCGCGGACTCTTAGAGACAACTTCGACTTCTGCAAAATGTCGAGAATGGCGCTGAGGGAACGATGTTTGCTTTGGTCTTCGGTCTTCACTTTCACATAGGTGGAAGACATGCCGTTCTTCCAGACTTTCCCGGAAGAGATCTCCCAACCGGGAACTTCGATGCCGCGCAACTGTTCGCGCAGGTGATCGAGCGAAACTCCAGCGTCGACCAAAGCGCCGAGCGTCATGTCGCCGCTGATTCCGCTAAAGCAATCAAAATAAGCAAGTTTCACTTCGGTTGTGTCCGCGTATTGATACTATCGGCGGGCAGAAATGGTGTCAAACAACCGATAGGGAGATAGATATTATGGACAAAAAAGCTTTAATCCGATTAGCATGCCGCGCGCTTGCGCTGAATTCACTATTGTGGGCAATTGAGTCGCTGACTTACGTCCCAATGACCTCGCTGTCTTTGTCACACTATGCGCAACTTGCTGTGAAGACAGCGTCTGAAGGATATTTTTTTCGCTACTATTTGACCCTTCTAATCACACGGTTGGTAACAAGCGTCACTCTGTTCGTTGCGGCTATATGGCTCTATCGCTGCGGGCCCACAGTGGAGAGATTTCTCGCTCCCTCGGAGGAATAAAAGCTCAGATGACCGCGCTGAAAATATTTATGTTAAGAAAGTCGTTGCGGAATTTTCCTTTGGGATCGAACTTCTTGGCTAGTGCGATGAATTCTTGGAGCTTTTCGTAGCGCGATTGCAGTTGGGCTGGCGGAATGGTGAAGAGTTTGCCCCAGTGGGGACGCGGGTTGAATGGGGCTAGTTCCCTTTCGATCATGGGCAGGAGTTTGCTGACTTCGCGCCATTCGGGTTTCCAGGTGAAGTGGATGGCGACGGAATCCTGCTTGTAGGCGGGACTCATCCAGAGATCGTCGGCGGCGATGGTGCGAATTTCGGTGATCATCAGGTGCGGACCGATTTGTTCGTGCAGCTTTTCGACGGCGAGGATGGCGTCGAGCGCGTTTTTGCGGGGAACGAAATATTCGGATTGCAATTCTTTGCCGGCGCTGGGCGTGAAACCCATTTTGAAATGCGGGAGACGGTCATACCACGGACCGGGAACGCCCATTTGCTCGGTGCAATTTTCGGCGGAGAGGGCGGCGATGGGGTGAAGATTTTTTGTGGCGCGCGTGGCGCCGAAAAAATCTTGCGGCTGCTTGACGGGCGGCTTAGCCGGATCAATTCGATGCTTGAGCCAGACTTCGTTGATGCGCTGATTCTGCCAGTCGGTGAAGAGACTTACGCTGTAGGCAGCGGAAAGAATTTGGTCAAAGTGGCTTTTGAGCAAGTTGAAGGAAAGATTTTCGAAGACGGTCTGGGCGATTTGATAGGTCGGCTGAATGTTGAGCGTAGCGTTTGTAATGACGCCGAGCGCGCCGAGACCGACTACCGCTCCGGGGAAAATATCGGAATTATCTTTTCGGGAGAGTTTCACGACGTCGCCGGAAGCGTTAACGATTTCGAGCGCGGCGACAACGGTAGAAAGATTCCCGTTTTTTACGCCGGAGCCGTGCGTGCCGGTGGTGATAGCGCCAGCGACGGAAATGTGCGGCAAGGAGGCAAGATTGTGCAGCGCGAAACCGCTCTTTTCCAGCATTGGTGCAATCGTGCCGTAACGAATGCCCGGACCGACGGAGATGGTGCGAGACGCGGAATCGATCAGTGGGGCTTGTGCGGAGAAATCCGTGGTGAGCAGTTGCTGACTGCTGTCTGCAATGCGATTGAAGCAGTGGCGGGTGCCGAGCGTTTTGAAACCGGAATGTCTGCGGACGAAATCTTGAACTGCGGCGACGGAGTTTGCGGTCGCGACGTTATCGGTGCTGTATTCGATGTTGCCGGCCCAGTTGGAAAGTTTTTCGGGCGCGGCGAACGATGGCAGTTCAAAGGGCATGGTGGCGGCCGCAGTGCAGAGTTTGATGAAGGTGCGTTTTTTCATGGAGTGCAAAATACCGCGGACGGGGGAAAGAGTACAACGGAAACGTGAGTGATCGTGTTGGATTCGTTGTACGGGCTCACACCGTGGAAGCGGCGTCTAGCCGCCGCACTCCAGATGGGCCGGCGTTGCATGGCCCGAGTTGAGATCCGATTTCGATCGGAGGTATGACTGCGGGTGGTGGTCGTAAGACGCAGGCTGAAGCCTACGCTACTTTATTCCGCGTCGCGGTTTGTGACGGAGACACGGAAGATGGGTTTGGATTTTTCGGCTGGGTCGATTTCAAAAGTCTGCGAAGTTTTGGCGGGATCGTAGTCGCGCCAGAGCCAAATCATTTCGGCGGGAAATTCTGCGGCGCCGTGGGCAGAATTGTGCGTGCCCTTGCCGAAGCTGAAATGAAAATCGTAATCCTTGGCGTGTAGGGCGTTGGCCATGCGGAGATTGTTGAGCGGCCAATCGCCGTAGCGAAGGTCTAAATCGTTGGAACCGTCCTGGAGCCATACGCGAATGTTGCGATGCGGTTCTCGGAGAATTTTTTCGGGATAGTCCTGGCCGGCGTCGGAGTTGGATGGATCTTCTTTCCATTGGATAGAGGAAAAACTGCCGATCCAGGAGATGACGCGCGCGAATTGATCGGGAAGTTGCCAGGCGGCGTTGAAGGCAGCGATGCCACCGGAGGAAAGCCCGGTGATGGCACGGCTGTAGCTGTCTTTTCGGAGATTATATTTTGTGGCGACTTCGGCGAGAATTTCGTCGTGGAGGAAACGCGGATAACGGTCGCTGACGGTGTCGTACAGCGTGCTGCGCATGGAATCTTTGAGTGTGCGGTTCCATTTTTCGCCGTAGGCTTTAACGAAATTGTATGTCGGCGTCTCGGGAGAGCCGGCGATGTCGCCGGGGTTGATGAAGATGCAGATCATGACGGGAATTTTCTTTTGGGCGATGAGATTGTCGATGACGTTGAGCGCGGGATTGTTGCCGTTGCGGTCGGTGTACCCGCCACCGTCGTTGAAGATCATCACGGCGGCGGGAGTGTCCGGTTTATATTGCGTGGGGACGTAAATCCAGTATCCACTTTTCATGCCATCGTATATTTTGCTGACGTGGGTGATTTTTTCAGAGAGGGTGCCGGATGGAACGCCGGGATGCTGATAAGAGAGCGGCGTGAAAGCGGGGACGTCGAGTTTGCCTCCGAACTTTGCGCCGTTCACGGTGTAGTAAAAGGAGTGGAGCTTGCCCAGTTGATCGATGGTCGCAGCGGCGTACCAGAGATCGGTGTCAGACAGTTGATTCATCGGCGGGCCGGGCAAATCGTCGATCATGAGAAGAGGAAGGGACGCCGCACGGATAGCGAAGAAAAAATCGGAGCCGCGACCGGTCCAGGCTGTTCCCTCTTGCAAGTCTTTGGCGTCGAAGGTGGCAGTGGTGGCGTCGCGGAGGGCTGGGCCGGGAGATTTGGCGAGTTCGATGAGTTGAGGAGCGGTGAATTTCTGCGCGGCGGCTGGAAACGGCGACGAAATCAGGAGAATCGCAAAACCGAGCGCGACAAACAATTTGTGAAAGCGAGACATTGGTACCCCATTGTTTTGACCGGCCTTGTGAATGGCCTTTATACTCGCTGTTCTGCTTAGCGAGGCAAGAAAGCACTGTGTATATCACACTGACCAAACGATTGCGCGAGGCACTGGCGGCGCATATTCAGGCGAAGTATGGCGAAGCGCTGGGCGGCAGCGTGCCGAACATTGCGCTGGAGCGGCCGCCGAAGATCGAGATGGGCGAGGCGGCGTCGCCGGTGGGATTCGAACTGGCGAAACGGCTCAAGAAGGCGCCGCGGATGATTGCGCAGGAGATTGCGACGAGCTTGGGAGCGGTGCCGGGGATTGCGCGGATCGAAGTGGCCGGCGCGGGCTATTTGAATGCGTATTTTGATCGCGCGGCGTTCTGGATAAAAACGAAAGAAGAAACCAGCTACAGAGTCACAGAGAGCACAGAGAAACGAACGGACAAAATAATTGTCGAGCATACGAGCATCAATCCGAACAAGGCGGCGCACATCGGGCATGTGCGGAATGCAGTGCTGGGAGATACGTTTGCGCGGATTTTGAGATTTTCTGGAAATCGCGTGCAGGTGCAGAACTATATCGACAATACGGGCGTGCAGGTGGCGGACGTCGTAATCGGATTCCTGCAGATGGAGAAGCGGACGCCGATTAACGTGAAGATGCTCGCACGAGAACCGAAGTTCGATTACTACTGCTGGGATTTGTACGCGCGCACGACGCAATTGATGGCGCAGGACAAACCGAAGACGGAACAACTGCGGGCAGCGACACTGAAGGCAATTGAGGAGGGTCGCGGCGAGGACGCAGAGATCGGCCAGATTGTGGCCGACGCGATCGTGGATTGCCACTTGCGGACAATGGCGCGGCTGGGAATCGGCTACGACCTGCTGGCACGGGAGAGCGAAATTCTGCATTTGAAATTTTGGGACGCGGCATTTGAGATGCTGAAAAATGCCGGAGCGATTGAGCTGGCAACCAGCGGCAAGATGGCCGGATGCTGGATCATGCCGTGGAAGGACAAAACATCGGATCTCAACACAGAGGAGACAGGGGGCACAGAAAAGAAAGACGACGGAGAGGGCGAGCACGAGCAGGACAAAATTATTGTGCGGTCGAACGGGGTAGTGACGTACGTCGGGAAAGATATTGCGTATCAGCTGTGGAAGTTCGGGTTGCTGGGCAAGGATTTTCGTTATCGCAAATGGCCGAACACGTCGGAGGGTGAAACGGTTTGGGCGACGACGAGCGAAAACGGCGACACCGGAGCACCGCGTTTTGCCGAGGCGGCGAGCGCAGTTTACAACGTCATCGATACGCGGCAGGCGTACGTGCAGGAAGTGGTGGCAGAAGGATTGCGGCGGACGGGTCATGTCACGGCGGCGGAGAAGTCGATCCATTTGTCGTACGCAATGGTGGTGCTGACGCCGAGATGCGCGGCGGAGCTGGGCTACGAACTTTCGGCGGAAGATGCGCAGCGGCCGTTTGTGGACATGAGTGGACGCAAGGGATTCGGCGTTAAAGCGGACGATTTGGTTGACAAGCTGGAAGCGGCGACGTACGCCGAAGTGAAGCAGCGGCACGTGGAGATGAGCGAAGCGGAACAATTGCGAACGGCACATGCGATTGCGGTGGGAGCGTTGCGGTTTTTCCTGCTGAAATTTACGCGGAATTCGCTGATTGCGTTTGATTTCAAGGATGCGCTGAGTTTTGAGGGCGAGACAGGGCCGTATTGCCAGTATGCAGTGGTGCGGATTCGCGGGATTCGGAGGAAAGGCGCGGAGGCTGGCGGAGAAAACGTTTCGTTAGCGCCGGAGACGGTAGTGGGAATTTTGAAAGGCGTGGATGGAAATGATTTGTGGGAATTGATTTTGCATGCAGGTGCGCTGGATTACGCGGTGGATGCAGCCATTGCGGCGCAAGAGCCGGCATTTGTGACGAAGTATGCTTTTCAGTTGGCGCAGGCGTTTAACAATTTTTATCACAAGCACCACATCTTGTCGGAAGAGGACGCGCAGAAGCGCGCGTTCTTCCTGGCGTTGTGCGGGTTGGTGGAGGCGCAACTGGTGAAGGCGCTGGATTTGCTGGGGATTGAAGCGCCGGAGAAGATGTAGGGCCGCGAAGAAACGGCACGATGCAAGAAGCGGAACCTACGCCCCCTGCGATTTGTTAATCCTGCCGAGCCGGATCGAAGGGCACGATTTATCGTGCCCCTACAGTTGCTGTGGCGCCGGAGCGAGGCGGGCGAGCGGCGCATCGGCTCAGAGCATTGCAAGAATTAACGGAGCTCGGCCAATCTTTTTCTAGCTTCGGAAACAAGCTGTGAAGGCAATCCTGCGTAGCCCTCTTGTTCCGCAATGGTCTGACCGTCCGAATAAACCCAACTGAAGAGATTCACAATAGCCGAAGTGCGAGTTGGGTCAGAGGATTTAGCCGGGAAATAGACCCAAGTGAAGCTGGTGAGGGGATAGGAGTCGGCACCATGCGCGTTGACCAGCGAGGCAGTAAGGCGATGCCACTCGGGCGCCTCGACACTTTCGCAGGCGGCGACGAGTGTTCGAGAAGACGCCTTGACAAACTTGCCCGCGGGATTCAAAACCAATGCTTGCTGGATTCCGTTCTTCGCCGCGTATTGATATTCGACAAAGCCGATGGAGCCAACTTCGCTTTTCACCTTCGCGGCCATGTCTGCGCTGCGTTCAGCAGGCTCTCCAACGGGCCATTTGGGCGAAAGTCCTGTACCAATTTGGGAGCGAAATTTTGCGTTGGATTTTGAGAGAAAATCGGTAAAGACATAGTTCGAGCCTTTGCCTGCGGGACGCTGTACTACCTTGATTGGCAGATCGGGCAGCTCGGTCCCGGGATTGAGTTTGGAAATTTGTGGCGCTCTCCAGTTCTTGATGGAACCGAGGTAGATTTCGGCGAGTACTTCACCGGAAAGACGCAGTTCCTGCTGGAGGTGCGGAACGTTATAGATCGGGACGATACCGATGATGGCTACAGGTACTTCCACGAGATGATCCTGGTCGAGCTCTTTTTCCGAGAGCGGCAATTCACCCGCGGAGAAATCGCCGGTGCCACGAGAAACTTGTTTGATGCCCTCCTCGGCTCCAAGCGGCACGTAACGGATTTGAACGCCGGCGTGTTGTTTGCCATATTCCCGGGACCAAGCGGCATAAAGAGGCGCAGGAACGGTAGAACCGACTCCGACGACAACTAACGTCTGTTGGGCTAGCGCGGAAGAGGCAAACAAGGAAAGCAGAAAAACCAAGTGCAACG
>Ga0137409_10001317_pt1 | contig 26927 bp, 26 predicted proteins | sample CZODoug1_16funga_FD_122059 | JGI IMG/M metagenome (GOLD analysis project Ga0137409, IMG submission 122059) | Vadose zone soil fungal communities from Angelo Coast Range Reserve, California, USA - CZODoug1_16fungal (Hybrid Assembly) | ecosystem: Environmental > Terrestrial > Soil > Vadose zone...
GGCCCGGTACGGCTTCATGAACAGCCCCGATGTTCCGCAGGCGCTCGAGCTCTGCCGCGCCTACGGGCTCGCGATCGAGCCGATGGAGACGTCGTTCTTCCTTTCGCGGCAGACTGTCGTGCCGTCTCCCGTGCCCGGCGGGATGGCGATGTGGCGCGAGCGCCTCTTCACCGCGATGGCGCGCAATGCCGGAAACGCGGCGAGCTTCTTCAACATTCCCGACAACCGCGTTATCGAGCTGGGGACGCGTGTGCAGATTTGACTTAAGCTTCCGCCATGGTCGACCTGCGTTCCGACACCGTCACCCGACCCTCGGCCGGCATGCGCAAGGCGATGCACGACGCGGAAGTCGGCGACGACGTGTTCGGCGACGATCCGACCGTCAACCGGCTGCAGGAGCATGCCGCTTCGCTTTTTGGTTTCGAGGCGGCGCTGCTCTTTCCCTCCGGCACCCAGTCCAACCTCGCGGCGCTGATGAGCCACTGCCAGCGCGGCGAGGAGGTGATCCTCGGCTCGGAAGCGCACAGCTACCGCTACGAGGCCGGCGGCCTGGCGGTGCTCGGCTCGATCCAGCCGCAGGTGGTGCCGAACCGGGCCGACGGCTCGCTGGATCTCGCGGACGTCGAAGCGGCGGTCAAGCCGGACGATCCGCACTTCCCGCGCACCCGGCTGCTCGCGCTGGAGAACACCATCACCGGCCGTGTCCTGCCGCGGAAGTACCTGGCGGAGGCGGTTCAGCTGGCGAAGAAGAAGAATCTCGCCGCCCACCTCGACGGGGCGCGGGTCTTCAACGCCGCGATCGCGCAAAACATGAGCGTCAAGGACCTTTGCGCCGGCTTCGACTCGGTGTCCTCGTGCCTGTCGAAGGGCCTCGGCGCGCCGGCGGGAACGCTGCTCCTGTCGAACAAGAACATTATTGAAAAGGCGAGGCGGGCGAGGAAGATCCTCGGTGGCGGTATGCGCCAGGCGGGGGTGATCGCCGCCGCCGGCCTCTATGCGCTGGAGAACAACGTCGCGCGGTTGCGCGAGGACCACGACAACGCCGCGCGCCTCGCGAAGGGCCTGCGCGAGCTCGGTCTCGAAGTGCAGCTCAACACCAACATGGTGCTGCTGAAGATTCCCGCCGCGACCGCGCCCGCGCTCGCCGAGCAGCTGCGCCGCGCCGGCGTGCTGGTGCTGCCGCGCGCGCCGATGCGTCTCGTCACGCATCTGGACGTCGACGCCGGCGGTATCGACCGCGCGCTCGCCGGCTTCCGCTCCTTCTTCGCCCGCGCCGCCTAGCCGAAGAGGTGCAGCGCCGTCGGAAACCAGTAGCCGATGATGCAGAAGGCTATGGCGACGACGCCGAAGCCGGCCGAGACCCAGAGCAGCGCCACCATCGAAGTGATGATCGAGGCGGAGGCCATGACGATGGCGATCTGCACCGCCGCCGATGCGGTCTCGTAGTGGTGGTACGCCGCCGTCAGGGTGGCGCGCTTCTTCTCTGCGGCCTTGGCGCGCGCCGCGAGCTGCTCGCGGCCCTCGTTGGTGTCGGGCTCCGACTGGTAGCGGTCGGCCGTCTTGCGCCACGCCTCGATCTGCTTCTTGGCGCTTTCGGAGGAATTGGAGACGGCCGTCTGCTCCGCGGCCGTGCGCAGGACCGTTTGCCGGATGGTCTTCGCCTGGAAGAAGTTCCAGAGGTTCAGCGCGTCGATGTTGGCGGCGACCGCCGCGGTCTGCGCGCTCTTGCCGAGCGTCTCGGCGAACGCCAGGATCAACGCCATTACCGAGATCAGCAGCGCGATGCGCTTGTTGCCGCCGCCGTGGTCGGCGTGGCCGTGTCCGTGTGACATGTGGTTTCCCCTTGTTTTCTGCGGCGCTATTCTAATCAGCCGCTGTCGGGTTGCGCGGCCTCGCGCGGCAGCGGGCGGCCGCCGAACTGCGCGTACGCAACGCCCGCCATGGTGATCGCCGCTCCGGCGATCTTGAGCCACGTGAAGGTCTCGCCGAGCGTCAGCCAGGCCATCACGCCCGCCACCGGCGGCATCAGGTACATGGAAGGCGCGCTCCGCGCGAGTCCGCGCACGCTGTTCACCCAGGCCCACGCCATCCAGCCGAGGAAGGAGCACACCACTAGCGCCCAGAAAAGCGCCCCCCACACCGCCGGCCCGAGGCTCGACAGCTTAAGGTCGCCGAAGAACGGAAAGGTGAGAGCGAGCATCACCGGCATGGAGAAAAGCAGGGTGTAGGAAAGGACGATCAGCGGCCCGTAGCGGTCGGCGAGCGGGCGCGACAGCACCGTATAGGCGGAAAAACAAGCGCCCGCGACCAGCAGGGTCAGGTCGCCGATCCCGGCGCGGGAGAAGCCGGCGGCGAACTTGTCGGCGAGGAATAGCGTGATGCCAGCGAACGCGACCAGCGTTCCGGCGAGCTGCTGCCTGCCCAGGCGCTCGATGCCGAGCCAGGCGAGGATGGCGAGCGTGAAGAGCGGTTGGCACATGAGAACAAGCGAAGATGAAAAAGCGGTGGAGAGACTCATGCCGTACGTTACCGCGCTGATGTGGAGCACATGGCCGACCAGGGCGCAGAGCACGAAGCGCGGCAGGTCGGCGCGCCGGGGCCAGGTGTGGGCGATGCGGTGGCGGAAGATGACCACCAGCAGCGCGAGACCGAGCAGCGGCAGCACCAGGTAGCGCACGAACATGAGCGCGCCGACGCCCATTTGGTCGAGCAGGTACTTCATGAAGGCGAAGTTCATGCCCCACGCCAGCATCGTGCCGATGGCCGCGATCAGCGACCAGTCTAAAATCAGGCGGTTCATGAAGTCGGAATCTCCATTGGCGGCGCGGGCCGCGGTCCGGGCGCTGACCGCCTCGAAGATCCGTGAACTTTACAACGAAGGCCTCGGGCGCAAGGACGTGCTCGCCTTCTGGGTCGGCGAGCCCGACGAGCCGACGCCGCCGTTCATCCGCAAGGCCGCCATCGACTCGATCGCCGCGGGCGAGGTGTTCTACACGCACAACCTCGGCATCCCCGAGCTGCGCGAGGCGCTGGCGCGCTACATTTCGCAGCTCCATACCGGGATCGGCCCCGACGAGCTGGCCATCACTTCGGCCGGCGTCAACGCGCTGATGGTCGCCTCCCAGCTCCTCGTCGACCCGGGCGACCGCGTGGTGGAAGTCGTGCCGCTGTGGCCGAACCTGCAGGAGATCCCCAAGATCCTCGGCGCGCACGTGGAGACTGTTGCGCTGCGGTTTGCGGCCTCGGGTTGGAATCTGGATCTGGATGAACTACTGAAAAAACTTACGCCGGGAACGCGTGCCCTCTATCTCAACTCGCCCAACAACCCGACCGGCTGGACGGTGACGGCAGAGCAGCAGCGGGCGATCCTCGAGCATTGCCGCAGGCACGGCATCTGGATCTTCGCCGACGATGCGTACGAGCGTCTCTACTTCGAGACGGGCGGGGTGGCGCCTTCGTTCCTCGACATCGCGGAAGAGGGCGACCGCGTGATCAGCGCGAACACCTTCTCCAAGTCCTGGCTCATGACCGGCTGGCGCCTCGGCTGGCTGGTGGTGCCGCGCGGCCTGGTCGCCGACCTCGGCAAGCTGATCGAATACAACACCTCCTGCGCGCCGGTCTTCGTGCAGCGCGCCGGCATGGTCGCGCTGAAGGAGGGCGAGCCGATCATCGCCCGCTCGCTCAGCCGCTACCGCAAGGCGAGGAACTTCCTCGTCGCCGAGCTGCAGAAGCTGCCGCGGGTCTCGGTCGCGAGCCCGGCCGGCACCATGTATGCGTTCGTCAAGGTGGAGGGCGTGGACGACAGCCTGGCGTTCTGCAAGAAGCTGGTGAAGGAAACGGGGCTCGGCCTCGCGCCGGGATCGGCGTTCGGGCCGGAGGGGGAAGGCTTCGTGCGCTGGTGCTTCGCGGCGTCCGAAGAAAAACTCGCCGAAGGCGTCGAGCGCCTCCGGCGAGGGCTGAGAGCCTAGGCTTTTACGCGACCTTGCGGTTGACCGTCAGGCTCGCCTGCGCCTGCGCCTTGTCCAGCATCGAGATCTCGCCGGCGAGCTCCGCGCCTTCCTCGACCTTGATCTTGGTGTAGCGGATCTTGCCCGAGCACTTGCCGGTGGCGTGGATGACGAGCTGCTTGCGCACCGTCAGCTCGCCCTCGAACCGGCCGCGAATCTCGGCGTTGTCGACGGCGATCGTGCCCTGGAACACGCCGTGCTCGGTGATCTCGAGCACGCGCGAGTCGAGCGTCGCCTCGATGCGGCCTTCGACGACCAGCGTGTCGCAATCGCTGATCTCGACGCCCTTGATCTTGATCTCCGGGCCGACGACGAGCTTCGCCTCGCGGCGCGCGTCGCTCTTGTCGACAACCGGCTCCACCGCGACGTTGGCGGCCGGAGAGGGGGTGGTGGTCACCGGCGTGGCCGGGCGGAAGAAACTGTCGTCGCGCTTTTCGTCGCGTTTGCGGAAGAACCCGTCTTTCTGTAGCACTTTGAACGCCCTCTCTGTAGTAATGGGTAGGACAGCGAGTGGCAGTTCGCACGAAGCGTGCCGGGACGGATTTCCTGCGGAAACAACGGCTTGAAAAATCAGCGGCGTGCGATGTAGTCGCCTGTCGACGACGCCTGCGTGCGACGCTCGTTCAAACACTCTGTTTGCGCAGGCTTTTTCCTTGTCGTGCGAATGCTACGCGGCGAAGCGTCGCAGCAACTGTCCGGGCAGCTTCTCTCCAGTGCGCTCTCCGTTTCGACCGACGATGCGCGCGCCGTTCACCCAGACGCCGTGCACGCCGACTGCCTGCGCGGTGAGGCGCGGCTCGCCGGCAGGCAGGTCGAAGGTGCGCTGCACCGGGCCGCGCTCGATCCTCGCCGGGTCGAAGAGCAGCAGGTCGGCGTGGTGGCCCGGCTTGAGGGCGCCGCGGTTCTCGATGCCGAAGATCGCCGCCGGGTGGCCGGTCAGCCGCCAGACCGCCTCGGCGAGCGTCAGCACGCCGAGCTTGCGCACCCAGTGGCCGAGGAGGTGCAGGCCGAAGCCCGCGTCGTTGAAGAAGGTGAGGTGCGCGCCGGCATCGGAGAGCGAGACCAGCGAGCACGGGTGGCGAAGCATCTTTCCCACCGCCTTCTCGTCGGAGTTGAGGAGCAGGGCGCTGAAGACCGTGTCGAGGTTCTCCTCGAGCGCGAAGTCGAGCATGAAGTCGAGCGGATCGCGGCCGGCGGCCTTGGCCAGCTCGCCGACCGTGCGCTGCTCGCACTCGCTTCGCGCCGAGAGGACGACGCGCACCTTGTCCCACTCGCCGTTGAACAGGCGGAAGTGCGCGGGGCTGGAAATCTCGGAGCGGATGGAGTTTCTGAACTCAGGACTTGAAAGAATTTTTCTGAATTCGGAATCTTTCTTGCCCAGGGCGGGCTTCCAGGATTCCAATCCCTCGAAGGTGTAGGGCGAGTGCAGCGTGAACTCCATCGCCAGCGGGCAGCACGAAACCGCGCCGATCAGCGCGTGGCCGCGCGCGTTCGCCTCGCGGATCGCCTCGAGGTCCTCGAACACCGCGCCAGGATTGGTGCTGCTGTGGAACAGCGCGGCGACGACCACCGGGCGAGCGCTGTCCGCGGCGAGCGCCTCGAGGAACGGCATGCGCGTCTGTCCGCCCTTGGTCAGCATGAACACGCCCCGTCCGGCTTCGCGCAGGCAGCCGACCAGCGCGCGCAGCTCGGCCTCGTCGGCGAGCCGGGAGGGCATCGGCACGCCGCCCTCGCCGTTGTGCGCGGGCGAGGTAGTGCTCGAGAGGCCGATCGCCCCGGCGCGCAGTCCTTCCAGGACAAGTGTTTTCATGGAGGAAATTTCGTCCGCCGTCGCCGCTCTCCGGCTCGCGTCGGCACCCATGACGTAGGTGCGCACCGAGGAATGGCCGACGAAGCAGGCGATGTTCAGGGCGGCGCCGCGCCGCTCGAGCATGTCGAGGTATTGCGGCAGCGACTCGAAGTCCCAGCGGATGCCGGCGCGCAGCGCCGCGAGCGACATGCCTTCGACCTGGGTGAGGTTCTTCATCACCAGCTCGCGATCGGCGGCGCGGCAGGGTGCGATGGTGAAGCCGCAATTGCCGATCACCGCGGTGGTGACGCCGAGCGCGGGCGAGGGCGAAGCCCACGGGTCCCAGGTGATCTGTGCGTCGTAGTGCGTGTGGTTGTCGATGATCCCCGGCATCAGCGCCAGGCCGTCGGCGTCGAGGGTCTCCTTGGCGGAAAGGCTGGTCTTGCCGACTTCCAGGATCTTTCCGTCCTTGACCGCGAGGTCGCCGCGCCGCGGCGGTGAGCCGAGGCCGTCGACGAGCAGCGCGTTGCGGATCACCAAGTCGTGCATCGCGCCTCAGTATACTTGCCGCTCGATGTTCGATCTGAAGGGGAAAACTGCGGTCGTGACTGGTGGCGCTAAAGGCATCGGCGCCGCCACGGTCAGGCTGCTCGAGAAGGCGGGCGCGAAGCTGCATGTGCTCGACATCGAGAACGGCTGCGACGTCACCGAAGAGGGGCAGGTCAAGAACGCCTTCGAAAAAATCGGCGACATCGATATCCTGGTCAACAATGCCGGCCGCGCGGCGAGGAAGCCCGCGGTCGAGCTGTCGGGGAAGGATTGGGACGACGTCATCGCGCTCAATCTCACCGCTGTTTTTCGGTGTTCAAGAAATGTTTTTCCTTATATGAAGCGGCGAGGCGGCGGCTCGATCGTCAACCTCGCTTCGATCATGGGCCTCTCAGGCGGCATCTTCCCGAACGCTTCCTACCAAGCATCGAAGGGCGGGGTGGTGAACCTGACGCGCGCCCTGGCGCTGGAATGGGCGCAGGACAACATTCGCGTCAACGCGGTCGCGCCGACGTTCGTGCGCACCGATCTGACGGTGCCGATTTTCTCCAATCCCGAGGTGCTGAAGACCGTCATGACGCACACTCCGCTCGGCCGGCTTCCCGAACCGGAGGAGATCGCGGCGGCGATCGTCTACCTCTGCAGCCCGGCGGCGAAGAGCATCACCGGCATCGTCCTTCCCGTCGACTCGGGATATCTCGCGCGCTAGCTGTCATGTGACTTGCGCCCCGCTGGCGTAGTCCCTTGGGGCCAGAAATCGGCGACCCGGTAAGGCAAGACCCTACGCAAGGCGTTCGTAGCATGGCGCGTAAGAGAACCCACGGGGCCCGCCATGCTCTTTTCGAGCGTCTGCCAGCAGTTCAACATCGTCGGAGAGCATCCGTTGCGCCAGCTCGCCTGGCACGGCGTGCGCACGAACTGCGGCATTCGCACGCAGCTACGGCGCAAGTTCTGGTCGTCGTACACCGGCGAGCCGTCGCGCTACGGCGAAGGCGACTGGGTGAAGGTGCTCGACCGCCCGGCCCTCGAGGCGACCCTCGACCCCAGCGCGCGCACGCGCGGGCTGCTCTTCCTGAACTACCAGTGGCCGTACGCCGGCGGGACCTTCCGCGTGCACAAGGTGATGACGCGCATCATCGACGACGACGGCATTTTCCGTCCGGTGTCGCGCACGGTGCTGGTCGAGGGCGTGAACTGCGGCGGCGTCGACGGCACGCATGGCTGCGGCCGCGAATGCCCGCTCATGTTCCGTGACGAATGGCTGCAGCCGGCCGAGGCGCCGCGCGAAGTCGGCGTGCGCGCAGCGGGCTCGGTGGTGCACGTGCGCGCCCTGGACGAGATCCGCGCCACCCTCGACTGGCGGGGCAAGCGCGACGGCCTGATGTTCATGCCGGAAATGGCGCAGTGGGCGGGCGGGTATTTCCGCATCCTGAAGAAAGTGGAATCGATCTACGAATGCGACCGCCGTACCAAGGCGCGCGCGCCGATCTACATTCTCGAGGGCCTTCGCTGCTCGGGCGGTGTGCTCGACGGCAAAGGACCCTGCGACCGCCGCTGCTCGGTCCTGTGGCACGCCGACTGGCTGGCCGATGTCCGTTGAGCGGTCCGCTGAGCGTTACGACTTCCTGATCGTCGGCGCCGGGCCCGCGGGCCTGGCGGCGGCGCGCACCGCGCGGCGCTGCGGGCTTTCGTACGTGGTGCTCGAGCGCGGCGAGATCGCGCAAACCGTCTGCGACTATCCGGTGCGGCGGCCGCTGCACTCGCCGCCGCAGGACGTCGAGCTGGCCTGGGGCGAGCTCTGTGCCGCGCAGCCGCCGAACGTCAGCCGCGAGGAGATCCTCGTGCACTATCGCGGCGTCGCGGCGGGGCAGCGCCTGCACGTCCGCGCCCGCGAGGAGGTGCAACGCATCGAGCGCGACGCCCACGGCTTTCTCGTGCGCTCGATCCGCGGCATCTACCGCGCCGGAAAAGTGCTGGTCGCCACTGGCGGCTTCGGCATCCCGCGGCGGCTGAATGTGCCCGGTGAAACGGCGGCGCGCGTCTCCTACCGCTTCGTCGATGGCGCTCCCTACGCCGGCCGCGAGGTGGTGGTGGTGGGCGGCGGCAACTCGGCCGCGGAGGCTGCGCTGTGGCTCCATGAGGCGTCGGCGAAGGTGACGCTGTCGCTGCGGCGGCCCTCGTTCGCCCCGCGCTACGGCATCACCGATGCGTTCACCTCGGTGAAGCCGTTCAACGTCGCGCCGCTGCAGGCGCTCGCTGCGCGCGGCGACGTGCGCATCCTCTTCTCTTCGCAGGTGATCGAAGTCACCCCGCAATCTGTCCTCCTGGAATTGGCCGGCGGGAAGCTGGAGGTTTCGTGCGCGCAGGTGTTCGCGCTGCTCGGCGCCGACCCGGACCTCGGCCTGCTGCGCCAGCTCGGCGCCGCCATCGCCGCCGACGGGCGGCCGGTCTACTGCGCCGAGACCTACGAGACGAGCGTGCCCGGCCTGTACGTCGCCGGGCACCTGACGCGCGAGCTGCATATCCCGAAAACCCTGATCCTCGTGCCGAAGATCGTGCGCCGCATAGCCGGCGAGCTCCCCTCGCCGGCAGGCGCGAACCTCGTCCTCGACGCCGTTGCGTGGGCGGCGAGGATCCTGCGCCGCCGGAGCGAGGTTGCTCGCAAGCTGATCCGCGACTTTCCGCTGCTGCGCCGGCCGGTGCAGGCTGCCGAGGAAGCCAACACCCTGCGCGACCGGCGGCTGTCACTCGCCTGGCGGATCGTCAGCCGCTACCCGCGCCTGCGCAACGCGATCCGGTCCCTGCGCGCCTACGCGTCATGAGTCAGACGTTGACGCTTCTCAACACGTATTCGAAGGACGACGTGGTCGCCTACTACGCGGCCTGCGACGCCCTGCAGAAGCCGGAGGGAACCATCCTGCGCCAGCTCGCCCCGCGCTTGCCGGCGATGCGCATGCTCGAGATCGGCGTCGGCGGCGGCCGCGTGACGCGCCACTGCGCCGATCGCGTGCGCGAATACCAGGGCATCGATCTCTGCCCGCGCATGGTCGCCCTGTGTCGCGGACGTTTCCCGGGCCCCGAGCGCTTTTCCGTGCGGGACATGCGCGACCTCGGCGAGTACCCGGCGGGCCGGTTCGACTTCGTGCTCATCACCTACAACACGCTCGACCACCTCAGCCCGGAAGAGCGCGCGAGCTTCCTCGCGGCTGCGCGACGCGTGGTCGCGCCCGGCGGCAACCTCTGCTTCTCGAGCCATAACATCGCCTGCCTTTCCGGGTGGCTGGACCTGCGCCGCTGGTTGGGCGCGCGGTTCTGGCGCTGGCCGCGCCTGCGCCGGCAGCGGGCGCAGCTCAGGGAGCTGAACCGGTCGGCGCTCGAGCAGCAGCCGCGCGCCGACTGCGTGGTGATCACCAACGGCACCCACGGCAGCTACGAGATGCGAAGCTGCTACGTGCGCGCCGCCGCGCAGGTCCAGGCACTGAAAGCGGCCGGCTTTCCGTCGGTCAGCGTCTTCTCCCTCGATTCGGGACTCGAGCTGGAGGGCGAGGCGATCGCCCGCGCGAACGACCGCTGGCTGTACTACCTCGCTTCCTAGCATAATCGTCGTGATGAGGATCGCGGCCTGGCTGGCGACCGTGGCGATGGCGCTGAACACGCTGTGGCCGCTCATCGCGCAGGCGAAGCCGTCGCTGCTTGTCCCGGTCTGCACCGTCGGCGGCACCACCCACTATGTCGAGATTCCGGGCGGGACGACGCCGGTCGATTCTCAGCACGAGCACTGCGCGTTCTGCTTCGCAGGCGCTGCGCTCCCCGCGACGCATATCATTCACGGCGTCGATGGGGCCTCCTTCCTCAGCCCGAACCCCGTTTCATTCACCCCTCGCAGTTTCCTCGTCGTCAGTGCGGACGCGCGAGCGCCGCCGCTTCTCCCGTTGGTTCATTTCGACAACCAATACGGGAGAACAAATGAGAAGGCTTTTGCTTTGCGCGCTGCTCGCGCCGACCTGGGCGGCAGCTTCGTGCGGATCGGCATTCTGCTCGGTTAACACCAGCTGGGACCTCCAGGGCGCCTGGACCGAGCCCGGCACGCGCCTCGACTTTCGCTACGAGTACGTCAACCAGGACCAGCCGATGTCCGGCAGCCGCAAGGTCGGCGTCGGCGAGATCCCCAAGCACCACGACGAGGTCTACACCAGGAACCGCAACTACCTGACGGCGATCGACACCACGCTCGGCCCCGACTGGGGCGTCAACGTTCTGGTGCCGGTGGTGAGCCGGGAGCATTTCCACATCCACAACCACATGGGTGCACCGCTCGAGGAGCGCTGGGACTTCACCGCGCTGGGTGACGTGCGCGTGCTGGCGCGGCGCAAGCTCGCCAGCTTCGAGGACGCGGAGCCCTCGGTCAGCGTGGCGGCTCTCCAGTTCGGCCTCAAGCTGCCGACCGGCAAGACCGACGTCAAGAACGGCGACGGCGATCCGGCCGAGCGCTCGCTGCAGCCGGGGAGCGGCACGACCGACTTCCTGATCGGCGCTTCCTACTCGAAGCTGCAGCCGACCAGGAACTTGTCGACCTTCGTCCAGGGGCTGGTGCAGGTGCCCTTGTACGAGCACGACGACTACAAGCCCGGCACCCGGGTCTCGCTCGACGCAGGGCTTCGCTACGGAGTCGGCGAGCAAGTCGGGCTGCTATTGCAGGCGAACGCCCTGTGGCGCGCCCGCGATCGCGGCGCCGAGGGCGAGCCCGACGACACCGGCGGCACCGGCGTCTTCCTCAGCCCGGGCCTGAGCTACTCGCCGACCAAAGCCTTCAATCTTTACGGCTTCTTGCAGATCCCGGTCTATCAGTACGTGAACGGCGTGCAGCTCACGGCACGCAAGGCGTTTACGATCGGCGTTAACCTTCGCTTCTAGGAGGAGCTCGATGCCGATCGTCGGTGCTTTCGCCACCTCGCACGCCTACACCTTCCAGGAGCCCGAGACCTGGGATACGCGGCGCGAGCGCTCGAAGAGCAACGTGTCGAAGAAGACCGGGCGGCCGGCATCCGACACCGCCGCCGCGCAGGCGGAGACGCTCGAGGACAACCGCCGCCGCTACGCGCCGATCCGCGACGCGCACGGCAAGATCCGCGAGCGGCTCGCGACGGCGAATGCCGACGCGGTGCTGCTGATCGGCGACGACCAGGCGGAGAACTTCACCGCCGACAACATGCCGCAGCTCCTCATCTACACCGGCGAGGACTACATCGCGGACGATTGGGACCGCAAGCACACGGCGCGCATCTCGAACGAGCCGGAGATCGCACGCAAGCTGGTCGCGGGAGCGGTCGAGCAGGGCTTCGACGTCTCCTGGTCGAACCGCTTCAAGGACGACAAGCTGCTTTCGCACGCGCACACCGAGCCGATCCTGTATCTGGTGCGCGACAGCGGCATCCCGGTGATCCCGCTGTTCGTCAACGCGGTGCACCCGCCGGCGCCGTCGGCGGCGCGCTGCTACGCGTTCGGACAGGCTCTCGCACGTGTAATAAAAAAATCCATTGATAAAAGAATCGTCTTGTGCGCCTCGGGCGGTTTATCCCATTTCTCGCCTTCGCACCCCTGGGCGCACCACGTCGGCTCGCGCTACGTCGGCGACATCAGCGTCGAGTTCGACCGCCAGATCGTCGAGAGGATGCGCGCCGGCGAGGGCGAGAAGCTGGCGCGCTTCTCCGCCAACGAGCTGATCGAGAACGGCGAAGCCGAGCTGCGGCAGTGGATCGTCATGCTAGGCGCGCTCGGCGCGGTGAAGCCGGAGTTCCTGGTGTACGCGCCGCTCTACCGCAGCATCATGGGAATGGGAGTGGGCTGGTGGTCCCCGTGAAGTGGTTGCTGCTGTTCCTGTGCTTTCCCGTTCTCGCGCAAGAACCCTATCCGTCGCGTCCCATCCGCCTGATCGTCTCGTTCACGCCCGGCGGCGGCGCGGACCTGACCGCGCGGGTCGTGGGCCAGAAGATGGGCGAAGCGATGAAGCAGCCTTTCGTGGTCGAGAATCGGCCGGGCGCGAACGGCTCGATCGGCGTCGCGGCGGTCGCGACTGGAGCGCCCGACGGCTACACGATGCTGCTCACGGATCGCGGCGCGCTCGGCGTCAACCCGAGCCTGTACAAGAAGCTCGCCTACGACCCGATGACGGACTTCGCGTACGTCGGCATCGTCACTGTCGCGTCCTACGTGCTGGTGGCGGATCCGAGGCTGCCGGTCAGGAATCTGAACGACCTCGTGAAGCTTGCGGCGGCGAGCCCGGGCAAGATCAACTACGCCAGCTTCGGCATCGCCAGCATGGCGCACCTCAACATCGAAGCGCTCAAGGCGCGTACCGGCATGCCGGTGGTGCACATTCCGTACAAGGGCGCCGGCCCGGCGGTGCAGGGCGTGGTCGCCGGCGAAGCGGGCCTCACCATCGCCTCGCCAGCCGCGGTGCTCGGCTTCGTGCGCGACGGCCGGCTGCGCGCGCTCGCGCTCGGCGCGAAGCAGCGCTCGGCGCTGCTGCCCGACGTGCCGACGCTCGCCGAGGCCGGCATCGACGAGGATGTGCTCGCCTCGACCTACTTCGCGTTCGCGCTGCCTGCCGGGACGCCGCGCGCGATCGTCGAGCGCCTGCACGCCGAGATGAGGAGCGCCGTCGCGGCACCCGAAGTGGCGGACCGGCTGAACAAGGCAGGCCTCGAGCCGACCGGCGGCACGCCACAGGAGCTGGCCGACACCGTGCGGCGCGACATCCCGCGCTTCCGCAAGATCGTCCAGGACGTCGGCATCCAGCCGGAGTAGGGCCGAGTTAGCTTCCCCAAACCTCCCGAGCCGTTTCGGTAACCAGTCGCAGCTTCTGCCACTGTTCCTCCTCAGAAAGGGCGTTTCCTTCGATCGTGGACGCAAATCCGCATTGCGGGCTGAGCGCGAGCCGTTCAAGTGGCACATGTTTGGCCGCTTCGTCAATGCGGCGTCGTAGAGCGTCCTTGGTTTCGAGCACGCCTTTCTTGGTTGTCACGAGGCCGAGCACGGCAACCTTGTCCTCGCTGAGGAAGCGGAGCGGCGCGAAGCTGCCGGCGCGCGGTGTGTCGAATTCGAGCAGAAATACGTCGACGTTCATGCTGCCGAATACCTCCTCGGCGATCGCATCGTAGCCGCCTTCGGCTACCCACGAGCTCGCGTGGTTTCCGCGGCACATGTGGATGCCGATTCTGAGGTCAGCGGGCGCCCCATTTACGGCGTCGTTCAGCATACGTACATACAGGCTGGGGAGTTTGTCGGGGTCCTCGCCGATCTTGCGGACATTTTCCCGCAGCGCGGGGTCGCATAGGTAAGGCAGGTTGGTGTCGTCGATCTGCAGGTATCGGCAGCCCGCGCGGTGCAAGGCAGCAATTTCTTCGCGATACACCTGAGCGAGATCCGCAAAGAACTTCTCGATGTCCGGGTAGGCATCCCGGCTTACCGCAGCCGAGCCGCCGCGGAAATGTACGCACATTGGGGACGGGATGGGCTGCTTGGCAACGAGACCCTCGGCTCGCGCCGTCGCCGCCAGAGTGACGAAATCATCCGCAGCGAGACTGCGGCTGCGTTTCACCTTGCCCTTGACCTCGAACCGGGGCGGCGCGTATTCAATCTCGCCTTTCTCGTTGTGGAACTTCACCGGAAGACCACCGTGGATCTCCACGCCGTCGACACGCTCCAGGAAGTCCATGAACCAGTGGCGGCGATGAAAGTCGCCGTCGCTCGCGACTCGCAGCCCGGCCTCCTTCTGCTTTCTGACGGCCTCGCGGATGCAGTTGTCCTCGATGCGCCGCAGCTCGATCGAGTCGATCTCGCCGCGCTTCCTCTTGTCGCGTGCATCGTGGATGGTGCGCGGGCGCAGCAGGCTGCCGACGATGTCGGCGCGGAATGGACGATGTCTGAGGGGCATTGCTACGGTCGCGTCAGGGTGTCATAGCGTAGCTGGAATTTGCGATAGCATGTTTGCAATGCCGAACAGTGTTCACATACGTGAACAACCCGTGAAATCCGCAGAACGGGTAGTGGACTTGTTGGAGCTCCTGGCTTCATCGCAAGTCCCCCTATCTCATGGCCGCTTGGCGGCAGGACTTGGCATCCCCAAGAGCAGCCTCACAAATCTGCTGAGGACTCTGGAAAGCCGCGGGTGGCTGACGAATGCGGACGGCGCCTATTCGGTCGGCTCGAAGCTGCTTGCGCTCAAGTCCACGGAAGCCATCCGTGAGGCGCTGCTCGAGATGGTCAGGCCGATGCTCGGAAAGGTCTCGGCCGAGCTGGACGAGTTCTGTGGCCTGAATGTCCTTGCCGGCCGGCGCTGCAAGCTTGTCGCGGCAGTGGAGACCGAACATCCTCTTCGCTACTCGATGAAGGTAGGAGGGACGTCGCCTCTTTACGTCACCTCTCCCGGAAAAGTGCTGCTTGCCTTCTCGGACGAAAAATTCCGCGACCGGTATCTCGCCGAAGTACCGCTTGAGCGGGTCGGACCAAAAAGCATTCGTAGCCGCTCCGAGCTAGAACGACAGCTCAACCGCGCGATCGAGCATGGCTTCGCCGTTGCGGACGAGGAGTTCACACCCGGGATCGTGGGTGTGGCCACACCTATTACGGACCAAGAAGGCAGCGTGCTGGCTGCGATCAACGTGGCGGCGCCAAAGTCCCGGATGCCGCCGGCCAGGCGAGCGCAGGTCGCTGATGTGCTGAAGGCTGCAAGTGAATCCGCAATGCGCCGGCTGGCATCGCTGCGTCCGGCAAACGACGTTCCCTAAGTTCACGAGGAGGAGAAGGGGTCATGCTTAGGAAGATTGCTTTTACAGCAGCATTTGGCGTCGCGTGCTCCGCGTACGGCCAGCAGACCATCCGGATCGGGATGATCAACGTGACATCAGGACAGTTTGCCGACGCCGGCACGCAGCTCGACAACGGCGTGCGAACGTATATGCAGAAGTATGGCGATACGGTCGCCGGCAGGAAAATCGAGATTATTCGCCGCGACGTCGGCGGCGTGGCACCTGACGTGGCAAAACGTCTCGCCCAGGAGTTGATCGTCCGCGACAAGGTGGACATCCTCACCGGTTTTCTACTCACGCCGAATACGATGGCCGCGGCAGACGTATCGGCCGAGGCCAAGAAATTCATGGTGGTGATGAACGCCGGTACGTCAACGATCACCACGCGCTCGCCCTATGTGACGCGCGTCTCGATCACATCGCCCCAGGCGATCGAACCGTTTGGTGCGTGGGCGGTTCGCAATGGCATCACGCAGACGTACACCATGGTGACCGACTATGGTCCAGGGCACGACATCGAGGCGGCTTTTATTCGCGCGTTCAAGGAAGCCGGCGGCACGGTACTCGGCTCGGTGCGCTATCCAGTCGTGAATGTCGACTTCACGCCCTACGTACAGCGCGCGCTCGACACGAATACGCCGTCAATCTTCTACTTCGTGCCCGGCGGCGCGCAGCCGGCTGCGCTCGCAAAGGCGTTTGCGCAGCGCGGCATCGACCCGAAAAAGGTCCGGTTGCTTGGCTCGGGCGAAGCCACGTCGGAACCCGCGCTCAAGAGCGTCGGTGACGCGGCGCTTGGCATCGTGACTGCTTGGCACTACGACTACAAGCGCGACAGTGCCCTCAACAAGGAGTTTGTCCGGCTGCACAACGAGCTGCACAAGCGCAACCCGGACCAATTCTCGTTGGGCGGATATGACGGCATGCACTTGATCTACGAGGCGTTGAAGAAGGCCGGCGGCAAAACGGATGGCGATTCACTCATCGCCGCGGCGAAGGGGCTGTCGTGGGAAAGCCCGCGCGGCCCGATGTCGATCGATCCGGAGACCCGCGACGTCATCCAGACCGTCTATATCTACGAGGTACGCAAGGTGGGCAACGAACTCGTCAACGTTCCGATCGACCGCATAGAAAACGCCAAGGATCCCGTTAAGGCGAGGATGAAATAGGGCTGCCATGGCGAACCGGATCTTGACCACCCACGTCGGCAGCCTGCCGCGCCCGCTCGAACTCCTTGACATGATGAAGGCGCGCCTAGGCGGCGCGCCATACGATCGCGCGGCCTACGACGTGAAAGTCCGCGACGCCGTCTCTAACATCGTCGGCAAGCAGGTGGACTGCGGCATCGATATCGTCACCGACGGCGAGCAGTCCAAGCCGGGGTTCTTTACCTACATACGGGAACGGTTGAAAGGCTTCGAAGCTCGGCCCGGGATGAAGGTTCCGTTTTACGAGGCCGAGGTTTCTGCCTTCCCGGAGTACTACAAGGACTACTTCGCACGCGCCATGGGCGGTGGCGGCGTTGCCCCCATCCATCCGATGGTCTGCACAGGTCCGGTCAGCTACATCGGCACGGAAGCCCTGGAGCGCGACGTTGCCAACCTGAAAGCCGCCCTGCGCGGCCGCGAGGTCGCCGGGGTTTTCATGCCATCCGTCGCGCCGAGCGGCGCGGGATTGAACGAGTACTACCGCAGCGACGAAGAGTACTTCCATGCGGTGGGGGATGCGCTTCGCGAAGAGTACAAGGCCATCGTGGACGCCGGATTCTTCCTCCAGATCGACGACCCATTTCTGTCCGATATCTATTCAGACCTGCGGAACGACTCTGCGCAACGCGAGAAGAAGGCGAACGTGTTCGTCGAGGCACTGAATCACGCCCTCCGCGGAATACCCGAGGAAAAAGTACGCTTCCACACCTGCTACGGCATCAACGAAGGGCCGCGCATGTTCGACGCGACACTCAAGGACGTCGTTGGTCACATGGTCAAGGTAAAGGCGAGGTACTACTCTTTTGAGGCAGCAAACCCGCGTCATGAGCATGAGTACCATGTGTTTGAGTCGGTTCGGCCTGCGCCCGGGAAGGTGTTGATGCCGGGCGTTATTACTCACGCGAGCAATATCGTCGAGCATCCGGAGTGGATCGCCGAGCGATTGGTCCGGTACGGGCGGTTGGTGGGCGGTGAAAACGTGATCGCCAGCGCGGATTGCGGATTCTCTTCGCAGGCTTGCTACAAGACCGAGGTGCACCCCAAAGTGATATGGGAGAAATTCAAGGCCATGTCGCATGGGGCGCGCCTCGCCGGCCAGAAACTCTAGATCCAAAGGTGTTTCAACCGTCCAGTATCTCCTTGGGTGTCGCCAAATGAAGCGAAGCGGAAAAAACATTCTCTCGACGCATGTCGGAAGTTTGCCCGGGCTATCGAGGTTCGACCCAGCCGAGCCGAGCTACGAGACGAAGGTCGGCCAAGCGGTCACAGAGGTGGTCGACCGGCAGCGAAGCACTGGCCTCAATATCATGAACGAGGGGGAATTCAGCAAAGGGGGCGACTGGCTCTCTTACGTTGACGACCGCTTCGCCGGCTTCGAGCCCGGCACGCCGAAAGGGCAGCCGGTCATCCTCCAGGGCAAAGATCGCGAGACCTTCGCCGATTTCTATACCTACGCCACGCAGAAGGGCACACTCTTCTACTCGGCATCAGAAGACATCAAGCCGAAGCGCCAGCATTGGGTGTGCACTGGCCCGATTTCGTACAAGGGCCAGAGGGCGGCAAAACGCGAGATCGATCTGCTGAAGAGGAACCTGAAGCCCGGGGAGGAAGGGTTCCTTACTGCGACCGCGCCTTCGAGCCTCGAGCCGTATTGGCGCAACGAGTACTACAAGACGGAGGAGGAATTTCTCTTCGCCTTCGCGGAGGCGATCCGCACCGAGTACGAGCTTATTGCGTCTTCCGGCCTCATTCTCCAGGTTGACGACGCCTGGCTGCCGGCGCTGTGGGACCGAATCGGTATGCAGATGGGCTTGGAGGCGTTCCGTAAGCGTTGCCTGCTACGGGTCGAGGCGCTGAACCACGCGCTGCGCAACATCTCCGAGGAGAAGGTGCGCTATCACCTGTGCTGGGGAAGCTGGCACGGCCCGCATGCATTCGACATCGAGATGAAGCACATGGTGGACATCATGCTGCGGGTCAAGGCGCAGGCCTATCTCTTCGAGGCGGCAAATGCGCGCCACGAACACGAGTACGTCGTTTGGGACAGCGTGAAACTGCCTACGGGCAAGATCCTCGTGCCGGGAGTGGTGACGCACTCGACGGACGTGATCGAGCATCCCGAGCTCGTCGCGCAGCGCATCAAGAACTTCGCGCAGCGTGTCGGGCATGAGAACGTTATGGCCGGGTGCGACTGCGGCTTCGGTGGCCGCTCGCACCCGCAGATCGCCTGGGCGAAGCTCAAGTCACTGACGGAAGGCGCTGCGCTCGCAAGTAAGACGCCGCGATAGCGGCCTTGTTCTGTCGCAAGTGGAAACGGCGGGAATCGAACGACGCGCCGGGATCAGTACCCCGCGGCGAAGTCCACCAAGTGCAGCGGCGTCTCGCCGCGCCGCACGCGCTCGACGTTCTCGACGATCTTCGCGATCGCGGTGCGCGGCTCGGTGAGCGCCGCCGCATGCGGCGTGATGCTCACGCCGGGGTGCTTCCAGAGGAGGCTCGACGCAGGCAGCGGCTCGGCGTCGAAGACGTCCAGGTAGGCGTGCGCCAGGTGCCCGGAATCCAGGCTCTTCAGCAAGTCGTCGACGATGATGTGGCCGCCGCGCGCCAGATTGACGATCGCAGAATGCTTCTTCAGCAGCGAAAGGTTTTTTCCGTTCAGCACCCCTCGTGTCTGCGCCGTGAGGGGTAGCAGGCAAACCAGAGCATTGCAGAGCGGCAGCATTGCCTCCAGGTCGGTGAAGCTCTGCACGCCTTCCAGGGTTTTCGGCCGGCGGCTGTAGGCGGCGACGCGGAAGCCGAGCGCGAGCAGCTTGCGCGCGGCGTCGCTACCGAGCTCGCCGAGGCCGAGGATGCCGATGGTGCGGTCGGAGGCGAGGTACTGCTTGTAGCGCCGCCACTCGGCCTTCGCCTTCTGCGCGCGGTAGCGATAGTGGTGGCGGTGCCAGTCGAGCACGTGCGAGAGCACCGTTTCGGACATCGCCGCCACCATGCCGGGGTCGATGAGGCGCGCAAGCGGCACGCCGCGCGGGTACTCGGGGTCGGCGAGCAGTTTCTCGACGCCCATCCACAGCGACTGGATCAGCTTCACGCCTTTCAGGCGGCCGAGCGTGCCGGCGGGTGGCGTGGCAATGAGCGCGATATCTACGGCGTTTTCATTGGTCACGAAAAACCGGTCGCCAGGCAGCGCCCGCTGCAGCAGCGGCAACCAGAATTCCGCCTTCTCGGTTTCACTCGCGAAGAGGATGTTCACGGCGCGGGCGATGGTAGCATCCGGCGCATGCGGCTCTTCGCCTTGTTCCTGTGGATTTTCCTCGGCACCGCAGCCGCGCAGGACTGGCCGAAGCAGAAGCAGATCCACATCCTCGTCGGCTTCGCGCCGGGCAGCACCACCGACATCGTCGCCCGCCTGGTGGCGCCGAAGCTCTCCGAGGTGCTCGGCCAGACGGTGCTGGTGGAGAACAAGGGCGGCGCCGGCGGCAACCTCGCCACGCAGCAGGTGAAGCGCGCTGCGCCCGACGGCTATACGCTGCTCGTCACCAGTGTCGCGTACGCGGTCAACCCGAGCCTGTATGCCAGCTCCGGTTACGACCCGTTCACCGATTTCGTGCCCGTGATCCTCGGCCCGAGCACGCCCAACATCATCACCGTCAATCCCGCCGTGCCGGCGAAGAACCTGCAGGAGCTGATCGGCCTGGCGCGCAAGGAGAAGCTCTCCTACGCCTCGTCGGGCATCGGCACCACGACGCATCTCTCGATGGAGCGCATCAAGATGGCGACCAACGTCGACATCACGCACGTGCCCTACCAGCCGGCGCAGGCGGTGGGCGCGGCGGTCGCGGGCCATACGCAGATCTCCAGCACCTCGATGCCGCCGGCAGTGGCGCACGTGAAGGCGGGTCGCGTGCGCGCGATCGCGGTCACCAGCGCCCGGCGCTCGCCGGCGCTGCCCGACGTGCCGACCGTCAACGAGCAGGGCTTCTCGGGCTTCGACGACCTCACCTGGACCGCGTTCTTCGTGCCGGCGGGCGTGCCGCAGGACGTGGTCAACCGCCTCAACTCGGAGTTGAACCGCGTGCTCTCCATGCCCGATATTGGCGAGCGCCTTGGGCAGCTCGGCCTCGACTGGAAGGGCAACACCTCGGGCGAATTCGCTGCTTTCCTGCGCGATGAAGTGCAGAAATGGTCGCGCGCGGTCAAGGAATCGGGCGCCAAGGCCGATTAGCAGGATGAAGCCACCGTTCCGCGCCGACCAGGTCGGCAGTCTCCTCAGGCCTGCCTATCTGACGGCCGCACGCAAGGACCGGCAGGTCCAGGACCGGGCGATCCTCGAAGCCATCCAGCACCAGGAAGCGATCGGCCTGGAGAGCATCACCGACGGCGAGCTCCGGCGCGACTGGTGGCACCTCGATTTCCTGACGCAGATCGAAGGCGTCGGCCTGCGCCAGAACCCGGGTCCGAAATTCGCCGGCACCGAAGAGCAGCCGCCGATGCCGATCGTCACCGGCAAGCTCCGTTACTCGAAGCCGATCATGGTGGATGATTTTATTTTTCTAAAATCAAATACAAAAAAAACGGCGAAGATCACTATTCCGTCCCCGTCGATGCTGCATCTGCGTGCCGGGCGCACGGGCATCGCCTACGAGAGCATGGACGAGTTCTGGCGCGACGCCGCCGCGGTCTATCGTGACGCGATCGCCGCGTTCGCGAAGGCGGGCTGCACTTACCTGCAGTTCGACGACGTCGCGTTCTCGTACCTCTGCGATCCGAAGATCCGCGAGAACTGCATCAAGAACGGCGACGATCCCGAGAAGTTGCCTGCAAGGTACGCCCAGACAATAAGAGAGTCTTTGCGGGACAAACCAAAAAACATGATCGTCGCGATGCACACCTGCCGCGGCAACTTCAAGAGCGCCTGGGTCGCCGAGGGCGGCTACGAGCCGGTCGCCGAGGCGATGTTCGCGAGCGGCGTCGACGCCTTCTTCATGGAGTTCGACAGCGAGCGCGCCGGGACTTTCGAGCCGCTGCGCTTCCTGCCGAAAGGCAAAAAAGTGGTTCTCGGACTGGTTTCCTCAAAAACAGGTTCTTTGGAAACCGGTGACTTTCTGAAACGAAAAATCGACGAGGCGGCGAAGTTCGTCCCGCTGGAGGACCTCTGCCTCTCGCCGCAATGCGGCTTCTCCAGCACCCATCACGGCAACCAGCTCACGCACGACGAGCAGTGGCAGAAGCTCGAGCGCGTGGTGCAAACGGCAAAGGAGGTTTGGCGATGAGCGAAAACGAGATCCTGGGGCTCGAGGACAAGCGCTTCGGCGCGATGACGGGGAAGGACTGGAAGGCGCTCGACGCGCTGCTGCACGACCAGCTCCTCTATACCCACTCGAGCGGCGTCACCGACACCAAGGCAGTGTGGATGGACGCCATGAAGGGCGGCCGCACCGTCTACAAGAGCGTCAAGAACAGCGACCGCAAGGTGCGCCTCTACGGCGACAACGCGCTCGTCACCGGCAAGGCGGCGATCGAAGCGGAGGTGAACGGACAGGCGCGCAGCATGCGCCTCTGCTACCTCGACGTCTGGACCAAGACGGCGCAGGGCTGGAAGTTCGTCGCCTGGCAATCGACGCCGCAGCCGGCGGCGTGAGCCCGAAAGGAAAATGAGGTTTCTCGGGAGGAGAGAAGACGACCGTCTTCTCTCCGGCAAGGGACGCTACACCGCCGACTGGAATCTCCCGGGGCAGCTCTATGGGGCGTTCCTGCGGTCCGACCGCGCTCATGCGGAAATTCTTTCTTTCATAAAACCAGAACATGTTTTCGTTCTCACTGGCGAAGACACGAAGGACCTGAAAGACCCGCCGCCGCTCGTCCGCTATCCCGGTCGTGGCGGTAGCGCGATCAGGATCCCGCATCGCGACATCCTGGCGCATGGCCGCGTGCGCTACGTCGGCCAGGAGGTCGCGCTGGCCGTCGCCGAGTCGCCGCAGGCGGCGCAGGACGCGGCGGAGCGGATCGAGATCGAGTACCGCGAGTTGCCGGTGGTCGTCGACGCCGAGGAGGCGCTGGCGCCGGGCGCGCCGCTTCTGCACGAGGGCATTCCCGGCAATCTCTGCTTCGACTACGAGTACGGCAGCGAGAAGCTGGCCGAGGAAGCGCTCGCCGGCGCGGCGCACGTCACGCGCCTCACGCTCGACTCGACGCGCGTCTCGGGCACGCCGATGGAGCCGAAGGCCTGCGTCGCTTCGTGGGACGCGGCGAGCGAGACCTTCGACATCTACGCCGCTTCGCAGGGCAAGGGAATGATGGTGCCAAGCCTCGGCGCGATCCTCGGCGTGCCGGCGGAGAAGATCCGCCTGCACGCGCTCGACGTCGGCGGGGGGTTCGGCATCCGCTCCGATGCCTACGCCGAGTACGTCGCGCTGATGATCGCTTCACGCAAGCTCGGCCGGCCGGTGAAGTGGGTCGGCTCGCGCTTCGAGACCATCGTCAGCGATTACCACGGCCGCGGCGCGAAGCTGATGGGCGAGCTCGGCCTCGACCGCGATGGCCGCTTCGTCGCGCTGCGCGTCAACTGGACGGTGAATGCCGGCGCCTGCCTGTCGCAGCCCGGTCCGCTGATTAACACGCTCAATCCCTCGACCCATGCGATCAACGCCTACCGGATCCCAGCGCTCTACGGCCGCCATCGCCTCGCGCTGACCAACACCACCTCGACCACCGCGTACCGCGGCGCGGGGCGGCCGAATGTTTCCTATCTCGTCGAGCGTCTCGTCGACGAGGCGGCGCACGAAACCGGCGTCGACCGCGTCGAGCTGCGCAAGCGCAATCTGATTCCGCGGGACGCGTTTCCCTACAAGACGCCGACCGGCTCGACCTACGACAGCGGCGATCCGCCGGGGGAGTTGGAGAAGGCGGTGCGCTTTTCCGAGTGGAGCACCTTTCCGGAAAGGAAAAAAATCTCCGTCGCGAAAGGCAAGTTGCGCGGCATCGGTCTATCGGTGTTCGTCGAGCCTTCGGGCGGCGGCGCGAGCCCGAAGGAGGAGGCGATGATCAAGTTCGGCGCGTCTGGCGAGGCCGAGCTGCACGTGCTCGCGGGAGCGTCGGGGCAGGGCCACGAAACGATGCTTCCTCAAATTGTTTCCGGGGTATTCGGAATGCCTGCCGAAAAGATCGTGTTGAAAGCCAGCGATCCCAATGGACCGCCGTTGGTAGGGGGCGGGACGGTCGGGTCGCGGACGATGATGTCGCACGGCGGCGCGTTGGTTGCGACCGCAAGAACAGTTGTGAAGAAGGGGCTCGAGTTCGCGGCGAAGGATCTCGAGGTCTCACCCGCGGATGTCGAGTTCCACGAGGGGGAGTACAAAGTCAAAGGCACGGACCTTTCGCTGGCCTTTTCCGAAGTCGTGAAACGGCACTGGAGGGAATTGGAGACGAAGGACTCCATTCCCACGCCGGTCGCGTTTCCGGGCGGCGTGCACGTTGCCGAAGTGGAGATCGATCCCGAGACGGGTGAGATCGACCTCGTCCGCTATACCGGCGTCGATGACTGCGGCCGGATCCTCAACCATGCGCTGGTCGATGGGCAGTTGCACGGCGGCATCGTCCAGGGCCTCGGGCAGATTTTCTGCGAGCAGGTCGTCTACGACCGCCAGAGCGGCCAGCTCCTCACCGGCTCGTTCATGGACTACGCGATGCCGCGGCCGGAAATCCTGAAGCGCGTCGAGCTGCACGACCACTCGGTGCCGTCGCCGTCCAATCCCCTCGGCGTGAAGGGCGCGGGCGAGGCGGGCACCACCGGCGCGTTGCCGGCGGTGGCGAACGCGGTGATCGACGCACTGCGGCCGCTCGGCATCCACCACCTCGACTTCCCGTATTCGGCGAGCCGCGTTTGGCAGGCCATAAAAGCAGCGTAAGGGAGAAGAAAAAGCTCGCCACGCGCGAGCGCATCCGCACCGCGGCGGCGGAGCTCTTCACCCGGCACGGCTACGGCGCGGCGACGATGCGGCAGATCGCGCGCCGCGCGCACGTCGGCCTCGGCACGCTGTTCAACTACGCCGAGGACAAGCGCGACCTGGTGTTCCTGATCTTCAACGAGGAGCTGAACGCGACCACCGACGTGGCGCTCGCCGCGCCTCGTCCCGGGCAGCCGCTCGCCGAGCAGCTGCTGGCGGTGTGCGCGGTGCACTACCGCTGGCTGGCGGAGAAGCCGGCGCTGGCGAGGATCCTGCTGCAGGAGCTGACCTTCTATTCGAGCGGCAAGCAGGCCGCGACCTTCCACGGCATCCGGCGCAGGCTCATCGAAGGGATCGAATCGCTGGTGCGGAAGGCGAAGGTGAAGGAAGACCCGGCGCTGGTGGCGCGCTACATCTTCTTCGTCTACTCCGCGTCGCTGCGCTGGTGGATCGCCTCGCCGAAGCCCGATCCCCGCGCCGGCATCGCCGACCTCAGGCGCCTGCTGCGCCTGCTGGTCACCGGGCTGCGCTAAAGGACGCTTTCCTCGACCATGAGGCGCACGGCGAGCGGCGAGTCGAGCTGGACGAAGCTCTCCTCTTCCTTGCGCATCAGCGCCGGGACCGGGCTCGCCAGCATGGCCTCGACGTCGGTGGCGCTCGAGACGTAGATCTCCTCCATGCCGTCGAATGCGGGCTCGTTGCCGCCCGGCTCCGGGGGCAGGGCGAAGCTGGCGACGACGCGTAGCACCGGCGTCTCGACCGTGAGCCGCTTCTCCAGCTTGGCGTAGTTCTTCAGCCAGTGCTCCTTGAACTGCGGGACCGACAGGTCCTTGTGGCGGAAGATGGTGCGGACGATCTTGATCTGCTCCTTCTGCTTGATGGTCTTGGCCGCGTCGATCTTCTCGCCGGCGAGGAACTCCTCGCACGCCACTTCCTGGCGCTGCGGGTGATCGATGAGGGTCTCCTTCGCCTTGGCCGCGCTGCTGTAGTACATCGCCGCCATACCGTCGAAAGGCGCGTTTTCGCCGCGCGCGATGCCGACCACGACGCGATTCGAGCTACGCTTGAGCTGGCCGTGCAGCTCGATCCATTCCTGCTTGAATTCCAACGGCAGCTTGTCGCCGCGTTTTGCAATGCGGACTACTTTGAACGTGTTCATGATTGGAGTTTAGGATAAATCATGTACGGGCCGGCCGAATTCTACGTAAAAATAGCCCACTGCTCTGGGATTACTGATGAATAGACACGGCATTGGCCAACCCGTCCGGCGCGTCGAGGACGAGCGCTTCCTCACCGGCAAGGCGCGGTATGTCGACGACATCCAGCTGCCCCACATGCTGCACGGGGCGGTGGTGATGTCGCCTCATGCTCATGCTTTGATAAAGAATATTTCCTTTGACGAGGCGTTGAAGATGCCTGGCGTTCACCTAGTCCTCACCGGCAAGGACGCAAAGGCAGAGAACCTCGGCGGCATCCCGCCGCTGTTCATGCCCGAGGACATGGGCGGCCCAAAAGGCCATCGCGCGATGCGACCGGTGTTGGCGGGCGATCGTGCCCGGCATGTCGGCGATCGCGTAGCGTTTGTGGTCGCAGAGACTTGGAGCCAGGCGCGCGATGCCGCCGAGCTCATCGACATCGACTATGAGATCCTCCCCCCGGTCACGAGCCTCGATTCCGCGACAGCCGTGGGCGCGCCCCTCGTGTGGGACGAAGCCACCGGCAACGTATGCGTCGGGCTGATGTTCGGAAACAAGCAGGCCGCCGATGACGCCTTTGCGACGGCTGCCGTCACGGTAAGGCTGCGTCTGGTAAACAACCGGCTTGCCGCTGTTGCCATGGAACCGCGCGGTGCGATCGGGGATTACGATCGCGCGAGCGACACCTATACACTCTACACCAGCACCCAATCGCCGCATGCCCAGCGCGTCATCATTTCGCAAGCGATCTTCCGCCATCCTGAATCCCGCTTTCGCGTCGTGGCCTATGACGTCGGCGGCGGCTTCGGCATGAAGGGCGACAGCTATCCGGAAGAAGCGCTGGTGCTGCTGGCGTCCCGGCGCTGCGGTTGCCCCGTGAAATGGGTCGCCAGCCGGTCCGAATCATTCCTCGGCGACGACTATGGGCGCGACCAGGTCATCGATGCCGAAATGGCGCTGGACCCAGACGGGCGTATCCTTGGGCTACGCACATCGGCGCTGCATAATTTCGGTCCATACGTAGTGGGCGCGGCCTGCGTGCCGTTGGTCTATGCGCTCAAACTCACATCGAGCGTCTATGATGTGCAAGCGATCCATGCCACCGGTCGCGCGATCTTCACTCATACGACGCCCACGACTCCCTATCGCGGTGCCGGACGGCCCGAAGCCGTTTATATGATCGAGCGCTTGATCGATCTTGCGGCCGCAAGACTTGAAATAGACCCGGCCGAGGTGCGGCGGCGCAACTACATTGCGCCGGCAGCGATGCCCTACCAGACCGCGACCGGCTTTGCTTATGACAGCGGAGAATTCGCCGCCACGATGGATCAGGCCATCGCGCTCGCCGATTGGAATGGCTATGCCAAGCGGCAGGCTGCGAGCCAAAAAAACGGGAGGCTGCGCGGCCGCGCGCTCATCTATTACATC